>OLSO01000309.1_pt1 | contig 49860 bp, 42 predicted proteins | sample 1672441 | NCBI WGS metagenome assembly OLSO01 (sample SAMEA3136686, study PRJEB25190) | human gut metagenome | biome: human gut; feature: human-associated habitat; material: faeces | place: Austria | collected 2013 | reverse complement strand
TTGCGACGCGCTTTAGCGCTCTGTCGCGAGGCCCCGTATAATACGTTTTCCTCATGCAGAGTCAAGCGCTTATTTTGCTTTTCTCTGTCGGTTTTCAGCGTTGAACTTCATCACCGAAACCCTGCTGACCCGGCGGCTTGCTTGCCGTTGTTCCGTGTCAGTGGAGGCGCATTATAGGGAGTTCTGAGACGTTGACAAGCCCTGTTTTCAAAAAATTATTCAACCGTCTCTTTTTTGTGCAAAACGCCCTTAAAGCGGTAATTTTTCCAGCGTTGGGAAACCATAGCGATGCAGAACGGGTAAAAGTTGTTCTGTTTCTGCCGTCAGCGCCATGCAGAATGCTTTATTCTCGTCACTGGACCTCGCATCCGGCGCTTCATGCTCTAACAGCCAGGCGGTGCGGCGGGCAATCGCCGCGCCAGAATCGATAAGCCGCGTGCCCTCCGGCAGAACGCGCTGCAGCTCCTCCTGTAAAAGAGGAAAGTGGGTGCAGCCCAGCACCACCGTATCCGGCGGCTCCTGCATCCGCAGCCACGGGCGCAGGATACGGCGCAGCTCTTCTAACGGCACAGGCTCGCCATGCAGCTTCGCTTCCGCCAGCTCCACCAGCTCCGCCGACCCCAGCATCTCAATCCGACATTCATTGGCAAAGCGGTCGATCAGCTCACGGGTATAAGGACGCTTAACGGTACCGCGCGTCGCCAGCAGGCCAACAATACCGTTCGCCGTTAAGCGGGCGGCGGGCTTGATCGCCGGCACCACGCCAACGACGGGGAAAGCGAACTTTTCACGCAGGGCAGGCAGTGAGACGGTACTGGCGGTGTTACAGGCGATGACGGCCAGCGCCAGTGGATAGCGTTGCTGAACGGCAGTCACGATTTCCACAACGCGCTCAACGATAAACTCCTCGCTCTTCTCACCGTACGGGAAAGCGACGTTATCAAAAGCATAGATGTAATGCAGATTCGGCAGCAACTGCCGAATCTCATTATAAACTGACAACCCACCGACGCCGGAATCAAACACCAGCACGGTGGGACGTGGATCAGAAGGTGTAGCTGCCAGACAAGGTGTATTCCCGTCCTGCAGATTGGTAGCCATAAACTGTCTCGTAATCTTTATCGAACAGATTGGCTATTTTACCACGAACTGTCAGGTGTGAGGTGACGGGATACGATAAACCGACATCCCAGAGGCTCAACCCACCCATATTGACGGTACGCGAGTTGTCGTAGTCATAATCGTAACGCTTGCCGATGTAGTGATACGTCACATCCCACCCCAGATCGTAGACCTGACCGTTCAGCTCGTATTTCACCTGCTGCTTCGCCCGGCGATAGAGGATCTTGTTGGTTTCGTCATCGCGAGGGTCAACATACTGCAGCGTCAGATGATGCTCCACCGGCCCGGTGGTGACATTCCCCGTCCACTCCAGCCCCTTGATCGTCGCAGACTTGACGTTGTAATAGGCGTTGTTGTCGTAATCGATGAGGTTCTGAATCTCATAGCGATACGCGGAGAGGCGCCAGTCGAGCGGCCCCGTTAACCCTTCGAGGCCCGCTTCCCATTGCTTCGACTCCTCGGGTTTCAGGTTCGGGTTAGAGGCGATGCCAAAACGCTCTGCGCCATACTGCTGCCCAAGGGAGGGGGCGAGGAATCCTGTACCGTACGAGAGCGTTGTCCGATAACCGTCGATAAACTCCCAGCCTGCCGCCGTCTGCCAGGTTCCGTGCCAACCAAACTGCTCGTCATGATCCTCACGGCCGGAAGCTTCCAGCGTCACGCTATCAATCTGCTGCTGCCCAGTCAGATAAAGACCGGTGGTGTCACGCTTATACACGTCGGTACTGGTCGTTCCGCTGGATTTCAGCTTCTCTTGTTTCCAGTCAACGCCGCCGCTCACTGCCCCATGGCCTACCACAACATTATTTCCCCACTGGATATAGCGCTGTTCCATATCATCCAGGGTAGTGCCCGCGGCATAGCGGCCAGCGTCGCTGCTGTAGTTGTAATCTTTGATGCGCTGATAGTTAGCAATCAACTGAGAGGAGTAAATCCCGGAGTGGTAGTGCAGACCGGTATCCCAGGACTGAGTATAAGACTGATCTTCATCGTTTCCGCCTGCGTAGCCCCAGTTGCCCTGGTCATAGTCAGCGTTGGCGGAATAACCATAGCCGCGGAAGAAACCTGAGAAGTTGTCATCGAACTGATGCTGTACCCCGCCCCACAGCATTTTATTGCGGTAGCCGTCGCGATCGCTGTCGCCACTATAAGAGGAGTTTGGCTGAACGTTAAATCCTTTGGTGGTCTGATAGGCGCCGGCAGCGGTAACCAGCGTATCGCCAAACCGCTTGTTAAAGGCGCCGTCATAGGACTGGTAGCCGTTCGTCCCCGCGCCGGCGTTAATTTGCGAACGCTCAGCGTCGGTCATGGTGATAATGTTCACCACCCCACCGATCGCTCCGGAACCGTAGACTGCGGAGCGCGGGCCACGGATGTATTCCACCCGCTGGACCAGCGAGATAGGGATCTGACTGATATCTACGCCATTGGAGATCCCCGGACGCGCCATCGGCACACCGTCGATCAGCACCAGCACGTGACGAGCCTCCGTCCCCCGAACATACAGCGAAGCGCTCTGCCCCATGCCGCCGTTGCGGGCAATATCGACCCCAGGAAGACGACGCATGACATCGTTTAAATCTTTGGACTGCCAGCGGTCGATATCATCGCGCGTCACAATGTCGGTCGGCGCCAGCACGGTATTGACCGGCTGTTGAAAACGGTTTGCTGTCACCACTAACGTATCTGAATTGCTATCCTGCGCCCAGCCGGAAAATGCCGTGACGGATAAAGCCGTCATCAGCGAAGCTTTTTTAATCATTGTAAAAGCATCCGAAACAGAAAAAGGATGCCGCTGGTTTTATCAGTTGCTCGCGACGATAAAACCCAGTGCGACGTATTCCGGCAGGTCTTCGGGCTTGGAGGCTGTTTCAAGAAATAATGACTTCCCACGGCTAGCCGCAGTGTCTGCACCGAGTGCGCTCATTTCTCACCTTCCTTACCGCTGCGCGTCAGCCCCAGATTTCCACTGGGTTCCCTTTTAACTCACAGGACCGGTAGGCGAATGCTACAATTAGAATCATATAGATGTCCAGACTGCTAATTATATTTCCCGCCACATTCGAGGCTGGACATCCCCGGCGCTTTCCCTACAATCCCCGCGTACTTATTTTATTCAGGATGCATCATGACCCCCGAACACCTTCCTACCGAACAATACGAAGCGCAGCTGGCAGAAAAAGTCGTCCGTTTGCAAACCATGATGGCGCCTTTTGCCGCGCCGGTTCCGGAAGTGTTTCGTTCGCCGGTCAGCCACTACCGGATGCGCGCCGAGTTCCGTCTGTGGCACGATGGCGACGATCTGTACCATATTATTTTCGATCAGCAGACCCGGTCGCGGATTCGCGTTGACAGCTTTCCGGCAGCCAGCGCGCTTATCAATCAGCTGATGACCGCCATGCTGGAGGGCGTGCGCAACAATCCCGAGCTGCGCCATAAGCTGTTCCAGATTGACTATCTGACCACCCTCAGCAACCAGGCGGTCGTCTCGCTGCTGTATCATAAAAAGCTGGATGATGCCTGGCGTGAGCAAGCGGAGGCGCTGCGTGACGCCCTGCGAGCCCAGGGACTCAATGTGCATCTGATTGGACGGGCGACCAAAACCAAAATCGAGCTCGATCAGGACTATATAGATGAACGTCTGCCAGTTGGCGGGCGAGAGATGATCTACCGTCAGGTGGAAAACAGTTTTACCCAGCCGAACGCGGCCATGAACATTCAGATGCTGGAGTGGGCGCTGGATGTCACCAAAGGGGCGACCGGTGACCTGCTGGAATTGTACTGCGGCAACGGTAACTTCTCGCTGGCGCTGGCGCGTAATTTTGATCGCGTGCTGGCCACCGAAATCGCCAAACCGTCGGTGGCTGCGGCGCAGTACAACATCGCCGCTAACCATATCGACAACGTGCAGATTATCCGCATGGCGGCGGAAGAGTTTACTCAGGCGATGAATGGCGTGCGGGAGTTCAACCGGCTGCAGGGTATCGATCTGCAGAGCTATCAGTGCGAGACCATTTTCGTCGATCCGCCGCGCAGCGGACTGGACAGCGAAACGGAAAAAATGGTGCAGGCCTATCCGCGCATTCTGTACATTTCGTGCAACCCGGAAACGCTGTGCCGCAATCTGGAGACGTTAAGCCAGACGCACAACGTCACCCGACTGGCGCTGTTCGATCAGTTCCCGTACACCCATCACATGGAGTGCGGCGTCCTGCTGACCCGGAAATAGGCCCAAAAAAACCGGCAATGCCATATTGCCGGTTTTTTTTACACCACTGGCGGCTTACTCGGCTGCCGTATTTTTGCGGTTACGCATCTTGTAGCCGATCCAGAAGACCATCGCGACGGACAGAACGGCCGGGAAGAAGTTAGAGCCGATATCCGGGTACTCCGCACGCACGACGGTGCTGTACAACAGTACCCCGAGAATAAAAAAGGCGGCGGCCAGGCCCGGAAGCCCAACGGGCATACTGCGATTCTGATAGCGCTGATGCAGACAGTAGATCGTCAGCAGCAGGGATAAAATCGGGAAGACGGAAAACGGAACTATCGAACTGAACAGCGCCGCAAAGGCGCCATTAATGGATAACCCGGCAATCAGCGCCAGCAGCAGCGTACCTTTATCTTGAACTGAGTGTTTCATTGCTCGTCCTTCACGTTATTCGGAATGATGTGACATTTTTTCTTGTTCACGGCGATACCAGTAATACGCGCCTTTCGAGATCATTCTGAGCTGCAGCACCAACCGTTCTTCCAGCTGCCGGCGCTGTTCAGGGCCGACATCCAGCGCTTCCGCGCCAGCGCTAAAGACGATGGTGACCATAGCTTCAGCCTGCGCTTCGGTGAAGGCGCGCGGCATATGGTTTTCGAGTTCTAAATAGTCGGCGAGTTCCGCGATAAAGTGCTGGATCTCGCGCGCGACGGCGGCGCGAAACGCCGCAGAGGTTCCCGAGCGCTCTCGCAACAGCAAGCGGAAGGCGTTCGGGTTGTTACCGATAAACTCCATAAAGGTGGAGACCGAGGTACGGATCACGCTGCCGCCTTTAGCAATTCTCTGGCGCGCCTGGCGCATCAGCTGGCGCAGCATCAGTCCGCTCTCATCGACCATCGTCAGGCCTAACTCATCGACATCGCGAAAATGACGATAAAAGGACGTCGGCGCGATCCCAGCTTCCCGCGCCACTTCGCGCAAGCTCAGGCTGGCGAAACTCCGCTCAGCGCTAAGTTGGCTGAATGCTGCTTCCACCAGCGAACGGCGGGTTTTTTCTTTTTGTTGTGCTCTTACGCCCATCACGATGTATGAATCCTTCCAATAGCCCTGCTGGCACTATACCAGAGATTAAAACTAATCGGTTTGCACTGGATTGTGAATGATTGTTTACGAGCCGTTTCTGCTTTTATGCCGCAAAAAAGCACAACGATAATTGGGTTAAAGCGCAGCGAATGTTATCATCGTGTTTATTTTATGTATAAAACAGGTGAGTAATGCCATGTCACACTCTTGGGATTATGATGCAATAGTGATTGGTTCCGGCCCTGGCGGCGAAGGCGCCGCCATGGGACTGGTGAAACAGGGAGTACGCGTTGCCGTCATTGAGCGCTACCATAATGTCGGCGGCGGTTGCACCCACTGGGGCACCATCCCGTCGAAAGCCCTCCGCCATGCCGTCAGCCGTATCATCGAGTTTAACCAAAACCCCCTCTACAGCGACCACTCCCGCCTTCTTCGCTCTTCTTTCGCCGACATCCTCAACCATGCCGACAGCGTCATCAACCAGCAGACTCATATGCGCCAGGGATTCTATGAGCGCAACCACTGTGAAATCCTGCAGGGCAACGCGCACTTCGTTGATGAACATACTCTGGCGCTGGAATGCCATGACGGCACGGTCGAGACGGTGACCGCGGAGAAATTCGTTATCGCCTGCGGGTCACGTCCCTACCATCCGGCCGATGTCGATTTCCACCACCCACGCATCTATGACAGCGATTCGATTCTCAGCCTGCAGCATGAGCCGCGCCACGTGATCATTTACGGCGCCGGGGTGATCGGTTGCGAATACGCCTCGATCTTCCGCGGCATGGAGGTGAAGGTCGATCTGATCAACACCCGCGATCGTCTGCTGGCCTTCCTCGATCAGGAGATGTCAGACTCGCTCTCTTATCACTTCTGGAACAGCGGCGTGGTCATTCGTCACAATGAGGAGTATGAGAAAATTGAGGGGGTGGATGACGGCGTGATCATGCACCTGAAGTCCGGCAAAAAGCTGAAGGCCGATTGCCTGCTGTACGCCAACGGCCGCACCGGCAATACCGACACCCTGGCGCTGGAAAACATCGGTCTGCAGACTGACAGCCGCGGCCAGCTGAAGGTCAACAGCATGTACCAGACCGCCCTCCCGCACATTTATGCGGTTGGCGATGTCATCGGCTATCCAAGCCTGGCTTCTGCCGCTTACGATCAAGGGCGCATTGCCGCCCAGGCGCTGGTGAAAGGCGAAGCCTCAGCGCATCTGATTGAAGATATCCCAACCGGGATCTACACCATTCCGGAAATCAGCTCCGTCGGGAAAACCGAGCAGCAGCTGACGGCAATGAAAGTGCCGTATGAGGTGGGTCGCGCCCAGTTTAAACACCTGGCACGGGCGCAAATCGTTGGCATGAGCGTGGGAACCCTGAAGATCCTGTTCCATCGAGAGACCAAGGAGATCCTCGGCATTCACTGCTTTGGCGAACGCGCAGCCGAAATCATTCATATCGGCCAGGCGATCATGGAGCAGAAAGGTGGTGGTAACACCATTGAGTACTTCGTCAACACCACCTTTAACTACCCGACCATGGCGGAAGCGTATCGGGTTGCCGCGCTGAACGGCTTAAACCGCCTGTTTTAACGCCTTGTCGAAATGGCCATCCATCGTACCGCGGATGGCCTCCGCCAGATGTTCATAGCGGCTGCGCAGCGGGGAGCCGGGACGGTAAACCAGGCCGATGGTTCGTCTTGGCTCTGGCTTAATGCACGGCAGATAGACCACGCCATCGCGTTTTCTTTCCTGCGGTACCGCCAGCGCAGGCAGCAAGGTAATGCCGCTGCCTGCCGCCACCATATTGCGTAGCGTTTCCAGACTGGTCGCCCGGAAGTGGGTATCTTCATCCGCTCCCGCTTCAAAGCAAAAGCCCATCGCCTGATCGCGCAGACAGTGGCCATCCTCCAGCATCAGCAGCTTTTCACCAGCCAGATCCGACATCGGCACGCGGTCGCGGTTCGCCCACGGGTGATCCTCATAGATAGCCAGCATCATCGGCTCATCAAACAGCGGCACCTCGATAAAGGCCTCGCTCTCTTTGACCAGCGCCAGAATGGCGCAGTCGAGCTTACCGCTGTCGAGCTGGGCCAGCAGCTGATGGGTCTGCGCTTCGTGCAGGTACATTTCCAGCTTCGGAAAGGTTTGGTGCAGCATCGGAATGATTTGCGGCAGCAGATACGGGCCAATTGTCGGGATCAAGCCGATGTGCAGCGGCCCGGACATGGTTTCCCCTTGTTGGCTTGCCATCTCCTTGAGCACTTTTACTTCGCGTAACACGGTACGCGCCTGATCCACCAGCAACAGCCCCGCCTGGGTAAACAGAACCTTACGGCTGGTGCGCTCCAGCAGCATGACGCCAAGTTCATCCTCGAGCTTGCGGATCTGTCCGCTGAGCGTCGGTTGGCTCACGTGGCATGAGTCAGCCGCCCGCCGGAAGTGGCGGTGTTCGGCGAGCGCTACCAGGTATTCAAGATCGCGAATATTCATTATTCATCCTCCATCGCCACGATAGTCCATGGCGATAGATAGCATAGCAACGAACGATTATCCCTATCAAGCTTTCTGTTCAATAATACGCCCATAGAGACGGTATACCTGTGAAAATCATTGGCCCGTCACACTGTTTCTCTACCCGAACAACTAAAGCCAACGTGAACTTTTGCGGACCTTGTGTCCGCTTTTTTTTTGCATAAAAAACCCGGCGTCATCAGGCTCGGCCGGGTTCAGAGAGGCGGATGCCAGAGAATTAGCTCAGGCGCGCTTTTGCGTCGCTGATAGCCTGCGCCACCTGCTGCGGCGAAACGCCGCCTTTCGCTGCGCGTTTATCGAGGCAGGACTGCAGAGACAGAATCGGATAAACATCGTCTGCGATGACCGGACTGAATTTCTGCAAATCGACCAGGGGCAGCGCTTCCAGCGGTTTCCCTTGCGCAATGGCTTCGACTACCGCCTCACCAACAATATGGTGCGCTTCACGGAACGGAACGCCTTTTGCCACCAGATAATCTGCCAGTTCTGTGGCGTTGGCATAGCCCTGCTGCGCCGCTTCCGCACAGCGCGGGCGTTTCACCTGGATGCCATCCAGCACCAGGGTCGCCATATGCAGGCAGTCGAGCCAGGTATCCAGGGCGTCGAAAAGCCCCTCTTTATCTTCCTGCATGTCTTTGTTGTAGGCCAGCGGCAGGCCTTTCAGCGTCATCATCATGCCGGTCAACGCGCCCTGCACGCGGCCGCATTTACCACGAATTAATTCCAGCGCGTCCGGGTTTTTCTTCTGCGGCATCAACGAGGAGCCGGAGGTTACGCGATCAGAAAGTTCGACGAAGTTCGCCTCGCCGGAGTTAAAGAAAATCAGATCTTCAGCAAAGCGCGACAGATGCACCATGCCGATAGACGCATCGGAAAGCAGCTCCAGAACATGGTCGCGATCGGAAACGCTGTCGAGGCTGTTGCGGGTGGCAGAGGCAAAGCCCAGCCAGCCGGCCAGCTGCTCGCGGTCGATTTCATACGCCGTCCCCGCCAGCGCGCCGCAGCCCAGCGGGCTAACGTCGAGGCGCTTCAGCGCGTCCTGCAGGCGGCTTTCGTCACGCGCCAGCATTTCAACATAGGCCAGACACCAGTGTGCGAACGTCACTGGCTGGGCACGCTGCAGGTGAGTGTACCCCGGCATCACCGCGTCCTGGTTATGCTGGGCTGTCTCCACCAGCGCGCTCTGCAGCTGGCGGTTCGCCGACAGCAGTTCGACAACGGTATCTTTGCACCATAGTTTAAGATCGGTGGCGACCTGGTCGTTACGGCTGCGCCCGGTGTGCAGTTTCTTGCCCAACTGGCCCACTTTATCGATCAGCTTGCCTTCCACCCAGCTGTGAATATCTTCGGCATCGCTGGCGAGGATTTGCTGCGGATTGGCGCGCACCTCTTCCAACAGCACGTTCAGCGCTTCTTCCAGCTGCTGCTGTTCAGCGGCACTCAGAACGCCGACCGTTACCAGCGCTTTCGACCAGGCGACAGAGCCAACGATATCCTGCTCCGCCAGACGATAGTCGAAGCGCAACGAGTCGTTGAACTGTTTGAACCGTTGATCTGCTGCCTGTGTAAAACGCCCGCCCCAAAGTGCCATAACATGCTTCCTTTATTCGTTAGTTCTGCCGGCGGCATTGTGCCGCCCGGCCTACAGTCTGTAAGCCCGGCAGACGACGCGCCGCCGGGCATGAAATCTTAAGCCAGAATACGTGTGCCGATCGGCGTGCCGTTAAATAACGCTGGCAGCTGCTCGGCGTGACGCCAGGAGGCGATATCCACCGGACGGCCCAGGGCACGTGCGGCGTCAAGGGCCGCATTCACTTTAACAATCATGCCGTCAGTGATAATGCCCTGCTCGATCAGCTGCTCCGCTTTCTCGGCGGTCATCTCGGCAATGCGCTGTCCTTTACCGTCGAGGATACCGCTGACATCAGACAGCAGGATCAGATCCGCCCCCAGGGTGGCCGCCAGCGCTGTCGCCGCCTGGTCAGCATTGACGTTCATCAGCTGGCCTTCATCGGTCACCCCGATAGAGCTCACCACCGGCAGGTAACCGCCCGCCAGCAGGGTGTTGATCAGCGCCGGGGAGCCCGGCTGCGCCAGCCCGACATGGCCCAGCTCGGCATCCAGCTGCGTGACCTTCACGCTATCGCCATCGCCGAGGAACAGGCCTACCGAGGAAATACCATGTTTTTTCGCCCATGCCAGCAGCGTTTTGTTGGCGGTTCCCGCCAGCGCGCCGGTAATGATGTCAATCTGATCGGCAGGCGTAACCCGCAGGCCATTTTTCTTTTTCACCGGCAGATTAAGCTGCTTCATCAGCTCATCCACCACGCAGCCGCCGCCATGGACGATAATCAGCGGGCGCTGGTGCGCTTCACGGTAGTTAACCAGCGCGGTAAACAGGCGCTCCAGCGCCTCTTCGCTATCGAGTAATACGCCGCCGAGTTTGATAATTAATGGGTTCATCATCACACCTTAAATAAGAGACTGCGTCTCAGCGAAGCCGAAACGAATATTCGCGCACTGCACTGCCTGCGCTGCGGCGCCTTTCAGCAGGTTATCTTCAGCCGCGACGACGATGAGATGGTCGTCCTGCACGGCAAAACCGATATCACAGAATGGCAGACCCTCGACGCTTTTCAATGCGGGTACGCCTTTATCATATAAACGTACCAGCGGTTTATCGGCGTAAGCTTTCTGGTAAACCGCTGCGATCTGCGCGTGGCCAACGCCCGGCTTCAGGCGGCAGGTAATGGTTTCAAGGATGCCGCGCTTAAAATTACCCAGGTGCGGGGTAAAAATCACCTTTGCCCCGAGGTGGCTGGCAATCTCCGGCTGATGGCGATGGTTAAATATGCCGTATGGCTGCAGGCTCACTTCACAGAAGCTATTGCCGATCGCGGCTTTACGACCCGCGCCGCTCACCCCGCTGGTGGCGTTGATCACCGGCCACTGGTTCAGATCCAGCAGATTGGCCTCAATCAGCGGCTTCAGCGACAGCTGCGCCGCCGTCGGATAGCAGCCAGGCACCGCGATTAACTGCGCTTCTTTAAGCGCATCCGCGCTCCACTCCGCCAGACCATACACCGCCTGTTTGAGCAGGTCGGGATGTTGATGAGTGAAACCGTAATATTTTTCGTAGAACGCCCCATCGTTAACGCGGAAGGCACCGGAAAGATCGAACACCACGCAGCCGGCGGCAAGGAACTGCGGCGCCAGGTCGTGACTCACTTCGTGCGCGGTGGCGAGAAACACCACGTCCACGCCAGCGCTGAATTCGCTGATATCGGACATCGGCTGCAGCGGCATATCGACAATGCCTTTGAGCTGCGGATGCAGGTCGGAAATTAATTTTCCCGCATCATTGCTTTGCGCGGAGACCGTCAAAGCGGTTATGTTCATATGCGGATGACGATTGATATAGGTCACCAGCTCTGCGCCGGCATAACCACTGGCACCCACAATCAGCGTATTTAACATTGGAAGCGCATCTCCTTACATTCGATGGGTTTTCTTACGCTCAACGATATTGTATTTTTATTCACAATAAATGCATGAATATTGATACTATCACGACCCAAGGTGTGTCAACAATGAAAAACAATTTACCGCCCTTTATCGAGATTTACCGCGCGTTGATCGCCACACCGTCCATCAGCGCGACCGAAGAGGCTCTCGATCAAAGCAATGAGTCTTTAATCAATTTGCTGGCAGGCTGGTTCCGCGATCTCGGCTTCAATGTTGAGATACAGCCGGTGCCGGATACGCGCCATAAATTCAACCTGCTGGCCAGCACCGGACACGGCGCCGGCGGCCTGCTGCTCGCCGGGCATACCGATACCGTGCCATTCGATGATGGCCGCTGGACGCGGGATCCGTTCACCCTCACCGAACACGATAACAAGCTCTACGGCCTCGGCACGGCTGACATGAAAGGCTTCTTCGCCTTTATTCTCGACGCCCTGCGCGATGTCGACGTCACCACGCTGAAAAAACCGCTGTATATTCTGGCCACCGCCGACGAAGAGACCAGCATGGCCGGCGCGCGCTATTTTGCCGAAACCACCCAGCTGCGCCCGGACTGCGCCATCATCGGCGAGCCCACCTCCCTGCAGCCGATCCGCGCCCACAAAGGACATATGTCCAACGCGATCCGTATTCAGGGCCAGTCCGGCCACTCCAGCGATCCGGCACGCGGAGTTAACGCGATTGAGCTTATGCACGACGCCATCGGCCGCATTATGCAGCTGCGCGATCTGCTAAAAGAGCGCTACCACTTCGAGGCGTTCACGGTCCCTTACCCAACCCTCAACCTGGGCGCTATCCATGGCGGCGATGCCTCAAACCGCATCTGCGCCTGCTGTGAACTGCATATGGATATCCGCCCGCTGCCGGGGATGACCCTCAACGATCTTAATGGTCTGTTGGGCGAGGCGCTGGCGCCCGTCAGTGAGCGCTGGCCGGGCCGCCTGACGGTCTCAGAGCTGCACCCGCCGATCCCCGGCTACGAATGCCCGCCGGACCATAAGCTGGTACAGGTGGTTGAGAAACTGCTCGGCGCGCAGACCGACGTGGTGAACTACTGCACCGAAGCGCCGTTTATCCAGACGCTATGTCCGACGCTGGTTCTTGGCCCAGGCTCCATCAACCAGGCCCATCAGCCTGACGAGTATCTGGAGACGCGCTTTATCAAGCCGACCCGGGAGCTGATTAGCCAGGTCGTCCACCACTTCTGCTGGCACTAAAATCGCCCTCTTTTTCCGCCCCGTTCTCCCGGGGCGGAACGGTGACGATCGTCACATTTCCATAAGCGATGCTTATCCAGCGCCCCCTGAATTAAATTTCGCAAATTACGGCGATTTACTCGTTTGCTGAAGCGATTTCGCAGTAATTGACGTGGGGGTATTTACGTGGCTTTATAAAAGACGGGTTGCTTATCCGTTGCTCACGTTCCAGCGCAGCGGATATAACAAAATAAAATGAGATGGGGTGTCTGGGGTAACATGAACGAACAATATTCCGCATTGCGTAGTAATGTCAGTATGCTCGGCAAGGTGCTGGGCGATACCATCAAGGATGCATTGGGAGAAAATATTCTTGATCGTGTCGAAACTATCCGTAAGTTGTCCAAATCTTCACGCGCCGGCAACGAAGCTAACCGCCAGGAGCTGCTGACCACGCTGCAGAATTTGTCTAACGACGAACTGCTGCCGGTTGCCCGTGCCTTCAGCCAGTTTCTGAATCTGGCGAACACCGCTGAGCAGTACCACAGCATTTCGCCGAATGGCGAAGCGGCCAGCAATCCGGAAGTCATTGCGCGTACCCTGAGAAAGCTCAAAGACCAACCCAATCTCAACGAAGACACCATCAAAAAAGCGGTGGAATCTCTGTCTCTGGAGCTGGTATTAACCGCCCACCCGACCGAGATCACCCGCCGGACGCTGATCCATAAAATGGTGGAAGTGAACAGCTGCCTCAAGCAACTGGACAATAAAGACATCGCCGACTACGAACACCATCAGCTGATGCGCCGTCTGCGCCAGCTGATCGCCCAGTCCTGGCATACTGACGAGATCCGTAAATACCGCCCGTCTCCGGTCGACGAAGCCAAATGGGGCTTCGCGGTGGTGGAAAACAGCCTGTGGGAAGGGGTGCCTAACTATCTGCGCGAGCTGAACGAACAGCTGGAAGCCAACCTTGGCTATCAGCTGCCGGTGGACTTCGTCCCGGTGCGTTTCACCTCGTGGATGGGCGGCGACCGCGACGGCAACCCGAACGTGACCGCCGACATCACCCGCCACGTGCTGCTGCTCAGCCGCTGGAAAGCCACCGATCTGTTCCTCAAAGACGTGCAGGTGCTGATCTCCGAGCTGTCGATGGTGGAGTGTACCGACGAACTTCGCGCGCTGGCTGGCGCCGAGGGTGCTCAGGAACCGTACCGTTATCTGATGAAGAAACTGCGCACTCAGCTGATGGAGACTCAGGCCTGGCTGGAAGCGCGCCTGAAAGGTCAGAAGCTGCCGAAACCGGCGGGACTGATCACTCAGAACGAGCAGCTGTGGGAACCGCTGTACGCCTGCTATAAATCGCTGCAGGCCTGCGGCATGGGCATTATCGCCAACGGCGAACTGCTCGACACCCTGCGCCGCGTGAAGTCTTTCGGCGTACCACTGGTGCGTATTGATATCCGTCAGGAAAGCACTCGCCATACCGAAGCGCTGGGCGAAATGACCCGTTACCTCGGGATCGGCGATTACGAAAGCTGGTCAGAAGCCGACAAACAGGCTTTCCTGATCCGCGAACTGAACTCCAAACGTCCGTTGCTGCCGCGTCAGTGGGAGCCAAGCGAAGAGACCCGTGAAGTCCTCGATACCTGCAAAGTGATCGCCGAGGCGCCGCGCGGATCGATCGCCGCCTACGTGATCTCGATGGCCAAAACGCCGTCCGACGTGCTGGCGGTTCATCTGCTGCTGAAAGAGGCCGGGATTGGTTTTGCTCTGCCGGTGGCCCCGCTGTTCGAAACGCTGGACGACCTGAACAACGCCAACGATGTCATGACTCAGCTGCTGAATATCGACTGGTACCGCGGCTTTATCCAGGGCAAGCAGATGGTCATGATTGGCTATTCTGACTCCGCCAAAGATGCTGGCGTGATGGCCGCCTCCTGGGCGCAGTACCAGGCGCAGGACGCGCTGATCAAAACCTGTGAGAAAGCCGGTATCGAACTGACGCTGTTCCACGGACGCGGCGGTTCCATCGGCCGCGGCGGCGCGCCAGCCCACGCGGCGCTGCTCTCGCAGCCGCCGGGAAGCCTGAAAGGCGGCCTGCGCGTCACCGAGCAGGGCGAGATGATCCGCTTTAAGTACGGCCTGCCGGAAGTGACCATCAGCAGTCTGTCGCTGTATACCAGCGCCATTCTGGAAGCCAACCTGCTGCCGCCGCCGGAACCGAAAGCCGAATGGCGCGACATCATGGCTGAGCTGTCCGACGTCTCCTGCAAGATGTATCGCGGCTACGTACGTGAAAACAAAGATTTCGTGCCTTACTTCCGCTCTGCGACTCCGGAGCAGGAGCTGGGCAAACTGCCGCTGGGTTCGCGTCCGGCAAAACGTCGCCCGACCGGCGGCGTCGAGTCGCTGCGCGCCATTCCGTGGATCTTCGCCTGGACCCAGAACCGCCTGATGCTACCGGCCTGGCTGGGCGCTGGCGCCGCGCTGCAGAAGGTGGTCGAAGGTGGAAAACAGAGTGAACTGGAAGCGATGTGTCGCGACTGGCCGTTCTTCTCCACCCGCCTTGGCATGCTGGAAATGGTTTACTCGAAGGCCGACCTGTGGCTGGCGGAGTACTACGATCAGCGCCTGGTGAAGCCGGAGCTGTGGGCGCTGGGTACCGAGCTGCGTAAGCTGCTGGCTGCCGACATCAACGTCGTGTTGGCCATCGCCAATGACTCCCATCTGATGGCCGACCTGCCGTGGATCGCCGAGTCTATCCAGCTGCGTAATATCTATACCGACCCGCTGAACGTCCTGCAGGCGGAACTGCTGCACCGTTCACGCCAGGCCGAAGAAGCAGGCAAGGACCCGGATCCGCGCGTTGAACAAGCGCTGATGGTCACCATCGCCGGCGTTGCCGCCGGTATGCGTAACACCGGCTAATCGAAGCCTCTCTCCCCCGGCCGCCCGGTCGGGGGATTTTCACCTGTTCTAGTGGTGCAGCATCTCATCAACGATCTGCTCTTTATGCAGCGCATATGGATAATAGGTCGGCCAGTTATCCATCTCTTTCAGCAACGCCTCCTGTGATTCATTGCCCATGAAAATATGGAAATGCTGCGATTTACGCGGGCCAATAATATGGTCGCTGAACTGCACAAATTTCGGCGCGTTGGCATCGCCCTGCTGGCACTCAAACAGGTAACGTACGCCCTTCTTGCCGGAGGCGTAATGCAGAATTTTGTAGCCTGAATAGCGGTATTTGCAGCTGTTGACGACATCGCCAACGTGGAACTCAATCACATCATTTTCAATGCCAATCTGCTCCACATCGGTGGCGTAGCCCTTCTTATAATAAGCGCGATACTCCTCGACGCTCTTGCCGCCGGGCTTTTTCGCCTTCTGCTCCAGCACCGGATCGAGGTCGCCATTGAGCAGATACGGGTTTACCGACTGCCAGACGCCCTCCCAGTCGCTCAGCGCGCGGTCCTGCACATTTTTATCGGCAAAAATGCCTTCGCTGGCCTGACGCTCGATGTCGGTTAACGCCGGGCCATGGTTATGATTGCCGTGGGCAAACGCCTGGGCGCTGGCTAACGCCATGCCGAATCCAAAGGCCAGCAGGGGGATCTTTCTGGTCATTACTCTCTCCTGAGTTTGCTATCAATGGCGACAAATTGTTACGATATAACATATCTTATCTGGGAAGCAAGCGTGACTGGCAAGCGCTTTTACCGCTGGAAAAATGTCCGGTATGATGAAAGAGGTGATGCGCTGAACGGAAGAATGATGGACAACGATATCGATCAACTTATTGATTCATTCCTAAAAAAGCAGAATGGTATCGGCCGGGTCTATTTTGCCGACGAGATGCGTTCGCCTGCTGAGCCGGTAGTGCAGGTTGATTTTCCCCGTCTGAACATCATCCTCAATGGGCAGTTGCCCGACCGGGTACTCGGCGAAAACGCCAGCCCTCTTGAGGCGAACGACGTGCTTTATATCCCTGGCGATAGCTGGAACTGCCCGCAGTGGCAGGCGCCCTGCCTGCTGTTAAGTATCCTGTTCGATAAGCAGCGACTGGAGTGCTCGCTGCAGCACTGGAATGGCAAGGCGATAACCGTTGTCGAAAAGCGGCAGGTGCTGCGCCGCGGGCCGCGCGTCGGTTCATTTCTGCTGCAGGCGCTCAATGAGCTCCGGATGCAGCCGCAGGAGCAGCGAACCGCCCGCAGCATTGTCGTCAGCCTGCTCAGCCACTGCCATGACCTTCTCGGCAGCCAGGCGCAAACCTCCTCGCGCAGCCAGGCGCTGTTTGAGGCGATCCGCCAGTACATGGACGTCCATTACGCGGAGCCGCTGAGCCGGGAATCGGTGGCCCAGGCGTTCTATCTCTCCCCCAACTATCTTTCTCACCTGTTCCAGAAATGCGGGCCAATGGGCTTCAATGAATATCTGAACCATATTCGTCTTGAACAGGCCCGTATGCTGCTGAAGGGCCACGATATGAAAGTGAAAGATATCGCCCACGCCTGCGGCTTCGCCGACAGCAATTATTTCTGCCGCCTGTTCCGCAAAACTACGGAGCGCTCGCCGTCTGAATACCGCCGTCAGTATCATAGCCAGTTAACGGAAATATCTTCTCCGGCCAAAAACTAGATTTTTGTGTGTTAAACCTGACTTTTGTGCGCGCTTTTATTGCTGCACAACCCCACCATCGCCGATAAATGTGATCTAAATCATCCTTAATCGTGATGCGTACATTTATCCAGTTTTTGGCAAATTTGTCATCTGGCGGTCCTTCGAACGAAAGCCGTATGCTTACCTCAATGACAATATCGAATTAAGCATTGAGGAAAACACGATGGAACTCTATCTGGATACCGCCAACGTCGCCGAAGTGGAACGCCTGGCCCGCATCTACCCGCTGGCCGGGGTAACCACCAACCCGAGCATTATCGCCGCCGGTAAAACCCCGGTATGGGACGTGCTCCCACGCCTGCAGAAAGCCATCGGTCCGGAGGGCACCCTCTTCGCGCAGACCATGAGCCGCGATGCGCAGGGCATGGTGGAAGAAGCTAAACGCCTGAGCAACGCCGTGCCGGGCATCGTGGTTAAAATCCCGGTGACCGCCGAAGGCCTCGCCGCTATCAAAATGCTGAAGAAGGAAGGCATCCCGACCCTTGGCACCGCCGTCTACAGCGCTTCGCAAGGCCTGCTGGCCGCACTGGCCGGCGCAAAGTACGTCGCGCCTTACGTTAACCGCGTTGATGCCCAGGGCGGGGACGGTATCCGCATGGTGCAGGAGCTGCAATCTCTGCTGGAAATGCATGCGCCCGAGAGCAAAGTGCTGGCGGCGAGCTTCAAAACGCCCCGTCAGGCGCTGGATTGCCTGCTGGCCGGTTGCGAAGCCATCACCCTTCCATTAGATGTAGCGCAACAAATGCTCGGCACCCCTGCGGTAGAGTCAGCCATAGAGAAGTTTGAACAGGACTGGAATAACGCCTTTGGCACGCTGAACCTGTAACCGGACCTGCGAGTCGCCTGCGGGCGGCAGCACGGTCATCGAGGAGGAATCGAAATGGATCGCATTATTCAATCACCAGGCAAATACATTCAGGGCGCAGGCGCCATCAAGCGCCTCGGCGACTATCTGAAGCCTCTGGCCGAACGCTGGCTGGTAGTCGGCGATAAGTTCGTACTGGGGTTTGCGGAAGAGATGCTGCGTAAAAGCCTGGCCGACGCTGGCCTGGCGGCCGAAATTGCGCCGTTTGGCGGTGAGTGTTCGCATAATGAAATCAATCGCCTGCGCGATATCGCCGGCAGCGCGAAGTGCACCGCCGTGCTGGGGATCGGCGGTGGTAAAACGCTGGATACCGCGAAAGCGCTGGCCCATTTTATGAAGGTGCCGGTGGCGATCGCCCCCACCATCGCCTCTACCGATGCGCCGTGCAGCGCGCTCTCGGTGATTTACACCGACGAAGGGGAGTTCGACAGCTACCTGATGCTGCCGCACAACCCCAACATGGTCATTGTCGATACGCAGATTGTTGCCGGCGCACCGGCCCGCCTGCTGGCCGCCGGGATTGGCGATGCGCTGGCCACCTGGTTCGAAGCCCGCGCCTGCTCCCGCAGCGGCGCCACCACCATGGCGGGCGGGAAATGCACTCAGGCGGCGCTGGCGCTGGCCGAGCTGTGCTACAACACCTTACTTGAAGAGGGTGAAAAAGCGATGCTGGCCGCCGAACAGCACGTGGTCACCCCGGCGCTGGAGCGAGTGGTGGAAGCCAACACATACCTGAGCGGCGTCGGCTTTGAAAGCGGCGGTCTGGCGGCGGCGCACGCGATTCATAACGGCATGACGGCCATCCCTGACGCCCACCACTATTATCACGGGGAAAAAGTGGCGTTCGGTACCCTGACGCAGCTGGTGCTGGAAAATGCGCCGGTGGACGAAATAGAGACCGTCGCCGCGCTGTGCCACAGCGTTGGGTTGCCGATCACCCTGGCGCAGCTCGATATCAAAGGCGACATCCCAACCAAAATGCGCCTGGTGGCGGAAGCCGCCTGCGCTGAAGGCGAAACCATTCACAATATGCCGGGCGGCGTCGACTCAGACCAGGTCTACGCCGCGCTGTTGGTGGCCGACCAATACGGTCAGCGCTTCCTGCAGGAATGGGAATAACCCAGAGCAAAACACCCGGCATCAGCCGGGTGTTTTTTTATGTCTATCTGTCGAACGCGCCGCCTACTGACCGCGGAAACGGCAAGCACTCAGGCCGGACGCACGCCCAGCGTATGGCAGATGGCGTAGCTCATCTCGGCGCGGTTCAGGGTATAGAAGTGGAAGTCTTTTACCCCTTCCCGGCTTAAAATCTTCACCATGTCCATGGCGATATTCGCCCCCACCAGCTGACGGGTTTCGGCGTCGTTATCCAGCCCTTCGAACATTTTCGACATCCACACCGGGATACGGACGTTGGTCATATCCGCAAACTTTTTCGCCTGTTTAAAGTTGGAGACCGGCAGGATACCCGGAATGATTTCCACGTCGATGCCCGCCGAGACGCAGCGATCGCGAAAACGCAGGTAGCTTTCCACATCGAAGAAGAACTGGGTGATCGCGCGGTTGGCGCCCGCCTCGACTTTACGCTTCAGGTTCAGCAAATCCGCCTGTGCGCTTTTCGCTTCCGGATGCACTTCAGGATACGCGGCGACAGAGATATCAAAATCGCCCACCTCTTTCAGCAGCGTCACCAGATCGGCGGCATACATATCCGGTTTACCGCTGCCCGGCGGCAGGTCGCCGCGCAGGGCGACGATATGGCGAATACCGTTGTTCCAGTAATCCTGAGCGATAGTACGCAGCTCATCACGAGTGGCATCGATACAGGTCAGGTGCGGCGCGGCTTCCAGACCAGTTCGCTCTTTAATGCCTTTGATGATGCTGTGGGTGCGATCGCGCTCGCCAGAGTTCGCGCCATAGGTTACCGAAACAAACTTCGGTTTCAGACTGCTCAGGCGATCGATGGATTTCCACAGGGTTTGCTCCATTTCACTGGTGCGCGGCGGAAAGAATTCAAAAGACACATTAATCTGGCCCTGGACTTCCGCCAGGCTCTGATTCAGGGCTTCCCGCTGATTGGCGTGAAAAAAGCTCATACCTTACCTCATCAATCGCATGTAATGGCTGTTATATTGCGAACTTCTATACGTTTAGACGTCCAGATGTAAAAATGACGGAAAAGCGCGCGGGCGTCAATAGAAAAATCTGCGTAAAGAGTGAGGAATAGGCCTCTAAAATGAAAAAAATTCATCTTCCGACCAGAACTGATGCCGTGCAGGAAGAATTCGACCCGATGAAATTTGAAGCAGTTCAAAAAACCAACATCTCCCCATGATTGCCAGAGCGATTGTGATTGCAGCCGCTTATAGCTTGGTTCACATTAAGTAGAACGTTCTACTAGAACGTTCTACTTACGCAATAATGCTTATAAAATCTATTCGGGGATATCACCATGAGTCTGTGGTCAGGGTTCATAAAATCATTATCAAAACTGTCGATGATCGGCCGCGCCTTGATGCTGCCGATTTCGCTTCTCCCGGCCGCCGGCTTACTGTTGGCCTTCGGGGATAAATTCCATATGCCGCTAATGATGAACGCCGGCGGCATCATTTTTGATAACCTGCCAATGCTGTTCGCGATTGGTTCCGCTGTGGGGCTGGCATCAGAATCGGGCATCGCTGCGCTGTCGGCAGCCGTTTCCGTCTTTATCACCAACATCACCATCAGCACTGTGCTCGGCATTACCCCGGAGATGGCCTCTCAGGGCGGAAAATACGCCATGGTCGTTGGCATCCCGACGCTGCAGATGGGGGTTTTCGGCGGGCTTATCTGCGGTATTCTCGCGTCGTGGTGCTATAACCGCTTCCATGCGATGCAGTTGCCTGAATTCCTCGGTTTCTTCTCCGGTAAGCGCTTCGTGGCGATCGCCACGGCGTTTCTCTCGTTTATTCTCGGCCTGCTGTTGCCTTATGTCTGGCAACATATCCAGGCCGGTATCGACTCACTGTCGATGGTGGTGAATGGCGACAACCAGGCCGCATCGACCTTTATTTTCGGCCTCGTTGAACGGGCGCTGATCCCGCTGGGGCTGCACCACATCTGGTATCCGTCCTTCTGGTACTCTTTCGGCGATTACACCACCCAGGCAGGCCAGGTGATCCACGGCGACCAGACCATCTGGTTTAAGATGCTGGAAGAAGGGGTGAAATCCTTTAGCTCCGACAGCTACCAAAACGCCGGTAAATTTATGCAGGGGGAATTCCCGCTGATGCTGTTCGCGCTGCCGGCCGCCTGTCTGGCGATGTATCACGAAGCGCATACTAAGAATAAAAAAATCGCGGCCGGTATTCTGTTCTCCGCCGCGCTGACCTGTTTCCTGACCGGCATTACCGAGCCCGTAGAATTTACCTTTATCTTCGTGGCGCCGATCCTGTACGTCTTCAACGCCATCATGGCGGGGCTCTCGTACATGACGATGTATCTCCTGCATGCGCATATCGCTAAATCTTTCTCCGCAGGGCTTATCGACTATATCTCCTTCGGTATTCTGCCGTCGCTCAACGGCTATCAAACCCACTTCCTCAACGCGGTGATTGTTGGCGTGCCGATGGGGCTGATTTATTATTTCACCTTCCGCTTCGTTATCCGCCGTTTCGATGTGAAAACGCCGGGCCGCACCGATATCACGGTCACTGCCGACGATAAAACCGATGCGGAGCTGGCGACCGAGATCGTCAATCTTCTCGGCGGTTCACAAAATATCGATTCCGTCGGGGCCTGCATCACCCGCCTGCGCCTGGAAGTGGCTGAGCGCGATGCGGTTGATAAAGATGGCCTCAACGGCATCGGCGCGCGCGGGGTGGTCTTCGTCGGCGATAACGGCATCCAGATTATTTTTGGCGCCAGAGCGCAATTTATCGCACAAACCATGTCGGGGATGATTGGCAAATAACAAGAAGGTGTTATGGTGTGGAAATAGGCTTGCCGTGGGTAAGCCTATGTCTGCGATCTGACGGTTATACACGCGTTGTCATGGAGCGATTTTGAAGAAAGTCAGCATTATAGATGTGGCGAAACTGGCCGGCGTCTCCGTTTCGACGGTCTCGCTGGTATTACGTCAGAAAGGGAAGATCTCCGACGCGACCATCGAAAAAGTCAACGCGGCCATCCAGGAACTTGGCTATGTGCATAACGTTGCCGCCGCTAATCTCCGCGCCAACACCACCAACCTGATCGGCCTGATCCTGCGCGACTTTAACGACAGCTTTTCCATCAAGGTGATGGCGAATATCGTCCAGGAGCTCGAAAAGCAGGGCTATATGGTCATTCTCGGCCAGCCGCGCGACGATCATGACTATCTGGCCCGCTGCCTGCTGTCGTTTAAACAGCAGGGCGTCGCCGGCGTGATATATCTTGATGCCGACACCACCAGCAATGCGTTGCCCGAGGCCTTACAGGCATGTCCGCTGCCGCTGGTCGCGGTCTCGCAAACGCTGCTCACCGGCCACCATGATCAGGTGGTCCGCGATAACCGCCAGGCCGCCAGCATCGCCACCCGTTATCTGATTGAGCGCGGCCATCGCTACATTGCCTACATCGGCGGACAGGATAACGACCTGATCCGTCAGCAGCGGCTGCTTGGCTTATTCAGCACACTGGAGAAGAACGGCATGACGGTGCGGGAAGAATTTGCCCCCGCCTGCAGCGACAACACCCAGGCCGCCAGTATCGCCACCCGCCAGCTGCTGGAAAAAAATAATGCCATTACCGCCCTGCTGTGCCACTCGCCTGATGCAATGATTGGCTGCCTCAGCGGCATTCATCAGGTTGGACGCACGGTGGGAAAAGATGTCTTTCTCACTCAGCAGGTGGCGCTGGTGGGTTTCGAAGACATGATGCACGTGAATTTAACCTCGCCATCCTTCACTTACGTCTCTTCCGCCAGCGAAGAGACAGGACGTCAGGTTGCCTCGCTCATTATCCGCAAGATCAAAGAACCTGCCCTGCCGACCCAGCGCATTACCCTTTCCGGACAGCTGGTGGCTCGAGAGTCAGCCTGAGGCTAGCGCGTCGTCAGATGGTCATCCAGCAGAGGAAGCCATTGCTGCACGGATTCTGCCTGGTGAGGCGCATAGACCACGCCAAGGCTTAACGGCATGCTGTCGCCTTCAGCGACAGGACAGAACACCACCCCCTGACGCTGGATCGCGGAAAAGGACGCCGGCAGGAGGATCATGCCTTCGCCACGCGCAATACGCGCCAGCAGCACATCATGTTCGGCAGGCTCTTCCACGTAAGCGGGGGTATAGCCAGCCCGGTCGAAAATACGTCGCGTGTAGTCAAAGAAATCGGGATTGCGTTCGCGTTTAAACCAGAACAGCGGCCGGTGATTGAGCGCGCGTAGCGTTAACGCTGGCGTGGCGGCTTCCGGCCAGGAGGCTGGCAATGCCGCGATGAGCGGCTCCTGATACGGCAATGGATGCAGGTGCAGCCCTTCAGTATTCAGCGGCAGCGCGACCAGCGCCGCATCGAGTTTGCCTTTGCGCACCTGCTGAGCCAGCGCCGGCGAGGCGTGGCGGGTAATATGCAACGTGCGGGTATGATCGCTCAGCGCAGATTCAACGGCGGCGAAAATGCCCTGTTCAAAGGCGGTGGTCAATCCCAGACGCAAGGGCTGCGGCGAGTGAGCGGAGAGCTGGCTCAATGCCGCCAGCGTGCGTTCCTGGAGCACCAGCAGAGGTCGAATCATCTCCAGCACCTCTCTTCCCGCGTCGGTCAGGATCAAGCCTTTGCTGTGGCGCTGAAACAGCGTCACCCCCAGCTGCGCTTCCAGATGGCGGATATGGCGGGTCAGCGGCGGCTGCGAGATAAATAACCGCTGCGCCGCCCGGCTGATGTTATTTTCCTCCGCCACCACGGCAAAGGCGCGCAGCAGGCGAATATCCAGGGAATGTAATCGCGAAGTTGTCATACTGAAAAGGTATCACGAAAAGGGTATTACTCAAGTCCGGCACACTTCCCTACCCTTCCTCTTAACGCGCCATCACAGAGAGGAAAAAACGATGTCCAGCGAACGTTATATCACCGGTCAGGAAATGCTGCAGCGGGTGGATGGCCACGGCGGGGAAGCCGTCGTCGACAGCCTGCAGGATATCGCCCCCGATTTCGCCCGCTATCTGATTGAGTTCCCCTTCGGCGATATTTACGCCCGGCCAGGGCTTGATTTGCGCAGCCGGGAAATCGCCACTATTGCCGCGCTCACCGCGCTGGGTAACGCCGCGCCACAGCTGAAAGTACACATTGCCGCAGGATTAAATGTCGGCCTGACACAAGAGGAGATTACGGAAGTGATCATGCAGATGGCGGTCTACGCCGGATTCCCGGCAGCACTCAACGGCCTGTTTGCCGCCAAGGCGGTGTTTGCGGCGCACTAACAAAAAAGACCAGGCAGCGCCTGGTCTTTTCTCGGAACTACAGCAGCTGCGCCAGACGGTTAATATCCGACTGGATCGCTCCGGCGGTCACATCGCGCCCGGCGCCGGGTCCGCGGATCACCAGCGGGTTATCGCGATACCAGCGGCTTTCGATGGCGAACACGTTATCGCACGGCAGCAGCGCCGCCAGCGGGTGCTCTTCGCGTACCGCTTCCACGCCGACGCGTGCTTTGCCGTTAGCATCAAAGCGCGCCACGTAGCGGAGCACCAGCCCCATTTCGCGGGCCGCCTCCAGGCGCTGCAGCATTTGCTCGTTCAGCTCTTCGCCATTTTCAAAGAAGTGATCGACCGACCCCTCTTCGCAGTGTGCAGGGACCAGTGATTCCACACGGACCTGATCCGGTTCGATGTCATAACCCGCTTCCCGCGCGAGGATCACCAGCTTACGCATTACATCCTTACCGGACAGATCGACGCGCGGATCCGGCTCGGTCAGCCCCTGCTGCCAGGCCTGATCCACCAGGTCGGTGAACGGCACGGTGCCATCAAACTGCAGGAACAGCCAGGAGAGCGTTCCCGAGAAGATACCGCTCAGACCGAGGATGGTGTCGCCGCTGTCGATCAGATCGCGCACGGTATGGTTCACCGGCAAACCCGCGCCAACCGTAGCGTTATACAGCCAGTGGCGACCCGTCTTCTCAAACGCGTCGTGGATCTGGCGATATTTATCACTGCTGCTGGCGCCCGCCAGCTTGTTGGCGCTGATCACATGGAAACCATGGCTGGCGAAATCAAGGTACTGGTCGGCCAGCTGTTCGCTGGCGGTGACGTCCAGCACCACTAAATCATCGTACGGATGCGCGCGCATCCACAGGAACAGCGACTCTTCATCCTGTTCCACCGCTTCATCGTTGAAGAAGGCCAGCGCCCGGCTGGCATCCAGCCCGTCGTAGTTCAGCAGGCTGCGTTTACTGTCGACTACGCCGGCGAGAACAAACTCGAAGCCAGTACGCGCCGACAAGGTGGTTTGTTCGCGGGCAAACAGCTCCAGCCAGCGGGAGCCAATGTTCCCCTTGCCGAACAGCATCAGGCCAATACGCTTCTCTGCACGAAACAAGGTCTGATGCAGCCCCTGGATCAGGCTTTCCGTTGGTCCGGCGCGCAACACGGCTACCAGACTGATCCCCTCTTCGGACTGCCAGGTGAACTCCACCGGTTGCCCTTTCAGTTGCTGCCAGAAACGATGGCAGTGCAGTGGGTTACGGGTGACACCCGCGCCCACCATCGCCACCAGCGCCAGCTTCTGACGCAGACGCAGCTCGCCCGGCAGACCCGCTTCATCGAGCAGCTTCAGCGCGCTGTCGGCGACCTCGGAGGTATAGCAGAACTGCAGCAGCTTACGGTCGGCATGGACGCCAACGGCTAACGGGCGCAGCTGGGCGCGTTTGAGCAGGGCGTCCAGCTCTTTATGCGCCAGTTTGAAATCATGGCTGGCCGGCACCTGGAACTCCACCAGACAGACGTCATCATGGCTGGTGACAATCCGCGCGCCAGTACCCGAAGCCAGCACGCGCTCAATGCGCGTAGAACCCTGTTCCGGCGTATAGCTGCAACGTAACTGCAGATCGATATCGCTGGCGGACACCGGCTGCAGCGTGCGGGCGTGGAGCACTGGAGCGGCCAGACGCGCCAGCTCGCTGGCTTCATCCAGACGCAGCAGCGGCAGCAGACAGGCATCTTTGACCTTACGCGGATCCGCGCTGTACACCCCGGCGACATCACTCCAGATGGTGACGCGAGAGGCGCCCGCCAGCGCGCCGATCTGCGTGGCGGAGTAGTCAGACCCGTTACGGCCCAGCAGGACGGTTTCTCCGGCCTGGTTGCGGGAGATAAAGCCGGTCACCACCAGACGCTTATTAGGATGTTGCGCCATCAGCTGTTGCAGCAGTGGATAAGATAATCCTTCATCCACCTGCGGCTGCGCGGCGCGTTCCGCACGCAGGAAAGCGCGAGCATCCAGCCAGGCCGCTTCCATACCCAGTTGGTTAAGGACCGCCGCCATCAGGCGTGCGGACCAGACTTCACCATGGCCGACCACTTCCGCATAAACCGCTTCGGTAACCCCGCCATCAAGCAGCCCAGCCAGACGCTCAAGGTCATGGATGAAGGCGGCGATCAACGTATCCGCCGCCGCCGGCTCCACCAGACCGCCAATCAGCTCGGTCTGATAACGGCGAAGCGACTGCTGAACCTGATGCGCAGCAAGGCGATCGCTCTGGCTAAGTTTAAGCCAGCTGATCAGCTGGTTGGTGGTGCTGCCAGCGGCGGAGACAACCATCATGTCGCCCGCCTGCGAATATTCCTTCATGATCCCTGCGACGCGCAGGTAACATTTCGCATCCGCTAAACTACTCCCACCAAATTTGTGCAGCTGACGACCCTTCGCCCCTGCCTGCGCAATCACACTCATTTTTATTCCTCGTTTGCTGCCCGGAAGCCATTTTCCAGGTCGGCAATTAAATCTTCACCATCTTCAATACCGGTTGAAATACGCAGAAGCGTTTCTGAAATTCCGGCGGCGGCACGCGCTTCAGGCGCCATGCCGGCATGCGTCATCGTTGCCGCATGGGAAATCAGGCTTTCAACGCCCCCCAGCGATTCCGCCAGTGTAAACAGCGACAGCCCGCTCAGGAAACGGCGCAGCATCTGCTCGTCACCATCCAGCTCGAAGCTTAACATTGCGCCAAAACCTTTTTGCTGACGCGCCGCAATTTCATGCCCCTGGTTTTCCGGCAGCGACGGATGATACAGCTTTTTCACCAGCGGCTGGGTTTTCAAATACTCAACGATCGCCAGGGCATTACGCTGCGCCACTTCCATACGCGGAGACAGCGTCCGCAGACCGCGCAGCAACAAATAGCTGTCGAAGGCGCCGCCGGTGACGCCAATATTATTCGCCCACCATGCCAGTTCGGTGACAGTCGCCGGATCGTTGGCAATCACCACCCCGGCAACCACATCGGAGTGGCCATTCAGGTATTTAGTACAGGAATGCAACACCAGATCGGCGCCCAGCGCCAGCGGGTTTTGCAGCGCCGGGCTCAGGAAGGTGTTGTCCACCACGCTCACCGCGCCTGCCTCACGCGCCAGACCACAGATTTTCGCAATATCCACCACCCGCAGCAATGGATTACTTGGGCTTTCAACCAGCACCAGCTTCGGTTTTTCCGCCAATGCCGCCCGCAGCGCCTGCTCATCATTTTGATCAACGAACTGGACGCGATAACAGCCGCGCTTCGCCAGGCTGTCGAACAGACGGTAGCTGCCGCCGTAGCAGTCGTGCGGCGCCACCAGCAGATCGCCCGGCTTAAGGAACACCGTCGTCACCAGCAGGATCGCCGACATACCGGTATTGGTCAGCACCGCGCCGGCGCCACCTTCCAGCTCCGCTAAGGCGCGCTGCACCACATCACGCGTCGGGTTGCCGCGGCGGGAGTAGTCATGGGCGCGAGGTTCATTAAAGCCGGTGAAGTTATAGGTACTGGAAAGGTGGATCGGCGGGACAACGCAACCGTACTGCTCGTCGTCATTTAAACCGCTACGCACTGCGATGGTGGCCTGTTTACGCGTCATGTTGGGAAGTTCCTGGGCTGAATCGGTGAAAAGTCAGGCTCCAGAGTAAACATTGTCACAATAGACGTCAATACATCTGGACATCTAAACTTCTTTGCGTATAGATTGAGCAAAGTGCAAATAGCCGTTAAAATTATATGCATTAGCGCACGTCGGTAGCGGCTTATCTCATGTTAGAAAGCGCGCTCATACGGTAAACTACGCGCAATTATAGCCCGGGCGGAATATTCTGGCCCTTCACTAATAAACAGAGGATTAAGGTATCTCATGGCTGAATGGAGCGGCGAATATATCAGCCCATACGCTGAGCACGGTAAGAAGAGTGAGCAAGTAAAGAAAATTACGGTTTCCATTCCTCTGAAGGTGTTAAAAATCCTCACCGATGAACGCACGCGTCGTCAGGTGAACAACCTGCGTCACGCGACCAACAGCGAGCTGCTGTGCGAAGCGTTCCTGCATGCCTTTACCGGACAACCGTTGCCTAACGATGAAGACCTGCGTAAAGAGCGCAGCGATGAGATCCCGGAAGCGGCGAAAGAGATTATGCGTGAACTGGGGATCGACCCGGATACGTGGGAATACTGAGTTGATAAAAAGGGCGGAAGCAATTTTCCGCCCTTTTTTGTGTCCCGCCCAGGCTGGCGAGAGGCACAAAAAAGCCGCCCTGAGGCGGCTTCTTCTGGCAACTTACTTGCTGCCCGGGATGCTGAAGCGCTTGTTGAAGCGGTCAACACGGCCACCGGTAGCAACATCACGCTGTTTGCCGGTGAAGAACGGGTGGCATTTACCGCACACGTCGAGGTTCAGGTCGTGACCAACGGTGGAACGGATTTTCATGACATTACCGCAAGAACAGGTAGCAGTAATTTCTTCGTATTTTGGGTGAATACCTTTTTTCATGGGAGAACCTCAGTTAAGGCCGCGTCGCTCTTCCAGCCCTAACGCCAGACACCACGCGATATTAATAATTTCCCGTCGTCTTCCACGCTGCTGACAGCGCGAAGCGTACGGTAATGGTCAATCTCCAATGCGGTATAAAGTGCATTGAAGGCGGCGAATCATACAGAATTTGACCAGCATATGCAAACTGATCCGCGCCGCCTTATCGTAATGTGTATACTATCCCGCCAGATTTCAAGTCAGGAAGATGACATGCCCGTCGCCCACGTTGCCCTACCCGTTCCGCTACCGCGCACCTTTGACTATCTGCTGCCTGATGGCATGACGGTCAAAGCGGGCTGTCGGGTGCGGGTGCCGTTCGGCAAACAGGAGCGGATCGGCATTGTCGCGGCGGTGAGCGAGCGCAGCGAGCTGCCGCTGGATGAACTCAAACCGGTCGCCGAAGCGCTGGACGACGAGCCGGTCTTCTCTGGCACCGTCTGGCGACTGCTGATGTGGGCGGCTGAGTATTACCATCATCCGATTGGCGATGTGCTGTTCCATGCGCTGCCCATTCTGCTGCGCCAGGGCAAACCCGCCAGCGCGACGCCGCTGTGGTACTGGTTCGCCACCGAGCAGGGGCAGGCTGTCGACCTCAACGGTCTGAAACGCTCCCCAAAGCAGCAGCAGGCGCTGGCGGCGCTGCGCCAGGGAAAGATCTGGCGTCATCAGGTTAGCGAACTGGAATTTAATGAAGCGGCGCTGCAGGCGCTGCGTGGCAAAGGGCTGGCGGAGCTGGCCTGTGAAGCGCCCGTCCTCACCGACTGGCGCAGCACGTATTCGGTTGCCGGCGAGCGCCTGCGTCTGAATACCGAACAGGCCACCGCCGTCGGGGCGATCCACAGCGCTGCCGATCGCTTCTCCGCCTGGCTACTGGCAGGCATCACAGGCTCAGGGAAAACGGAAGTCTACTTGAGCGTGCTGGAGAATGTACTGGCGCAGGGGCGCCAGGCGCTGGTGATGGTGCCGGAGATCGGCCTGACGCCGCAAACTATCGCCCGTTTTCGCCAGCGCTTTAATGCGCCGGTGGAAGTGCTGCACTCCGGACTCAATGACAGCGAACGTCTCTCGGCCTGGCTGAAGGCGAAAAACGGCGAAGCGGCCATTGTGATAGGCACTCGCTCCTCGCTGTTTACCCCGTTTAAAGATCTCGGCGTCATCGTCATCGACGAAGAGCATGACAGCTCCTACAAACAGCAGGAAGGCTGGCGCTACCACGCCCGCGACCTGGCGGTATGGCGCGCTCACAGCGAACAGATCCCGATTATTCTCGGCTCGGCGACGCCGGCGCTGGAGACCCTGCACAACGTCCGCCAGGGCAAATATCGGCAGTTAACCTTAAGCAAACGCGCGGGCAACGCGCGTCCAGCCCAGCAGCACGTGCTCGACCTGAAAGGACAGGTGCTGCAGGCGGGTCTGTCACCCGCGCTGATCAACCGCATGCGCCAGCATCTGCAGGCGGATAACCAGGTGATCCTGTTTCTTAACCGCCGCGGCTTTGCGCCGGCGCTACTGTGCCACGACTGCGGCTGGATCGCGGAGTGCCCGCGCTGCGACAGCTACTATACGTTGCACCAGGCGCAGCACCATCTGCGCTGCCACCATTGCGACAGTCAGCGCCCTATCCCGCGCCAGTGCCCTTCCTGCGGTTCCACACATCTGGTGCCGGTGGGTATCGGCACCGAGCAACTGGAGCAGTCCCTGACGCCGCTGTTCCCTGGCGTGCCTATCTCGCGTATCGACCGCGATACCACCAGCCGTAAAGGGGCGCTTGAGGAACATCTCGCCGCAGTCCACCGCGGCGGCGCGCGCATTTTGATCGGCACCCAAATGCTGGCCAAAGGCCACCACTTTCCGGACGTGACCCTCGTCTCCCTGCTGGACGTCGACGGGGCGCTATTTTCCGCTGATTTCCGCTCCGCAGAGCGTTTCGCTCAGCTCTATACCCAGGTCTCCGGACGAGCGGGCCGGGCAGGAAAACAGGGCGAAGTGATCCTGCAAACCCACCATCCGGAGCATCCTCTGCTGCAGACCCTGCTGTATAAAGGCTACGACGCCTTTGCCGAGCAGGCGCTGGCCGAACGCCAGACGATGCAGCTACCGCCGTGGACCAGTCACGTGTTGATACGTGCTGAAGACCATAACAACCAGCAGGCGCCGCTGTTTTTACAGCAATTGCGCAATCTACTGCAGGCCAGCCCGCTGGCCGACGATAAACTGTGGGTGCTCGGTCCGGTTCCGGCGCTGGCGCCGAAGCGCGGCGGCCGCTGGCGCTGGCAAATATTACTGCAGCACCCTTCGCGGGTGCGCCTGCAGCACATCGTTAGCGGTACGCTGGCGTTAATCAATACGCTACCGGAGGCGAGAAAAGTGAAATGGGTGCTGGATGTCGATCCTATTGAAGGGTAAGGCTTCTCTTGCGAGCCGGATCGAAAAATTCAACAAGCATCACGTTTTTCATGAAAATTCTGTAACTCACTGCCGCGACTATCTGATAAAAATGATGCAGCAGTTAGCGCGCAAGGGAAATGTCAGCGCCATTCAGCGAGGAGAAACCAGGTGAAGCCCAAAAAACAAGTGGTTGCCGCCACCATGAAAGACGTCGCCCTCAAGGCAAACGTTTCCACGGCAACCGTGTCCCGAGCGTTGATGAACCCTGATAAGGTGTCGCAAGCCACCCGTAACCGGGTCGAGCAGGCGGCGCTGGAAGTCGGCTATTTACCGCAGTCGCTCGGGCGAAATATGAAGCGCAACGAATCGCGGACGATCCTCGTGATCGTGCCGGATATCTGCGATCCCTTTTTTAGTGAAGTCATCCGCGGAATTGAAGTCACGGCCGCCGAGCACGGTTATCTGGTGTTAATCGGCGATTGCGCCCACCAGAACCAGAAAGAAAAAACCTTTATTGACCTTATTATCACCAAGCAGATCGACGGCATGGTGCTGCTCAGCTCGCGCCTGCCGTTCGACGCCAGCGTGGAAGAGCAGCGCAATTTGCCGCCGATGGTCATGTCGAACGAATTCGCGCCGGAGCTGGAGTTACCCACCGTCCACATCGATAACCTGACGGCGGCCTTTAACGCGGTGAACTATCTTCATGAGCTGGGACACCAGCGTATTGGCTGTATCGCCGGCCCGGAAGATATGCCGCTGTGCCATTATCGCCTGCAGGGTTATGTGCAGGCGCTGCGCCGCAGCGGTATCACCGTCGATCCGCACTATATCGCTCGCGGCAATTTTACCTTCGAAGCCGGCGCCAATGCGCTGGAGCAGCTGCTGTCACAGCCGGTGCCGCCCACCGCGGTCTTCTGCCATAGTGATGTGATGGCGCTGGGCGCCTTGTCGCTGGCGAAACGCCGCGGCCTGAAGGTGCCGGACGACCTGTCGATTGTCGGCTTCGATAACATCGCGTTGTCTGAATTTTGCGATCCGCCGTTGACTACCGTTTCACAGCCGCGTTTTGATATCGGCCGTGAAGGAATGCTGCTATTACTTGAGCAAATGCAGGGTCATAATGTGAACAGCGGCTCGCGTCTGCTCGATTGCGAACTGATCGTTCGCGGCAGTACGCAAAAAATCAGACGATAACCATCAGGCTTTCGGGCCTGCTCTTCTGGTCAAAGGCCCGCCGCTTAAGTAACATGGCGGGCTGACGAACAAATATAAGACAGCGAAACGATAGTGGCACAACGAGATTATGTACGCCGCAGCCAACCGGCTTCTTCGCGGCGCAAAAAGAGCACTACCCGAAGCTCAAGGAATAAGCAAAGCAGCCTTCCGGCGATTTCACCGGCTATGGTGGCGATCGCGGCGGCGGTGCTGGTGGCCTTTATCGGTGGACTTTATTTCATTACGCACCATAAGAAAGAAGAAGCGGAAGCGATGCAAAATCGCCAGGCCGCCGGTAACGGCTTGCCGCCAAAACCGGAAGAGCGCTGGCGCTATATCAAAGAGCTGGAAAGCCGCCAGCCTGGCGTCCGCGCGCCGACCGAACCGACCGCCGGTGGCGAGGTGATGAAACCGGAACAGCTGACCGACGAGCAGCGCCAGCTGCTCGCCCAGATGCAGGCCGATATGCGCCAGCAGCCGACCCAGCTGACCGAAGTGCCGTGGAACGAACAAACCCCGGCACAGCGCCAGCAGACGTTGCAGCGTCAGCGTTTAGCACAGCAGCAACAGCAGGCGCAACAGCAGCAGTGGGCGCAAACTCAGCCGCAGGCCGTGCAGCAGCAGCCGCGCGTCCAGCAGCCGAAGCCGGTGCAACAGCAACAGCCGAAGCAGACCGCGTCGAACCAGCAGCCGTACCAGGATCTGCTGCAGACGCCGGCGCATACCAATACCACGCAGCCACGTACGCAGGCCGCCGCGCCGGTAACCCGCGTGGAGGAAGCGCCGAAAGCCGCCGAGAAGAAAGACGATCGTAGCTGGATGATCCAGTGTGGCTCCTTTAAAGGCGCCGAGCAGGCCGAAACCGTCCGCGCTCAGCTGGCTTTTGAAGGGTTTGCTTCACATATCACCACCAACAACGGCTGGAACCGCGTAGTCATTGGCCCGCTGAAAGGCAAAGAAAGCGCCAACGAGATGATCACCCGTCTGAAGATGGCCGGACACGCGAACTGCATTCGTCTCGCCGCCAGGGGTTGAAACCCTCAAAATCCCCCCCATCTATAATTGCATTCGGCCCCGCGGACAGCGCGGGGCCCCTGTTCCGCTTTTGCAACCAAGGGGTCTGCTCGTGACTACAATTGTAAGTGTTCGCCGTAACGGCCATGTTGTTATTGCCGGTGATGGCCAGGCCACGCTGGGCAACACCGTGATGAAGGGCAACGTGAAGAAAGTGCGTCGTCTGTATAACGACAAAGTGATTGCCGGTTTTGCTGGCGGCACCGCTGACGCCTTCACGCTGTTCGAACTGTTTGAACGTAAACTGGAAATGCACCAGGGCCATCTGGTGAAGGCCGCCGTTGAGCTGGCCAAAGACTGGCGAACCGATCGGATGTTGCGCAAGCTGGAAGCGCTGCTGGCCGTCGCGGACGAAAACGCGTCGCTTATCATCACCGGTAACGGCGACGTGGTACAGCCAGAAAACGATTTGATTGCTATCGGCTCCGGCGGTCCTTACGCCCAGGCCGCGGCCCGCGCGCTGTTGGAAAACACCGATATGGGCGCGCGCGACATCGCCGAGAAAGCGTTGGATATTGCAGGTGATATCTGCATCTATACCAACCATTTCCACACCATCGAAGAATTACCTTCTAAAGCGTAAGGATCTCCCATGTCTGAAATGACCCCACGCGAAATTGTCAGCGAACTGGACAAACACATTATCGGCCAGGACGCCGCCAAGCGTTCTGTTGCTATCGCCCTGCGTAACCGCTGGCGCCGGATGCAGCTTAACGAAGAGCTGCGTCATGAAGTCACGCCGAAAAACATTCTGATGATCGGCCCAACCGGCGTCGGTAAAACCGAGATTGCCCGTCGTCTGGCGAAACTGGCCAACGCGCCGTTTATTAAAGTTGAAGCGACCAAGTTCACCGAAGTGGGCTATGTTGGTAAAGAAGTAGACTCGATCATCCGCGATCTGACCGATGCGGCGATCAAAATGGTTCGCATGCAGTCCATCGATAAGAACCGTTACCGCGCGGAAGAGCTGGCGGAAGAGCGCGTGCTTGACGTGCTGATCCCACCGGCGAAAAACAACTGGGGCCAGGCTGAACAGCCGCAGGAACCCTCTGCTGCGCGCCAGGCGTTCCGCAAGAAACTGCGTGAAGGCCAGCTGGACGATAAAGAGATTGAAATCGATCTCGCTGCGGCGCCGATGGGCGTTGAAATCATGTCCCCTCCGGGCATGGAAGAGATGACCAGCCAGCTGCAGTCCATGTTCCAGAACCTCGGCGGTCAGAAGCAGAAACCGCGTAAGCTGAAAATCAAAGACGCGATGAAGCTGCTGATTGAAGAAGAAGCGGCCAAGCTGGTCAACCCGGAAGAGCTGAAGCAGGAAGCCATCGACGCTGTAGAACAGCACGGTATCGTCTTTATCGACGAAATCGACAAAATCTGTAAGCGCGGCGGCAACTCCTCCGGCCCGGACGTGTCTCGCGAAGGCGTACAGCGCGACCTGCTGCCGCTGGTTGAAGGCTGCACCGTCTCCACCAAGCACGGGATGGTTAAGACCGACCACATTCTGTTTATCGCCTCCGGCGCGTTCCAGGTGGCCAGTCCGTCCGATCTGATCCCTGAGCTGCAGGGGCGTCTGCCGATCCGCGTTGAGCTGAAAGCGCTGACCACCCATGACTTCGAGCGCATCCTGACCGAGCCGAATGCCTCCATCACCGTGCAGTATAAAGCGCTGATGGCGACCGAAGGGGTGAATATCGAATTCACCGAAGACGGTATCAAGCGTATCGCCCAGGCCGCGTGGCAGGTAAACGAAACCACCGAGAACATCGGTGCGCGTCGCCTGCACACCGTGCTGGAGCGTCTGGTGGAAGATATTTCCTATGATGCCAGCGAGATGAACGGCCAGACCGTCATTATCGATGCCGAATATGTGAGTAAACACCTGGATGTTCTGGTGGCAGATGAAGATCTGAGCCGTTTTATCCTATAATCCGGTGCAATGCATTTTCATCACTGTTGATGGGGGCTATAGCCCCCATTTTTATTGGCTAAAATAACTATGACTGATATCAGCCGTTCTCGGGCGTGGCTGGAAAGCCTGCGTCCTAAAACGTTACCGCTGGCGTTTGCCGCGATTATTGTTGGCACCACCCTTGCCTGGCAGCAGGGCCATTTTGATCCCTGGGTTGCTCTGCTGGCGCTGATCACCGCTGGCTTGCTGCAAATTCTTTCTAACCTGGCGAATGACTATGGCGACGCGGTCAAAGGGAGCGATAAACCCGATCGCATCGGGCCGCTGCGCGGCATGCAGAAAGGGGTGATTACCCCCCAGCAGATGAAGCGCGCTCTCATCGTCACCGTCGCGCTGATCTGTCTGTTTGGTCTGGCGCTGCTGTGCGCCGCCTGGCAGAGTGTCGGCGATTTTATCGGCTTCCTTGTGCTGGGTGGCCTGTCCATCGTGGCCGCCATCACCTACACGGTGGGCACCCGCCCCTATGGATATATTGGTCTGGGTGATATCTCAGTACTCGTTTTCTTCGGCTGGCTGAGCGTCCTCGGCAGCTGGTATCTGCAAGCCCATAATGTGGAAGCGGCCATTTTTCTGCCGGCGACAGCCTGCGGTCTGCTGGCGACCGCCGTGCTGAACATCAATAATCTGCGCGATATCGACAGCGACCGGCAGAACGGGAAGAACACCCTCGCCGTGCGCCTGGGCCCGGTCAATGCCCGCCGCTATCATGCCTGCCTGCTGCTCGGCGCCCTGCTGTGTCTGGCGCTATTTAACCTGCTGGCGCTGCATTCAGCCTGGGGCTGGCTGTTTATTCTCGCCACCCCGCTGCTGGTGAAACAGGCGCGCTACGTCCTGCGCGAATCCGATCCGCTGGCGATGCGGCCAATGCTCGAAAAGACGGTTAAAGGGGCCTTACTGACCAACCTGCTGTTTGTCATCGGAATTATTGCCAGTAAGCTGATGGCTTAACTGACAAATATCAATTAACAATTGATGATTTTGCCAACAATGGGATTCGCGGGATATACTAAAAACTCTCGCAGCAACTGAACGTTAAGCCTATGAAATACGATACTTCCGAGCTTTGTGACATCTACCAGGAAGATGTCAACGTCGTGGAACCGCTGTTCTCTAACTTTGGAGGACGGTCGTCGTTTGGTGGACAAATCATTACGGTAAAATGTTTCGAGGATAACGGGTTGCTCTATGATCTGCTCGAGCAGAACGGCCGTGGTCATATTCTCCTGATCGACGGCGGCGGCTCAGTACGACGCGCGTTAATTGACGCCGACCTGGCGCGTCTGGCCGTACAGAATGAATGGGAAGGGTTAGTGGTCTATGGCGCGGTGCGCCAGGTTGACGATCTTGAGGAACTGGACATCGGCATCCAGGCGCTGGCGGCTATTCCGGTCGGCGCGGCTGGCGAAGGCATCGGCGAAAGCGACGTGCGCGTCAATTTCGGCGGGGTGACCTTCTTCTCCGGCGACCATCTGTATGCCGATAACACCGGGATGATCCTGTCGGAAGACCCGCTGGATATCGAATAAACCCTCCGCCATAAAAAAGGCCTTCTCCATGAGAAGGCCTTTTGTTTATCCGACGCGCAACTTAGTACAGTTTCTTCGCGCAATCCAGCCAGTCGTTCTTGAACGGACGCTTCATGTTCTCGATGGCATCGATGATGTCGTGGTGCACCAGCTTCTCGTTCTGGATGCCGACGCAACGGCCGCCATGGCCTTGCAGCAGCAGCTCAATTGCATAGGCGCCCATGCGGGAAGCCAGGATGCGGTCGTAAGGAACCGGGGAACCGCCGCGTTGAATGTGGCCGAGGACGGTGGCGCGAGTTTCACGCCCGGTTTCTTTCTCGATGTAGCTTGCCAGCTCGTCAACGTCGCACATGTGCTCGGTGATCGCCACGATAGCGTGTTTCTTACCTTTCGCGATACCGGCTTTGATTTCGGCCACCAGATCGTCACGGGTGTATTCCACTTCCGGCACCATGATGAACTCACAGCCGCCGGCAATCGCCGCCGCCAGGGTCAGGTCGCCGCAGTAACGGCCCATCACTTCCACCACGGAGATGCGCTGGTGTGAAGAAGAGGTGTCGCGCAGACGGTCAATCGCTTCCACCACGGTGCTCAGGGCGGTGAAAAAGCCGATGGTGTAGTCAGTGCCTTTGATATCGTTGTCGATGGTGCCCGGCAGACCGATGCACGGGAAGCCCATCTCGGTCAGGCGCATTGCCCCCATATAGGACCCGTCACCACCGATAACCACCAGCGCATCCAGGCCGCGCTTCTTCATGTTTTCGATAGCCACAGCGCGAATGTGTTCTTCGCGGAATTCCGGGAAGCGAGCGGAGCCCAGGAAGGTGCCGCCGCGGTTGATCATGTCGGAAACGCTGTAACGGTCGAGCTGAACCATACGGTCTTCATACAATCCGAGGTAACCGTCATAGATTCCAAAAACTTCCAGACCTTCCGTTAATGCCGCGCGCACCACGCCACGAATTGCTGCGTTCATGCCCGGCGCATCACCGCCACTTGTCAACACACCGATTTTCTTAATCATGACTACCTCTGAACTTAGGAAGCAAAAAATAATTCTGTTGCCTGAAGCGCTCCCTCACCAGGAGTGCACGACGCTAATGACAATAGTATATCAAACGCCTCAAGCTGAATTGATTCAGGTCAGACCAAACGGCGGTAATTTATACAAAAAATGCCGATCTGCCCCACATTTTTACATCGAGTTTACAGACTATAACCTAACGCTCAAAAAAGCCCTGCTGCGCCGCTGGCACCACAGAACTGGGATCCTGATGGATAATGACATCGGAACCCGGGAAACGGCGCAGAATCGCCTGCTCCACCTGGTCTGCAATCACGTGAGCTTGCACCAGCGGGAGGTTATCTTCCATTTCCAAATGAATCTGAATAAAGCGGGTCGGCCCTGACTGCCGCGTTCGTAGATCGTGCGCCCCGCGGATGCCGGGCCATGCGGTCACGATGGTGATAATGTCCTGACGCTCCTCGTCAGGCAAGGCGCGGTCGAGTAGTGACTGAACCGCCTCATAGCCCATCCGCAGCGCGCTATATAAAATATAGATGCCAATTCCTAAGGCAAACAACGCATCGGCGCGATGCCAGCCGTACCAGGAAAGGCCCAGCGCCACCAGAATAGCGCCGTTCATCATAACATCAGACTGATAATGAAGCATATCCGCCCGCACCGCCTGGCTCTGGGTTTTTCGCACCACCCAGCGCTGGAAGGTCACCAGCGCCAGCGTGCTGAACAGGGCGATCAACGTGACGACGACACCGACAGCAGCGGCCTGCAGCGGCTCCGGACGCACCAGGTGCTGGATGCCGGTGAGAAACAGAAACAACGCCGAGCCGGAGATAAACATGCTTTGTGCCAGCGCCGCCAGCGATTCCGCTTTACCATGGCCAAAGGTATGTTCTTCATCAGCAGGTTGCAGCGAATAGCGAACCACCAGCAGGTTGGTCAGCGAGGCGGCAATATCCACCAGCGAATCCACCAGCGCAGCCAGAATACTGACTGAACCGGTATACCACCACGCAAAAATTTTGATCAAAAGTAACGCGGAGGCCATGGCCGTCGCGGCGATAGCGGCGCGGCTGACCAACCGGCCATAAGATTGATTCATATAGGCTCCTTCTCCTGCAATGCGCTTAGTATAACCTGAACTTGTGACGCTCACGGGATACGCGAAGAAGTTGATTTGCCGAAAAAAGGGCAAAAAAAACCCCCACATCATGTGGGGGAAGACAGGGATGGTGATATTTCTTGATATTTAACATATTGTTTTTAAAGTATTTTATTTTTTAACTGTCCACCAAACGTCCACATCGACCATCAGCCCCGGTTATTACTGGGGCTTTACTATTGATTAACCATCTAACTTTTTAACTAATTCAGATATTCTGGCCACCGCAGATTGCTTTTCTGTGTATTCTCTGTATGAATTCTGGGCGCTACTTATAAGACTGTCAAAGTAAACTACACGACCATTAACTGACTGTAACTGGAATGTCGTATATGATGGATCCAACGAATAGTCATTAGGTTCTTTCCCAAGAACAAATATAACCTCAATGGCTGGTTCAGATTTAGGATCAACGGTTTTAGCGCACTTCATGACGGCCATTTTATATTTAGCGCCCTGAGCAACTAATGTTGAAATACTAGTTGATACACTAGCTCTCTTAAGCTCAATAATAATATGCTTTCCTGCTGAAGAGCGATATTTAATATCCATCCGCCCCTTTCTTTCTTCATCAGAAAGGCCAGCATCTATTTTATCCCATTCTTGATAAACACGAGACTCCATTATCTCAGAACCCTCGACACGCTCCCAAGAAGGATCTAAGAGCCACAGGTGATCGAAGAGATAACGTTGGAGTACTTTTTCTTTTTCATCATTATCAACTAACCCTTTGAAACTTTGTATTACATCAACTCTACTCTTAGCGATTTCATAGTAGAGAGTTGCTTCAAGATCATCTTGTTTCTCTAGTAAGGGTAAGAGTTTTTCCGCATTGAAAAGCACAGCCTCAGCCAATTCCTGAGACATTTCCTTAATTCTTAGACGTTCAAATGCAAATATTGCATGTTTAAATAGTTCTTTCTTTTCTTGAGGCTTATCTTCAAGAGGCAAAGACTCAATTTGCGCAATCATTCTCTCTGCATACCCACGAGAAGCCGGTTTTAACGTATTGATCCATTCAACTAAAACAGGGTTTGATTTTTTTGCATCCTCAGCACCTTGAGACTCTCGTAACGAACTCCATTGGTTCGCAATTCTCCTTAGAATTATTTTTATGAATGATTTCAGATAGATATATCGTGGATCATCTTCAACCACTCGCTGCCTATCACTAGTTGCTATATCGTCTGCATCATCTGTATCCAAGAAGTCTGCTTCTATTTGACCAGTCAAATATTTTGTATAGATACCACCATCATTAATATCATCTAGGATATTTTCTTGAAACAAGCGGCCACGCGATAGGACAACAATACTATTCAAGTTACCTTCTGGAGTATTAAGCTGACTTGGCTGTTTGACACTACCAATCCATCCCTTCATATTCCACTCTGGTTTGAATAGATCGCTTGATGAAAATATATCATTAATATCTATAACCTTCCGCAGAGAGGGGCACTCGTCCGAAAAATTAACCTCGGAACCCATATCCCAAACTAATTGAACATTTTTTAGATCTTCTCGTTCAACTGCGGTCACTTCAACATCATCTACAAAAACCTTAAACGCCTCACTACCAATCACAGAAAATCTTCGCGCCAATTTCTTCCTGAGCGCAGCAGCTGTAGCCGGAATGCGGGATTTTTTCAAATCATGCAATGTAACGAGAGTTCCTTCCTTTACGGTAACTTCATTTGCTGGTAAAGGTTTAGGATAATAACGCCCCTTCCCGCTTTTTATAACTCGTTCAATTTCCGGAACATTCATAATCAATCCATGGGATTCATCATTTTTGCTGGATTGAACAGTAACATTTTGCGCAATTGAGAACAGCGAGAGTTTTCCAATACCCTTCCTTCCCATTGGCAATCGTCCTTTGGGAGTTTTTAGCAAGTCCTTACTATTTCTTTTTTGGTAACCAACCATAAGGTACTTGTTGTTCATATCTTCTATAGTCATGCCAAATCCATTATCTGAAATGACTATTTTGTCTTTAAAAAAATTTATCCTTACTTCACTAGCATCAGCATCCCAGGCATTTGCAACAGTCTCGGTTATAACAGCTGCAACATTGCTATAGAGATTAATGCCTAAGTGTCCTAATACACTCAGGCTAACTTGCATCTCGTATATTTTATCAGTGGTATCACTTTCCAAAGCATCGGCTAAATCAACCATAAATCCCCCCACGCTTAACATTATTAATTATAGATTTACCAACCGCTTCACCTAATTTAACGGGAACAGCATTACCAATGAGCCGTCCCACCGTTGCAATCCTTGGTTTTTTTTCCGGTTCAACAAAGATATAGTCCCGAGGAAAGCTCTGTAATATTGCAGCTTCTCTTAATGAAATAGCACGGTTCTGCTCCGGATGACCGAATCTGCCATTCCCATATCCAAAACAGAGTGTAGTCATTGTTGGCGCAGGTTCCTCCCAAGACATACGGCCATACACACTGGTATATGTCTTACCTGAATCTTTTTTATGGCAATTTGCAATCAAGCTAGGCTCCCAATCCCTCCAGGTCCCTCCTGGTTTTGATTGTTTGATTCTTTCAAGATTAAGAGGTGAAAGGGCTTGTGTTACGTGGAGTGGGTCATCGTTATCAATCTGACCGGCCTCCAGCGCTGGTAAATCGCTTAAAACATCTCTAACTGTTAGGTAAGAATGTTGATCATAAGTTGGCTCAATCATTTCAATCTTATCTAGTAACGATGCAAGAAGAACTAAACGTTGCCTTTTCTGGGGGACACCATATTCCTGACAATTAACAACTCCATGCCAAACTTGGTAGCCCTGCTTTTTTAGATCTGATGTAAACTTCTTAAAGACTCGGTGTGATATTAACCGTGGAACATTTTCCATTGTAATAACTTCGGGACGCGTTTCAGAAACCAACCGGCCAAACTCATTCAATAATTTCCACTTACCATCTTTTGATTCTATTTTACCTTTTCGGTAGCTGGAAAATGGCTGACATGGTGCACAACCTGCCAGAACTCTAATGCAACCCTCCGGCCAAAGGCGCAACAAGTCTGCACCTGAAACATCAGAAATGTCCGTGTTAATATACTGAGCATTATTGTTTTTCTCATATGCCCATTGGCAGTCAGGGTCAAGATCAATACCAGCAATCACTTCAATACCAGCCTGAAGCAAACCATGGGTAAGACCACCCGCTCCACAAAACAGATCAATTGCGCAAATTTTAGACACGTTTCCCTCCATTATTGCCATCATTCTAGCTGATTAATCTAATCTCATCGAGCAAGACTTTTGCAAGAAAAAGCATAGTCTCTAACATACTGAATCACATACATTAAAAAAGAAAAAACTAGCAAAACATCATACATACGCTTTAGCTACTGGTAAACTAAACCCATCAAAAATGCACAAAGAACAACCTGCAATCAGCCATCAGACTGTTGGGATTTTTCAACACTCTCACCACGAATTTCCCTAGCTCTTTGATGGTGCCCTGGGAACCCATTAACCAAATTTTAAGCCCCTCCCCTACCGACACCTTCTCGTGCTTTCCTGCTTGCCCCTGTTTTTATCTCCAAATGTTAAGAAAGATGAAATCTGAATGGCCATTTATTGGGGGGATGCTTCGGGAAACCCTTACAACGCTTACAGACAGTCCAAAATAAGTGATAACACCATGATTAATATAAGGTAAAATTTGTAAGACTGAACCCTTACAACGTCTTACAAAACCCTTACAGAAAAAATATATCCTTATTTATCAATAATATGACTTTTTAGATCTGTAAGGGTCTGTAACGTTACAATGTAAGGGTGTTGTAAGGGTTTTGTAAGATTTTCAGGATTCATAATTATTTATATATATCATGCTGTTATGTTAATATTTTTACTCTTGTAAGGTTTGTAAGGGTTTTCCGAAGCATACCCCCAGTACATTTTTTTATCTCCGGATGCTTATTTTATGACCTGATTTGTATCTATAAATGTACTTACATCTGTTATGCATATGTACGTTACATACATACGCTGACTCAGGGGGGATGGAGTGGCTTCCTGAGGGGGATCGATAAGGGATGAAAAGACGTCGGCGCCATGTTGAGAACGCCACGTAAAACTCTACCGTGCACGTATTTTACGTCACCGATTTTACCGGGCTGAATACCACCCCGCTCCCGACAGTGTCCGGCCATTATGATCAATTTTTCATTCAGCCATTTTTTATCATTTCTTTGTTATTCAGCGTGTTAGTTCTGCGCTCCGCGCACAGCCTGGTTTTTTAAAACCCACGTAAAATATTTTTCCTTTTTGTTTTCATTGCGTTAGAAAATTTCCGTTTACCGCAATTTTTCAATCTTCTGCAAAATGGAGCAATTTTGATCACAGTTTGCAGAAAGCATTTTTTGCACAACGCCAGCGGTGGCGCGCTCCGGACAGCCGTTTTGCACAATTCTTAAATGAAAAAACTGGCCCGACCTCTAAACCGGAGGCGTGGTGGGCGTGTGGGTTTTACGTGGCCCGGTTTTTACGTGTACAAGATTTGCGGGAATACAGAGAGATGACCTGAATGGCATAAAGAAACGCCTCAGCGGGCTGCTGAGGCGCTGACTGAATGTATGGGGAGGGTTTAACCTATGTAAGACTCATAACGCTCACGCAAGTGCTGTGGTTGTTCTGCTGTAGCGCTGATGGCACTGCTGTTCGTCGGAGTGCCGGTGTTGTTGTGGGTATGCTCTGCGGTCTGTCTGGCCAGCGTCTCCAGAACATCGAGTGTGTCAGTGAAGAGGCGCATCAGGTTGGTTTCTTCCGAGCCAATAACCACGGACGGGGCCAGCAGATGATGCGCTGCTGCCACGCTTTTGCGAATGCCGGTGATTTTCTCTGTCAGCGTACCGCCAACCGTTACCGTGTCATCACCGTCAATAAGGCTTTCGCGTTCCGGGCCCTGCTGCTTGATTTTGCCTGAGGCCACAACGGACCAGGGGCCGTCCACCACCTGCACTATCGCCCCGGCCAGCAGTGTACGCGTCCCGACCACCGTCAGCGTGTCACTGCCCAGAATGGTCACCGATCGCGTTGTGGTGGTACGATTTTCCTCATCACTGGTCACGTTTCGCGTGCGGCTGGTCTCCGCTATGGTCTGGTCGGTATCACGCTGCCAGCTCCCGTCCTGCGTCACCCGCTGGCTGACACCGGCACGGAACTGCTGCAGCTGCTCCCCCGGGGAAATTGCCGGGAGCGACTGGCCATCCTGTAACGTCTGACGGACCACCGGTTTATCGGCCCGGCCATCAATAAAGCCCAGCTCGACCACGGTGCCCTCTTCGGGAAACTGATAAATGCCGCCTTCGGCACCGGCCAGCGGCACAGGTAACGGCACGGCGATCAGCTCCGGGGTGTCGCTGTCGCTGCCGTCCGCGTTCAGCAACTGCACGTTAACGGCGTAGCGCGGCCGGAACGGGTCGGCAATATCCCCCAGTGCGGCGGTATCGGTGGGGCCGGTCACCCTCGCCACTTTTGGCAGGTGCAGGCCTGCGGCCAGCTCCGGATAGGCTTTGTCTATCTGGCGTTTTTCAGGGGGATCCCATGTCGGTTGCCCGCGGCTGTTGAGCAGCGTCCAGCGCAGGGTCATGGTCTCGTCCGCCGCCTCCACCTGCGTGATGCGCTGGTCGTTAATGATGGTCCCCGGACGAATAGCGGGAATGAAGGGCATTTCCAGGCCGTTACCGGCGATACCGCGTTTCATGAACTCTTCCGGTATCGTCAGCGGCGAACCGGCAAAGCGGGAGTGCTCAAAGCTGCCGACGAAAACGGTGCCGTCCGGCAGCTGGTACCAGCAGTAGTCCGGGATGCTGAATGCCCCGGCCAGCTGTTCGAGCAGCAGATAACCGCTGCCGCTGCTTTTGAAGTGGGGGATCTGCGTGGTGACGTAATCCGCCTCAGGCAACACAAATTCCAGTCCTGTCAGGGCCGACACGGCATCGCAGACGTCCCGGAGCGTCGGGTGCTGGAGAGACACCGGCACGGTGGCCGACAGACCGCCGACCAGCTCACGTACAAAAAGGCGCTGCCAGCCGTACTCTGCCGGTCCGCTGCGCTCCACATACCCGGTGAACCAGCGGTAGGTGACGTCATTGATCCCCAGATCGAGGCGGACCAGCTGGCCGGTACAGTCGCCATCCACCCGGGCGGTGATAAATCCCCGCCCGCAGGCGCTGAGTTCCAGCATAAAGTGATATGTGGATACGGCCAGGGTTTCATCACCCACCCTGAGCGCAACGACGGGTTTCATGGTGTCTCCTTATGCCGGACCAATGGTGTCGTTGATGGATTTCAGGATCCGCTCGAAACGGGTGAGCTGCTCCGGGGCTTCTTCTGCCCCGGACGTTCCCTGCACGGTCTGCGTGACGGCACTGTCTGACGATGCCCGGGCTTCCGCTTTTTTCTCAGCCACGGAGATATATTCCCGCAGTGTGAATGAGACCCGCCAGGCCTGCAGGTCTCCGGCCTTTGAGGCCGACACGTCACCGGTGAAGGTGGCTTCGCGCATTTTGATGGCCGTGGCCATATCGTGATTGACGCGGTACCGGCTGCGGCCGCTGCTGTCTTCCGCTTCGGCCAGCTGATAGAGCAGTGTCAGCAGGGCCTCATCGTCATAGGGGATGAGGCCGGTGATTTTCAGCTCTTTGGCTTTGACACCCTGCTGCGAACTGGCGGTGCCGGAAGACTGGCCGCTCTGGTCCGTGTCCTGCAGGCGCATCGAGACGGACACCTCCAGATTACGCAGCGCCAGCACCTGCCCGGAGAGGGCAAATTCAGGTTGTGAACTCATCGTGTAACATCCCCCTGAGCGCGGTTAAATCGTCCCCGATAAAGGCCAGGCACAGCGTGAAAACGTGGTCCGTGTCGGGGATATCTTCGCGCATCTCCCGGATGGCCCCCGTGACGTCACCGGCGACCGACACGCTGTACACCGCCAGAGACTGCGCCCCGATGTCCGCACTTTCCTGCTCTGCGGCGGCAATCAGCGCCGCACGCTGCTGCTTAAACGCGGCCAGCGCACTGCTGAGGTCCGGTGTGGCAGCCTGACCGGCACTGGCTGTCTGCGCCGAGAGCGCCGCGCGGCGCAGGGTGGAAACCGACAGCGCCCGGGCAGCGGGCAGGCCGCCCGGTGTCGACGGGATCTGCATCCGGGAGGTGGCGAGACTGGCGGCCGCGGCGGCGCGCCGGTACAGGGCGCTCACCTCCGGCAGCGGGAAAATGGCGGTCAGCGAGGCGAGCTGGCTGATAAATTCCGTCAGTGTGGGAGCCGTAATGAGCCAGGCCGTCACATCAGCGCCCGCTGCCGCGCCGGAGAGCCGGGTGGCAACAGAGCCAATGGCATTGTCCGGGCTGAGATAATGCCCGGTTCCGGTCTTCTGTCCCGCAGACGTCCACGGGTGAACCGCCAGTACAGAGCAGGTCAGGCCGCTGGCTGCAGCTGATACCATAAGCCTTCTACGTTCCCACATCGTCAGGGGCCTCCGGCCAGTCAATATCCGGCGCACTGGCAGGATCAACCCGGCTGAGCAGCACGCGGTACGTTTTCCAGGCCGTCAGCGCCGCCTTTTCATCATCGGTTGCCATTCCCAGATCAGCAGCGTCCTGGAGCCATGAGATTGTATTACCGGCCGCCGCCAGTAATGAGGATTTCCGGGATTCCGCTTCGGCCTCCATTTCATCTGCTGTGAGCGGCAGCGGATCGGACAATACCGGAAAGCCTTCCTCACTGGCCGTGAGCACTTTGCCCTGACTCAGGCCATCAAGCAGCTTTCCGTACTGCTCCTCGCTGATCTCAATTCCGTCACCCGGCCAGGTTCCCGCCTGTTCATATAAATACCGGCATTCCTGCGGATAAAAACTGTTTGTGGTTTTGCTGTAAGTGAACGTCATTTCAGTGCCCCCTCGCGATGACAAAGACATAAGGCTCCCCTTCTTTCATGCGCACAGTGGCTCCATACTGATCAAAACTCAGTACGACAGGGTTTATTTCCGAGTTTGATGAGGTGTTACCGGCCTTGTACACGGTGGTCATCACCGAAAGACAGGCAACCGGAAACGTTATCGGAAAGCTGAATGAGGTCCATTCCGTTCCCCGGGCAACCATCATCCACTGGATGATTTCTCCCGTGGCGTGGTCTGTTGAGTAGCCATTTTGCGCTGCATAGAATGTCCCTCTCGGGGTTAACCAGACAATTTCATCATCGTTCCGGTCCCGGACATAAGGTGTATTTTTATTCCCGGACCCCAGCCCGACATGCGTGATGCCATCCTGCTGCGGGAAAAAGCTGAACAGCTCCAGATTGTTGCGAGCTGCGGCTTTATCGGGAATATCGCCCAGACTCTGGTCCTTCTGCAGGGCTCCGGTGATACGGCTGTCGTCGCCACCCGCAACGGTTCCGGGGGCGCTGCCCACATCCATTGTGGCCGCCGCTTTCAGTTCCAGATTGTTGCGAGCTGCGGCTTTATCGGGGATATCGGACAGATTGTTATCTTTATGCAGGAACCGGTTGTTGGCCTCTTCGCGGGTGTGCACGTCCAGTTCGTCCACCACGCGTTCGAGGCGCTGCAGCGGAAAAGGCTGGCGCAGGTCGGTGACAGCACCGTTTCGCACGTCCGCGATCTGTGTGACGTAATGCTGAAAACCGGCGGCATCGGTGTAATCCGTCAGGCCTTCGCCGGTGCGCAGGGTGAAGGTGTACGCCCATGCGCCGGTGACCGTCCCCGACCAGACCACATCCACCCATACCCCGGTGTCAGAGACGGCGGCAACGGCGGTGGCGCCGGTCAGTTCGACACGCAGCCCTGCGACGTAACCCAGCCCCGGCGAGGCATGCAACACCCCGTCGGTGGCGGTAATAAGAAAGCCATCATCCCGGAACGCCGCGTCACCGTAGTAGTCCGTTCTGGCAATACGGCGGGACTCATCCATGCTGCGCAGGCGGGCAGAGAAATCAATCTGCCAGGTCTCAGCCGTGACGGTAATGTGCGATGCCGCTGCAGCCCCGGAGAAGGTCATCATCAGATTACGGGTCAGGGTGTTGCCCTGCGCGCCGTCGCGGGTCTTCATCTTCTGCTGTGTGGCGGTATGGACAATCATCACCACCGTGTCGCTTTCACTGTCAAGAAGCCCGATCCAGTTGTAAGACCAGTCGCCAAGGGTGGTATCAAGGATGACTGAGCAGACGAACGCGTTTTCGTTGAGGGTACCGAACTGCGTGATATCCGTTACGTACCGGATGTTCTGTGCCGCGGGCAGACCTTCATCCGGGTCAATTTCCGCGTTGTCGTCCTGGCCGTCGATGTATGCAAAAACCATCTTGTCCGGGCGGCCCGGCTTGTTTTCCGCCAGGCGCTCAGCCAGCCAGGCGGTAAAGGCATTCGTGATGATGCACTGTGACATTATGCCTCCGTACGGACAGGGTTCAGCTCACTGTCCAGTGGTACGCCGTAGACCGCCGCCAGACGGCGAAAGAAATCGCTGCTGACTGTCCGGGCGGTGGTATCGATATCGCTGTCTGCGATGCTGATGACACCGTGTTTTTCCAGCAGCGCCAGATACGCGAGAAAGTGTTCATCGGTCTGGCGGTAGTTGATGGCGTCTTTCAGTTCATCCATAGTTTTCATCTCATCTCCTTACTGTGACCTCACCCAGTCGGGGAACTCCGCCTGGAGGGTGTCGTAGTCGTCAAGGCCAGTACAGCCATACAGTGCCCGCGAATAAAGGGTGGCGTGATGCATGGACTGAATAAAGGCCACCCCGGAGCCCGTCATCCCTGAGCATCCGCTGAACATTCCGCTTACATCAGTTGCGCGGTATTCAGCGAGGGGCAGAACGGCATTAATATTCGACGTGACGCTGCTGCAATTGCCAAAGGTGTAGCTGAACGCGGTGATCAGCGGTGTGTTATCAAAGAGGCCTGCCGGGATGGCCGTCAGATTGCTGCAATTGTGAAAGGTGTAGCCGAACGAGGTGACCAGCGGCGTGTTATCAAAGAGATCTGCCGGGATGACCGCCAGGCGGCTGCAGCCGTAGAAGGCGTTGTAGAATGTGGTGACGGACGGCGTGTTATCAAACAGGCCTGCCGGAATGGCCGTCAGGCTGCTGCACCCGCGAAAGGCGCTGTTGAACGCAGTAACCAGTGGCGTGTTATCAAACAGGCCTGCCGGAATGGCCGTCAGGCGGCTGCAGCCGTAGAAGGCGCTGCCGAACGAGGTGACCAGCGGCGTGTTATCAAACAGGC
>OLSO01000308.1_pt1 | contig 49925 bp, 39 predicted proteins | sample 1672441 | NCBI WGS metagenome assembly OLSO01 (sample SAMEA3136686, study PRJEB25190) | human gut metagenome | biome: human gut; feature: human-associated habitat; material: faeces | place: Austria | collected 2013 | reverse complement strand
ATCATCGCCACGGGGACGGGCGAAGACCAAAGTGCGCAAAAACTCGGGCACTACCTAATCGGCACAATGCACAGTATCGATATATTCCGTTCCATATAATGACTTTTCGCATTCAGATACACAATGGACGGCCTGTTGAGTAGCGCTCAGCAGGCCGTCCATTCTATTTAGCTATTCAGTTATCGGAGACACACCTCAGGCCTTGACCGGAGCGTCAGCGGGAGCCGATGCCGCCGCGGCCAGTTTGCGGCGCTTGAGGTACTTCATGATGGTCAGGACCATGCCGCGGAAGCCCCACTCGCCACGCAGGACAGTGTTGAGCAGTCCGGAGTGGGAACCGCCCCACTCCATACCGATGTAGTTGAAGGCGCTCATCACGGCACCCGCGCCGCCCTGCTTGACGCTCATCTCGAAGGGCTTCAGGTAGATCTCGCGAATCGACTGCTCGTTGGCCCAGGTGGCGAGCTCGCTCAGTCGGTTGGTCTCCTGGTCGTTCAGCGCGAAGTGCTTCATGAAGGCGTACACGCCCTTGGCCTGAGCGCCAGCGACCTGCTGGGAGGCCATCACGCCGAACAGGTAGCCGTCTTCGGAGAAGTATTCGAAGGTACGACCGGCGAAGTCGCGGCATTCGAATCTGATATCGTTATCGATTCGATCAGCGGCTCACGATACTGCCCTTGCATCGCTGTGCCACTGTTGAATGTGCCCGGCTGGCTCACCTTTGGGTCACCGCCGACACATCCTTGATGCCGATGGTTATAGAGTCGCAAATTCACGACTGGCGCACCTGCCCACGCACCTATCCTGTCATTTCGAGCGCATAATTTGCTACCACATCCGGTCAGGGCAATCGACCTTAATGGCGTAAACGGCACTTCTCAATACGTAAACGGCACTTATTCTTGGCTCCCCTCTCAGAGAGGGGAGCCAAGAAATATCAAGCTCGGCCTCCCAGGAGAGAGCCAGAATAATGCACCAGCAAGGCATTAGGATGGAGGGCATGAGCGATTTGAACGCGTTGAATCTTGAGCCCGGCGAAGTGGTTGGTGGGTATACGCTGATCTCCCGGCTCGGCTCAGGAGCTATGGGGTCGGTGTGGCGGGTGCGCGACGACGGCGGCACCACCTATGCCATGAAGATTCTGCGCGACTCCCTGACCGACGAGTCAGTGGCAGGCTCCGGCTCTGCGTCCACGGCCCTGCACGACCCCGACCTCAAGCCCGATGTCACGCCGCGCGAGCGCCTGCGGCGCGAGGCCATGGCCTTGAAGAAGATCAATCATCCGGGTGTGTGCGGCATCGTGGATATGGAACTCGACGATACGTTGGCGTTCATCGTCACTGAACTCATCGAGGGCAAGAATCTTAAGGATGATGTGGCCGCCAATGGCCGGTATGTGGGCGACGATCTGGAACGCTTGGCCCGCAAGCTCATCGAAGCCACCAAAGCCGTACATGCGGCCGGCATCGTCCATCGCGACATCAAACCCACCAATGTGATGGTGTCGGCCGCCGGACCGGTATTGGTCGATTTCGGTATCGCGATGGGCGAGGGCGAAAGTCACGTGACCCGCACCGGCCTAGTGATGGGTACACCCGGATTCATCGCACCCGAGATTATTGACGGTGCCGAATCCGACGACGCCACCGATTGGTGGTCGGTGGCGTCCGTGCTCGCTTTTGCCGCAACCGGCGCGCCTGTGTTCGGCACCAAGCCGATGATGGCGGTACTTGAGCGCGAGGCCTCGGGCAACGCGAATCTTTCCGGACTACCGGCCGGCACATTGGCTGCCTTCCGTTCTGCACTGGACCCGGATCGCAGGGATCGTTGCACGCCGGATCAATTGCTGAATGCCATCGCCTTGGATGCGTTGAATCCCAACGCTTGGCAGGGCGAGCAGGCGGGACCGTTCGCCGCGGGAGCCGTGGCTGGACAACCGGCTGCGATCGTTGCCGAAGCCGCGGAGGCGATGCCCCCTTTTGGCGCGGCCGGCGGCGTTGACCGCAATAATCCCCGAACCATCTGGCGCGCGGCCGAGGAAGCCGCTGAGGCTCCCACCATGGCCGTGTTCTCCGGCAATAAGGGCGATAACGGCGATGGCGAAACCGCCGTATTCTCGCCGGCTGGCGCTGCTGCCGATTTCACCGACGACGCCGGCACACAGGTACTCACCGGCGCGACCACACCGATGCCGGACCAAACCACGCCAATGGCCGAGCGCACCACCGTACTCCCCACGCCGCAGCCGTCATCATTCCCCCCGTCCGGCACCGCCCAGAGCAGCTGGGATCCCGCAAGCAACCAGCCCACAGCGGTGGACCCCGCCATTCGCCCGGCATTGCAGCGCATCATCGACCAAACCGCCCAAGCGGCCCCCACCGAAACCATGGTCCAAAATCCTCCCATGCTCAATCCGGTGGACGTGAAGCGAGGGGAATATCTGCAGCGCGGCACCCTGCCATTGATCCTGCTGGCGGCGCCGCTGGCGGCACTGGCGGCAAATGCTCCGCTCGTGGCCATCATCGCGGCCACTGCGTTGTTGTGGCTACTGCTCACCCTGGCCTATAACACCGAACCCCAGCTTGAGCGCGAGGGCAAACGCGGCGGCGAGCGCAAAAACTCCGATTCGTGGATTCGCGTGGCGACTTTTCCCTGGCATCTGGTCAAAGCCCTGCTGCTGGCCATTCCCCGCATACTGCTGCTAGTCATCATCTATATGGCGGGAACCGCCGTGGCCACCGCGGCTCTGGCACTGCCCGTTCACACCATCTCCTGGTATTTCACCGCGGATTGGGGTATTCCGGTGCCGTTGCTCAATGATGTGCCGTTCTCCGCTTCCGGGCTGGCGCTGGGCGGTTTCATGGCCATCGGCTGGCTGGTCACTGTGTTCGCCCCACAGTCGATGATGATTCGGCTGGGGGGCGGCGTACTGCGCGGGCTCAAACACAGTCGCCCGGCGGGCGCCCCATCCACCGAAGTGGGTGGGGCTCCACCTGCTCCAGTGGCGCCGGCGCCCAAGGGCGGCGGGCGCGGCACCGTGCTGTTCACCATATGGGCCATCATCACCGTGGCCTTGTGCGCGATGCCGATTCTGGGCATGCCGATCAACTGGATGCCGTTCGCCTAGAGCGGGGCGGAATCTCACACATCAGCCATCCGCACACATGGCCGTTGTGTATCCGATACGTTCGTTCCGTCACACTTTTACAGGGAATTCACCTCAGATCAGCTCTGGGTGCAGTCCTCCTCAGGCCCGGTCATTATGATGGGGCCCAAACATTGAAGCGATTGCAAGGGGATAGCTATGTCAGATCCGAAGCGTCAGGCCAAGCGTGCCACACGCGCTGAGCGCCGAGCGGCCGAGGAGGCCGCCCAGCAGGCACGGGCCGAGCAGGCAGCCAAGGAGCGTAAGCAGCAGACCATCATCGGCTGCATTGTGGTGGCCATTATTGTGGTGCTGGTGGCCATCGCTGGATTCGCCGTATACAAGGCTATGCGGCCGTCCAACACCAGCAGCAGTAGCCAGCAAAGCAACATGACCGTGGACGAGGCCTATAGCAAGCTCAAGAAAGTCAGTACCCAGCCGGCTAACGCCGACGACAAGGCCGGCTTCGTAATCTCCAACAAAGGGTATGGCCAGAAAGCCGAGGGGGCTCCCACCGTATCCATCTACATGGAACCGCTGTGCCCCGGCTGCGCCTCGGTGAACCGCCAACTCGACCCGACGCTCGTCAAGCTGATGAACGCAGGCCAGCTCAACATCGATTTGCACTTCCTCAATTTCCAGAACAACAAGAGCTCCGACAACTACTCCAACCGCGTGTTCAACGGTGCCATCTACATTGCCGAGCATGATGACGATCCCGACCACCTCATGAGCTACCTCTCCAACATCTACGCTGAGGATTTCCAGCCGGGCGAATTGTCCAATTACGAGCCGGTAAACAACGCCAAGCTGGAGAAGCAGGCCGTCAAGGCCGGTGTGAGCGAGGATGTGGCCGCCGCGGCGTTCAGCGGCAAGAACGAATACCTCGACTGGCTCACCGCCTCCAACAACTACACGATCCTGCGCCCCGAACTGTTCAACAGCTCCGGCGCCTTCTCCTCCCCCACACTCACCATCAACGGCGAATACTGGGATCTGAAGCAGCTCACGCTGGCGGACACGAATATGGTGGACGGCTTCCTCAAGTCCATTGGGCTGGATGCTGACCAGGTAGGCGTGGAAGGCAAAATGCCATCCATCGGTGCCAGCGGAAAGCCGATTTCGGTCGCCTCCTGATGCTGCGTGGCCGAATAAGTTGACGCCGCGACATATGCAATACCGCCTGCGGCTCGGCTTAAATTGACCACTCGGGAAGTACCGGTATACTAGTCATTTGTTCGCAACGATTTACGCGTTAAGAACAATCGCCTCTTTAGCTCAGATGGCCAGAGCGGCCGCCTTGTAAGCGGCAGGTCGTCGGTTCGATCCCGACAAGAGGCTCGTCGCGCAGAAAAAATGGCGTATTATGTGATACGTAGACTTTTCTACGCATATAATTCTTACCTTGGGTAAGTACTCCAGGAGCCTTCCCCCAATTATGGGCTTCCTGGAATGAGGGGCGGAGCGTCCCCCAACCAGCTCCGCGCCTTCAAGGGGGCGGGAACATCCCCTTCTCTCCCGCCCCCTTTTCTTTTCTTTTTTTGAGCTCAGAACAATCTGACGAGCAGGAATGGTGACGGTGGCCGGTGAAACCGCAGTACGGGCCGGAACAACCGTTACGATGGGTGGCGTAATCGTTCACCCAGCAGGAAGAGTATGGCAATGGCACGGCGTTGGACCCCGCAGCGGTTTGTTACACTGCGTCGCATCCGCGTAATCGCCTGTATCGCGGCGACCAGTATCGCGCTGGCTGGATCATTCGCGTTCACCGCGCGTAAATCCGTGGCCCTGAACATCAACGGGCAAACCACCCAAGTCACCACATATGCGATGACGGCCACCCGTCTTCTGGAGGAACAAGGGGTGGATATCAAGACCCACGATATCGTCACTACCTCGTCCGGCGACCAACTCGCCAATCATGCCGTGGTCACCGTACAGTCCGCCTACCAGACCACTATCAACATCGACGGCACGTCCGTTCCCTTCTGGACCGTGGCCACCAGTGCCGACCAGTTGCTGGGATTTTTCGAGGAAAACCAGAACAACGCCACAAAAATCACCGTCGACATCGACAATGTGTACAACCAGCTCACCGGCGGACTGGTCATCAATCAGGATGGCCCGGTCACCGTCATTGCGGACGGCAAGACTTCCGTGGCCCCCAACGGCAAACTGCCTGCGGCCTCCATTCTTGACTCCAAAGGCATCGTGCTGAACAAAGAGGACCGTGTGAGCGTCGAAAAGGACGGCGATACCACTATCCTGCGCGTACGGCGCGTGACGCATGGCGAGGAAACGCGCACAGCCGTAGTGCCATACTCCACACAAACCATCATCGACTCCAATCTTCCTGAAGGCCAGTCGGAGATCCGCCAGCAAGGCGTCAATGGCGAGAAAACCCAGGTGTATAACGTCACGTATGTCGATGGCGTGGCCGAATCGGAGACGCTGAAATCCGAAACCGTCACCACGATGGCCATCGACCAGATCATCGCCGTAGGCGCCGCCAAGTCTGATACCGATAAAGGTTCCGACAAAAAATCCGACTCCGCCGATAACGGCAAGGCCGATTCCGGTTTCAACAATCAGCACGAGTCGTCCAACAACAATGCCGGCAACACCGGCGGCAACAACTCCGGCAACACCGGCAATGCCGGCAACACCGGCGGCAACAACTCCGGCAACACCGGCAATTCCGGCAACACTGGCAACACCGGTAACACCGGCAACTCCGGCAACACTGGTAACACCGGCGGCGGTACGAACAACAATTCCGGCTCTTCTGGCTCCGATTCAGGCACAATCACCACGCCCTCCGGCCGCCTGTGGCACGCCACCGTAGCCCAGGCTCAGGCCTATGCCGCCGGTGCCGCCGCGCAGCGCGGGTGGACAGGCAACGACTGGGATTGTCTGGTCAAACTATGGACCCGCGAGTCCAGTTGGCTGTGGTATGCCGAAAACGCGAGCTCCGGTGCCTACGGCATTCCTCAGTCGCTACCAGCAGACAAAATGGCTGCGTTCGGTGCCAATTACCGTGACGATGCCGCCGTACAGATCGATTGGGGTCTGTGGTACATCGCACAAGCCTACGGCAGCCCGTCCAAGGCATGGCAACATTCCGAACAAGTCGGTTGGTACTGATCGGTTACGAAGCCCACAAGGAACACACGCTTATGAACGACACCATTCCCGCCACTGGTCACCTGTTAGGTGCCGCCGATATCCGTCGTATCGCGGCCGATGCCGGCATCAGCCCCACCAAGAAATTCGGGCAGAACTTCGTCATCGACCCCGGCACGGTCCGTCGTATCGTACGCGAGGCGGGAGTGACCGCTGCCGATCATGTCATGGAAGTCGGCCCCGGCCTGGGATCGTTGACGCTGGCGATTTTGGAAACCGGCGCCACCATGACCGCAGTCGAAATCGATCCGCCGCTGGCCGAACGACTGCCGGGCACAGTCGCCGAATTCATGCCCGAAGCCACGTCACGACTCACCGTCGTCAATCGGGATGCCTTAACCGTCACCCCGGAGAACGTGCCTGATTTCAGCGATGACGCATCGTTTACGCTGGTCGCCAATCTGCCGTACAACGTGGCCACGCCGATTCTGCTCACGCTGTTGGAGCGTTTCGACAACCTCGGCTCGTTCTTGGTGATGGTGCAAAAAGAGGTGGCCGACAGACTCGCCGCCAAGCCCGGTTCCAAGATCTACGGCACGCCGAGCGTGAAGCTCGCCTGGTATGGCACCGCCGAACGAGTGGGCACCATCGGCCGCAATGTGTTCTGGCCGGCTCCCAATGTGGATTCCGCGCTCGTCAAATTCACCCGGTATCAGGCCGATGACCCGGCTGCCCCGGGAACTGCGAACAGCACAGACGACGGCACACAACGGGAACTCGTATTTCGTCTGGTCGATGCGGCATTCGGTCAGCGTCGCAAGACCCTGCACGCGGCATTGAAGACCATTGCGCCCTCCGAGGCATTCTCCATCGCCGGCATCGATCCGACCCGTCGAGGAGAGACGCTCACCATCGCCGAATTCACCGCTCTGGCCAAGGCCATCGAATCATGTGGAGATGGAGATGATGCACAATGAGTCCGGTAACCTCACATCCACGCCCAGCCGCTGCCCGACATCAGTTCGATGAGCTCTCCCCCATCACCATTACGGTGGATTGCCCGGCGAAAACCAATCTCACCTTGGAAGTGGGACCTGCTCACGACGAATGGGGCGGACGCCACGAACTGGACACCATCTACTGCGCAATCGGCGTATACGACACCGTCACCGCAACCGCCAAGCAACCCGGAGCAGGATTCTCTCTGGAGCTCGAAGGCGCTTATTTGGGCGACTTGGCCTCCTCACGCAACGACATGCGCCGCAACCATGCGGTACTGGCCCTCTTCGCCATGGCCCAGGCGGCCGAGCGCGAGCCGGATGTGGCGTTGACCATCACCAAGCGCATTCCCGTGGGTGCCGGACTAGGCGGCGGTTCAGCCGACGCCGCGGCGACCATGCTGGCGGTCAATCGTCTCTGGGAGCTGAACTGGCCCATAGAGCGCCTGCGCACCATTGCCGCCACGTTGGGCGCGGACATGCCGTTCTGCCTGACCGGTGGCCTTGCATACGGCACCGGTTTCGGCGAACGCATCACGGATATCGCCCCCGGCAGCCGCGATGAGCTGGCGCTGATAGAACAGGGATTCAGCGGCGAAGTATTGGTCGGCGCATACCAGTCGCAACTCAGCACTCCTGAGGTCTACCACACCTTTGACATCGTGGGAGCCGCAGAAGGCGACCGCAATCATCTGCAGGCTGCGGCAATCAGCCTGCATCCCCGCAGCGGGCAGGCCATCGACGCCGCCACGCAGGCGGGTGCCAGCCATGCATTCGTCTCCGGATCCGGCCCCTCAGTGGTCGCTTTCGCCGCCGACGAGGCAGCGGCACAACGCATTATCGAGGTGTGGCGCGATACAGCTGTGGTCGATCGTATTATTCGAGCCAAATCTCCCGAACACCCCAATATCAGCGTCAGACAGTGACGCTAAGGTAGCAACCAGCCACCCGACCCATGAAAGAAGTCCACCGATGACGTATCAGGTTGATGAACGTGAAGCCCGCAAGGCGTACGTGCGCCGCCGCCAGACCATCGTCTTTTCCATCAGCGGCGCGGTATTGGCAGTAGTGCTGGTCATAGCCCTACTGTTCAATTTCCACGTTTTCGGCCTCGGCGAAGTGGAGACTCCGGCCAGCCAGCCGAATTACGGCAACGCGGCGCCGTGCGCGGTCAAGGACAGCAGCGGCAAAGCGCAATACGTGTCCAACGCTTCGGTCGGCATTCGCGTGATGAACGGCACCTCTCACGGCCAATTCGCCAAGGCCGTGGGTGAAGCTTTGGCCAATCGTGGATTCAGCGTGCAGAAAATCGATAACTATTCCAGCACCGACGTTGAACGCACCACCATCTACTTCGGCAAGAACGCCATTAATCAGGCGTATACGCTGATCGGCAATTTCACCGACGCCACCATGATCATGACGGCTCGCGAGGATCAGCTCATCGATGTGGTCATCGGCGCCACGTTCAACGATCTGCAGGACACCAACTCCTCCCCGCAATCCGGTAAGACCATCACCAATATCGAGGGTTGCAAGGCCGCCGATAGCATGACCAAGCTGCCCGCCGACACCAAACACGACGCATACACGGCGCAGTAAGGCGCATACAGCTTCATCTTCGCGAAAAACCGTACGCTGACACGTATTCAGCGTACGGTTTTTTGGTATCGGACTAGTATCGGACTACTGAATCTCGGCGTACCAGCGCTTGAGTTCTTCGACGGCCACATCGTGGTCCACCGGACCGTTATCCAAGCGGTATTCCAGCATGTGCTTGTAGGCGCGGCCGATCATCGGGCCGGGCTCCAGGCCCAGCAACTCCATAATTTCGTTGCCGTCCAGATCCGGGCGGATCGCGTCGAAGTCCTCTTTCTTCTTGAGTTCGCGGACGCGCTCCTCCATCTCATCCATGGCCTGGGAGAAGATCATCGCCTTGCGTTTGTTTTGTGTGGTGGCATCCGCACGCGTGAGCCTGTTCAGCCGCTCATAGAGGTGCCCGGCATCCTTGACATACCGGCGTACGGCCGAATCGGTCCACGGCTCGTCCACATAGCCGTGGAAGCGCAGGTGCATATTCACCAGTTCCGAGACGTCCTCGACCAGATGGTGGTCAAAACGCAGCGCCTTCAAACGCTTGCGGGTCATTTTGGCACCCACCGCGTCATGGTGGTGGAAGCTCACCTTGCCGCCCGGCTCGAACCGGCGGGTCTTCGGCTTGCCGATATCGTGCATCACGGCGGCCAAGCGCAGCGTCAGGTCGGGGGCGGGCACCGGGCCGTCCGGGCCGGTTTCCAGGGCGATAGCACGTTCGAGCACAATCATCGTGTGCTCGAAGACGTCCTTGTGGCGGTGGTGTTCGTCGATCTGCAATTGCAGGGCCGGAATTTCCGGGAAGACGATGTCCGCAAGACCGGATTCGACCAACGCCTCAAGGCCGGCGCGCGGACGGTCGGAGAGCAGCAGTTTGGTCAGTTCGTCGCGCACACGCTCGGCGGATACGATGTCGATGCGGTCGCGCATCGAGGTAATCGCCTCGGCCGCGTCCGGCGCGATACGGAAGCCCAGCTGGGCCACGAATCGCACGGCGCGCATCATACGCAACGGATCGTCGTCAAAGGACTGTCGCGGGTCCACCGGCGTGCGCAACACGCCCTTGGACAGATCACTGGCACCACCGAACGGGTCCACGAATTGCAGGTCGGGCACGCGCAGAGCCATCGCGTTGACGGTGAAGTCGCGGCGGGACAGGTCGCCCTCAAGCGTGTCGCCATAATTGACCTCGGGCTTACGCGAGTCCGGATCGTACGTGTCGGAGCGATAGGTGGTGACCTCCACCTTGACCTCGGTGCCGTCCGGTCGGCGGCGCATGGCACCCAGCGTGCCGAACTTGCGCCCCATGTCCCAGAAGCCGTCATGCCCCCACCGGCGCAGTATCGGCTCGAACTGCTCAGGCCGTGCGGATGAGCAGAAGTCCAAATCGTGGCTCTTTCTATGGAGCAGCAAATCCCTGACCGGGCCGCCGACCAATGCCAGCTCGTAACCCTGTTCGGCGAACAGTCGACCAAGTTCGATGGCTTCAGGCCATACTTCGAAATCCAATGGGCACCTTCCCGCGTGCGACGTTTTTCTGCCCTACCAGCATACCGTTACCCCACCTGCACACGGGGTTGAGTAAGGTGGAGAATATGATTACGCCCGCCGACCTTGCCCGCATGCTGGGGCAAACACCAGATTCGGCGGATAGCCATACCCAAGACCACCTGCTGTATACGTCCGAAACTCCGCATCATTCCGCCGATTCGGGCGATTCTTCCGATGTCGGCGGCACCGCGAGCCACTCCACCAATCAGGCCGTTCATCAAGACGAAGTAGACGCAGTACCGACTGCGCAACATTCCGGTGTGCCTGGCACACCCGCAACGCCCGCCACACCCGAACCATCCGAATCCGAAATATCGGACGCCGCCAGCGACATGCCCGCACCGAAGCCGATGATGCCCACACCGGCCACCGTCTTCGGCATGCATGCCACCGTCACCATCGCCACTACCAGCGGCACTATCGAGGGGCAGGCTGATGGTATCGCCGGCGAGGCCGGTGCCGAGACGATTGCCGAGGTCGAGCCGATTATCGCCACGGCACAAACGTCCGTAACCATCGTCACGAACGATCCCGCGGCGACCGCTCACGCGGCCGTAGATGCTGCCGTTGCGGTCGCCAAGGCCGCCGCCGCGCACACCACAGCGATACCGACTCCGCGCGACGTGCTGATGCCGCCTGCGGCACGTACCGCACCGGCCGCAACGCCGGTCACCATGCCGGTCTCAGCGCCGTCTGCAGCACCAGTGAGGCCCGCAACGTCAGCGCATCCCACGCCGGCCACGGTCTTCGGCCGGCACCCGTCCGGAGATGTTGCCTCGCCGGAACCGGCAGTGCCGGTAGAACCGGTGACGCCATCCGGCCCGACTCCGGCCATGATGCCGCAACGCCGTACGTCGGACGGTCCGACCACATTCGCTTCACTGGATGCCCAGGAACTGCCGGTCGTACGCGAATATTCGGCAGGCGGTCTGATTTTCGATGACCAGAACCGCGTGGCCATTATCGCCCGTCATTCCCGCTCCGGCCATCTCGAATGGTGCTTGCCGAAGGGGCATATCGAAAAAGGCGAGACCCCGCAGCAGACCGCTGTGCGCGAAGTGCATGAAGAGACCGGCATCCTGGGCGAGGTGATCGATTCCATCGCCACCATCGACTACTGGTTCACCGGTACCACGCAGCGCGTGCACAAGCTGGTCCATCACTTCGCGCTCAAACAGACCGGCGGTGAACTGACGGTGGAAGGAGACCCGGATCATGAGGCGGAAGACGCCATCTGGGTGCGTTTTGAAGATTTGGATGACGTGTTGAGCTATCCCAACGAACGCAAAATCGCGTGGCTCTACGCCAGGAAGAAGAACAGGCAGGCAAACGAGTGAACCTACCCGGAGTCTTACGACATTGCACACGTCTGGCACACGCACTGGCGGCTGGCGTCGCCGTTGTGGCGATGCTGGCCGCTCCATTGACCGTCTACGCGAACGATACGACGGACACGACTGATTCATCCAATACGACGGACGCAACGGGCAATCAGACCGAGAATCAGCCCAAGCAGAGCATTGCCATCACGCAAAGCACCCCCATCGTCACCTCCAAATCGGGCTATCGTGTCACCGCGGTCATCAGCAATACGGACAGCACGGCCACGTCAAGCGGCACACTGCACCTGACCACCAATGCGTTGTTCACCTTTGTCTCGCGCACCGATATTCAGAATTGGGCCGAGAACAACGCCCCCATCCCAACCCCCAACGAGTTGGGTTCCGTTGACGTGCCATCGATTCCCGCCGGCGGCACTGCCACCGTCACCATCGAGGTGAACGCCAATCAGCAGACCCTTGCCTCCATAGGGAGTTGGGGACCGAAACCGCTGATGCTGTCGTATATCGTTGGCAATCAGATACTCGCCGATTTGCCGAGTTTTCTGACCCGATCTTCGGATGGGCTCAACACCGCGACAACACCGGCCATGAACCTGACCGTGGCCATGCCCTACACCGCCAGCGGCTGGCAGGTCGATAATAAGGCCATCAGCAATCGCATTGCCGAAACCACCACTTCCTCGACATCAACATCGTCCAAGTCCAACAGCACGGACAAGGCCGACAAGTCCGATAACGCCGACGCCAGCAACGCGGCCAAAGCCACTGATACGCAAGCCATATCCTTATCCGAACAGGATGCCGATACCGCGCGATCCCTTGGGCAGACATTCGCCAAGCACCGCTCGCTGCAAGTGATCGCGGATCCTCTGTATTGGCGTCAGTCCGCAGTGCAACCGTCCATTGCCGGCATCATGCAGCCCGCCGACTTCGACATCACCGCCTATACCGCACTGGACGATACCGCGGCCTACGAAAAGGCCGGCATCACCACTGAGCAGTGGAACGCCAAGCAGGCGGCCGCATGGTATGCCGACGGAGGCGACTCCGAAACACCCTCCGCGTACGCATGGCAGGGCAACAACTGTTGGACGTTGGATGCGCTGACCGCAGCACGCGAGCAGGGCTATGACACGGTGATTGCCGATGCCTCTTTCGATGCCGACCAGACTGAAGCCGTACACACAGGCACCTACGTGGTGCATACGCCTGCCGGCGATGTCACCGTGCTGAAGGAGCAATCGACCTTGGGCACGCTGGCCAAGGGCCAAGCCACCAGCACGGACGCGCAGGCCGAGTCCAGCGATGCCGGTCGGTTGGCCCGACTGATCGCTCAGAGCGCGTTCTACCAGATGGAACAGCCCTATACATCCCGATACCTGCTTATGACGTTCTCCCGCACCACGGAGGCCAGCTGGATCGATCAGGTGATGAGCGCCTTCGAGCAGGCGTCTTGGTTGAATCTGACGGACCTGAAGACCATGGCCAAGGCCGATCCGTACAATGTCAGCGATTCGGTCAATCCCGACAAGGCCGATGATGCCAACACCGCCAATACCCGGTCGGCATTGAGACAGTTGGCCGACAGCCGGCATGACATCATGCGCATGGCCACCTCCATATTGAGGAACGAGATTGATTCCGACGAGGTCTCGTCGTTGGGCCCGCAGGCCCTGGCCCGGCAGGACGCCAATGACACCGCCTCGCATAGCAACGATCCGACGCAATGGATTGGCTCTTTGCTGGTGCTGCATGACGATATGGCGCTGCGATCCATGTCTGGCTCCCCCCAGCCGACAGCCACGCGAAAAGCCATGGTCAGAGCCGCGAAAACACTGGCCAGCGATCTTCTGAACGGCGTACGCATCAACCCATCGGAATCAATATCCGTGTTCAGCGAATCCGCGAAAATGCCAATCACCGTCAGCAATGACCTTCCTTATGCCGTCAGCGTGCAGGTCAACTCGCTGACTGACTCCATGCAGATCGTCACCTCGCGAACCACTGACATCGATATTCCCGCGCATAGCGACGCTCAGGTGACCTTCACCATCCGCGTTTCCACTTCCGGCTCATCGACGGCCCATGTGTCGCTGAGCGACCGGGAAGGCAACAGCTTCGGCAACACGCAGGATACCGCGATCACCAGTGTGATGCGCGTCAGTGATGCCAGCGGTTTCATTATCATCGGCTTCGCCGTGCTACTGTGCATTATCGGCCTGTGGCGGCAGTTCCATCGGAAGAAGGACCCCGACGAATGAGTTCAACCGTAGGTCGTAATTCCCTGATCATGGCCACGGGAACCGCTGCTTCCCGTGTGACCGGTCAGCTCCGCACGATTCTTCTCGCTGCGGCCATCGGCACCACTGGATTGGCGGCCAACGCCTATCAGGCCGGTTCCATGATTCCCCAATCCGTGTTCACGCTGGTGTCCGGCGGCATCTTCAACGCCGTGCTGGTGCCCCAGATCGTGCGCACGTTGAAAGAAAAAGACGCCCAAGAACGACTGAATCGCCTGATTACGTTGGCCATCGGCATCCTATTGGCCATGACCGTGGTGATGGCGGCGGCCAGCCCTCTGCTTGCCCGCCTGTACGTGGGTAGCGACGATCACCAGATGATAGCCCTGACCACCTCGTTCACCCTGTGGTGCATGCCTCAGGTGTTCTTCTACGGCCTGTATACGGTATTGGGTCAGATCCTGGCCGCCAAAGACCATTTCCTCACGTATGCGTGGAGCTCAACCGGTGCCAACATTATTAGTTGCGCCGGTTTTACTGGCTTTATTCTGCTGTTCAGCAAGGCCAATGAACAGCCCCTCGAATTCTGGACCGCCGACAAAATCGCGCTTACCGCAGGCACCTGGACTTTGGGCGTGGCCTTCCAAGCGCTGATACTGTTCCTGCCGCTGGCCCGTATCGGGTTCAAGTACAAACCCAGCTTCGGGCTTGGCGGCTTTGGACTCAGGTCTATGGGTCCCGTGGCGTTAGGCTCTTTGGGCGTGGTGATCACCAGTGAGATCTGCGGCATTATCCTTACCCGTATCGCCACATCCGCACCGCAGCGCGCCCACGAACTGACGGGTGCCAGCCTGTTCAGCGTGGCAGGCAACGCGACCTATCAGAATGCGTACACACTGTTCATCCTGCCCTATTCACTCATCGCCGTATCGGTATCCACGGCTATGTTCCCCAAAATCTCCCGTTCCATCGCAGCTGCGAATCTGGATGAGGCACGGCACGACCTGGTCAGCGCACTGAATAATGTGGGCCTGCTCATCATGTTCTTCGCCGCCGCCATGGTCGTGTTCCCCGAACCGATCATCCGTGCATTGCTTCCGTCCGTCTCGATGGACGAGACTATGTTGATCTCCTATGCGCTTATCGCCTTGTCTATGGGCATTCCATTGGGGTCGGCGTTCCTGCTGATCCAGCGCACGTTCTACGCCTTTGAGGACGGCCTTCACCCCTTCCTGTCCGCGGTGATGCAGTATGGATTCACCTCAATATTCATGATCATCGGCATGATGGTACTTCCTCCTGAGCATTGGGTACTCGGCATCGCCTGCTCGGTGACCCTCGGTGGATTACTGGCGTTGCCGCTGACGTTGATGATGTTGCGCCGCAAGTTCGAAGGCAATCTTGGCGGTCGGGAGATCACGAGGACATATGCCAAGGCCATTGTGGCGGCACTGGCTTCCGGAGTTGTGGTCTGGCTGATCAAACGACCGGTAGTCGCACTGCTCGGCGCGGATATTCGACCAGTAGGCGGGCACATGAGCTGGTGGTCTGCGCTGGCCATCTGCGTGGTGCTCACCATTGTGCTGGCCGTAGTATATGTGGCTGTGTTGTGGGTGGTACACACCCCGGAACTCATCAGCGCCTATCACTCGATACTGGCCCGTCTACACAAGACTCCGGCCAGTGAGGACGTTGCTGTGACAGCCCAGCCGGAAAAAAGTCGACGCTACGTAAATCAATCCTGAGACGGAGCCCGTCAAGGATAGCCCCGCACGTAGAATATCTAAGACCAATCTCGAACACCAATCACACGGAGCCGAACGCACTATGAAACCGCAACTCGGAGACACGATTCTCAACCGATACACCTTGGTATCATCGTTGCGTGAGGAGCCTGGCATTCAGGCATGGAAAGCCAACGACCGTGTGCTGGCAAAGGATTGCCAGCTGTTCATCATTACCGATCGCAGCGCTTTCGCCGCAATCGATAAGCTCGCTGGTCGCATCGCCGCCACTCGCCCTGATCGTGTGATTCCCATACTGAAATACCGTATGGAATCCGACGTACTTCTCATTGTCATGCCGGTGGATAGCGGCCAATGCCTGACTGACTACATGGTAGATACCGCCAAGCCGCTCAGCTACAGCGCCATCCGGTCGATTATCGGAGAATGCGCCGACGTGCTGCGCGAGGTCATTGCGGATACTCCCAGCGGCATCGTCATCACAACCGACACCGTTCGAGTGACTACCTCCGGTGTGCAAATTGCCGATGCACCATGTGCCACGATGCTGGCCGATACGTCCGCTACCGATCTGCGTACGGACGGTCCTGAACGGTATGCGATTCGCCAGCTTGCGGCATTACTCTATACCCTGCTGACACGCACGCCAAGCCAAGCGACACCCACATTCAATCTGCGTGCCTTGCCGCAAGACACCCCTGGCGAATTCCGCGTGATTTGCAAGCGTGGATTGGCCTTGAGCGAGCCCGACGATCATACGTTGCCAATGGCTGCCCTTGTAGAACTCGACGCCTTGTTGGGTAATTGGAAGCCGCTCTCTGAACTGAGCGATGCTGATATTGCTTTGCCGAGCGTGGAAAGCGATTGCTCGATTACCAAGGCGATACTGAAGCCTGCCAACGAGACTGATATCGTGCCTATTCCCAGCACGTTGATTAACAGCAGCAGTCTTCCGGAATTGTCTATTACCCCTTCCCTGCCGGTTCAGACGGCCGCCGTCCCCGCTCCGCACGCGATGTCACCGGTTCCTCTGCCTGATGGGTCCAGTACTGCTGACGGTAACCAGTCTCAGTCTGATGCCCGCCGTCTGTTTGACTTCAACCTTTCTGACGCCTGGGAGCACGAAAATCTTTCCGGTGAAGGCACCGGTGACTGGTACAGCGAAATGAATCCGGCCCCCATCGGCGGTCCGGGTGATAATACTCGGTTGACAGTGCCTATTGTTACCGGCGGTATTCCCGATGCCACCGTGGGAGAGACAACCAGTCGTATTCCCGTGTTCGACGCCAGCGGCCGTGCTGTGGCTCCTGGTGAGGAATCGCTGCGTGCCTTGGAAGAGGAGCAGGCCCGCATTGCCGAAGTAAGCGCCATTCCTCCGAGCTTCACACCGAAGGATGTGCCGGATGACGAGGTTGACAGCAAGCTGCCCGATGAACATCTGTTCGGCAAACTGTCGACCAAGGTCGTTGCCATCATTGTGGCTCTGATATTGGTAGTGGCAGCGGCTGTTTGGGCAGTGCATGCGTTCCGATCCTCCGGAGACAATCCTGCCGATGCTTCCAGCAACTCCAGTGAAGGTGACTGGCCTGATATCAATGCTGACGCTGTGCCATTTGGTGGCAGCGAGAACGCGACGAACGGTGGCACCACTGACGATTCTTCAAAATCGAGTGATGCCACTCAGAGCGAATCCAAGGACTCGGCATCAGACAAGTCCAAGAAGTCCGAGACTGCTGATTCGTCGTCCAAGAAGACCAAGGCCAAGAAGTCCGGCGATAAGGATTCCAGCGCTGTTCCGCAACCGAGCCATGAGAACAACACGGCGTTTACGATTTCCAGCGCCAACTTCCTGTCGAATCCTGGCGGCCAATCCGGGTACGCATACTACATGCACCTTGACCAGCCGCAGGATGCGTACCGCATGGTTATCACCATCCGCACATCCGGTGGTAAGGGCTATATTCGCGCAAATACCACTGGGGACCCCACTCAAGGCAAGCAGGTGGCCGAATTCACCTTTGCTGAAGGTGGCACTACTGAGGTGAAGTTCACCAAAGCCGTCAAGACGCAGGATCTGCTGCTGTGGGTGCCATCGGATAGCCTGCCGCAGAACCAGCTGTACATCGAAAAGGTGGAGGTCTTCTAATCGGCATCTATGCCGATAACTGACCCAAGAAGGGGCGGTACCGTTCGCATACATTCGACGGTACCGCCCCTTCTTCGCATCTGGCTGAATGACACGGAATATCGTATGGGGGTGTGACAATGTTTCACGTGAAACATAACGTCATCATTATCGGTTCTGGTCCCGCTGGCTACACGGCCGCCATCTATCTTGGCCGCGCAGGTCTCAATCCTGTTATGGTCACTGGTGCGTTGTCGCCAGGTGGACAGTTGGTCAACACCACTGAGGTGGAGAACTTCCCCGGATTCCCGGAAGGTATTCTTGGCCCGGATCTTATGGATCGCATGAAGGAACAGGCCAAGCGCTTCGGTACAACCTATATCGCAGACGATGTCTCTTCCATCGAGGCGTGTGAGAGTGATTCGGTCAAGCCGACCTATCGTGTAACACTCTCCGATGACTCCCAATTGGAGGCATCGTCGCTTATCATCGCCACAGGGTCGTCATTCCGTAAGCTTGGGGTGCCCGGCGAACAGGAGCTGTCCGGACATGGCGTCTCGTACTGCGCCACCTGCGATGGCTTCTTCTTCAGGAACAAGCCTATCGTGGTCGTAGGCGGTGGCGATTCGGCTTTTGAAGAGGCATTATTCCTGACCCGGTTCGGTTCTTCGGTCACCTTGATTCACCGACGCGATAGCTTCCGCGCCTCGCAGATCATGGTGGACCGAGCCAAAGCCAATCCGACCATCACTCTGATGACCAACACAGTGGTGACCTCCATTACCGGCACCTCCTCCCCCACACAGAACACCGGTGCACCTATTGCCATTCCTGGCTTGACGCTCAAACGACCGGCTGTAGCACCGGCCAGTGTCAGCAGCATCGCCGTACGTAACGTGGTGACCGGAGAAGAAAGCACGCTGGACACCAACGCCGTATTCGTGGCTATCGGTCATACGCCAGCCACTGATTTTGCGGCCGGTGTTGTGGACCGTGACGATGATGGATATGTCGTGGTGCAGGGTGCCAGCACGATGACCAGTGCGCCAGGCATCTTTGCTGCAGGCGATTGCGTGGATCGTACTTATCGTCAGGCGATCAGCGCAGCGGGCATGGGCTGCCGTGCAGCGCTGGATGCGCAGGCCTATCTTACGGACTGATGGTGGCGGACTGATGGTGGCTTGCTGTTCTGGCTGCTGCCTGTGACATAGGAGCAACGCTAGGTCAGTGTTACAGCATGCCGCCCTTGGATAGTACGTATCGGTCAAAGGCATAGAAAGACCCCTCAGGCGACGGAGAATCACGATGTGTGATTGTCTCTCCAGCCTGAGGGGTTTTCTATTGCGACAGGGGCTACAGCGCGGGCATACGCCCCTGCCAGGAATCACGCAGAGGCTATAACGTCTTGCGCATACAACGCACTGCACAGCAATAATGCCGGCGACAACACGAATGTTCTTATCGCGTTACACCCATTTGGAATCGGCATCGCCTTGGCTCGGCACCAGCAGCTGCAGGATGCGATCCATATCCTCTGGTGACGAGAAGACGATTTCGATGCGACCATGCTTGGTGCTGCCCTTAATCGACACCTTGGTATCGAAATGATTTTCCAAACTCTGCTGGATGGCGGAACCAACCCAAGGATTGGTCTTAGACGTCTTAGGCTTCTTCGGCTGCTCCCCCGACGCAATCTTCATGGCGACGATTTCTTCGGTGCTGCGTACAGAAAGACCTTCCGCAATAATACGAGAAGCCAGCTTGTCCATTTCCTCCGGATCGCTCAGGCCCAATAGCGCACGCGCATGACCGGACGATAGCACACCGGCAGCCACTCTCTTTTGCACAGAGGCCGGCAGGTTCAGCAGTCGCAAGGTATTGGCGATTTGCGGGCGAGACTTGGACACCGACTTGGACAGTTGTACTTGTGTCAACCCGAACTCTTCAATCATCTGCTGGTAGGCAGCCGCCTCTTCCAGCGGATTCAAGGCCACACGGTGCAAGTTTTCCAGCAATGCATCGCGGAGCATATCATCATCCGCAGTGGTTTTGACGATGGCGGGAATCGTCTCCAACCCAGCCAACTGAGAAGCACGCCAACGGCGTTCACCCATAATGAGCTCATACGGGCTGTCCAAATGACCGGCAAACGGATTCGTGCTGGATTCCGTCTCGTCGTGCTTGGCGGCTTTGGCCGCAACAATCTGGCTTGCCGGACGCTTGCGCACGACTATCGGTTGCAGCACACCAACTTCCTTAATGGAAGCAGACAGCTCATTCAACTCATCCTCGTCGAAGATGGTACGAGGCTGATGTGCATTGGGCCCGATATCAGACAGTTTGAGTTCAGCCAGATAACCACCGGCTACCGGCTTGAGCTCGTCCTTCTTATCTGTGTCAGCGGTCTTTGCCGCCGTCACTGTCAAAGATGTTTCACGTGAAACATCTTTGACAGTGACGGATGTACGATGTGCCGTCTGAGACGCAGACGACTTGCCGCCCTGCTGAGGTGCGGCGACCTTACCGGTTTGAGGTTTCTCCGTACCGAAAAACAGGTCGCTAGGATGAGTAATAGTGTCCAATGCGGGCATGGATGCGCGTTTACCGGCGGCTTTCTTGACTGCCTTGCTGGACGATATCGTCTGAGGCACGGCAGGCTTTGATTCCTGCTGGGCAGTAGCCTTCTTGGCGGGGGTTATGTCAGCAGTGGCCTCCGGAGTAGACGAATCCTCCGCAATCATTGCGGGCTGCTCCGCCACCGGCTCCTCCCCTGGCAATGTGGGGAACAAAGCGCCAAGGCCCTTACCAAGTCGTGATTTTGATGCCATTACTTGTTCCTCCTCGCATCAATGGTGTCAAGGACTTGTTGCGAACGCTGTGCGATTTCCAAAGCTGCTTCACCATACGATATGGCACCTATGCCACGAGGATCATAGGCAATCACCGATTGGGAGAAACTCGGCGCTTCGGAGATCTTGACTGAACGCGGGATGGTGGTATTCAGCACAATGCTGGGATAGTGTCCCTTAACCTCGTTATATACTTCACGGCTCAATAGCGTTCGGCGATCGAACATCGTGACGAGCATGGTGGACACCAGCAGTACGGGATTGAAATGCTCTTGCACCAAACCAATCGTGTTAATCAGCTGGCCAAGACCCTCCAATGCGTAATACTCAGCCTGGATAGGAATCAGCATCTCGGTCACTGCACACATGGCGTTGATGACCAAGAGGCCCAAGCTGGGCGGGCAATCAATGAACACGTAATCATAGTGTTTATCTGATTGACGTAGGTAGAGGTCTAGGGCCTCCTTCAGCAACGTGTTTCGGTTGGGCAGATCAGCCACTTCCAACTCAGCACCGCTGAGATCGATTGATGCAGGCACAACATCAAGTGTGGGAAAATCAGGACAGACCGTGATAACATCACCCAGATCGGAACGCCCCTCGATAACGTCATAGACCGAGGGCTCTCCCGATGCATGAGATACACCCAACGCCGTAGAGGCATTGCCCTGCGGGTCCATATCGATGACCAACACCTGCGCGCCCTTGTTCGCCAGCGCCGCAGCGGTGTTTACCGTGGATGTGGTTTTACCCACTCCCCCCTTCTGGTTGGCCACGGCAATACGACGGGTACGTTGAGGTTTGGGGAAATCGGTTTTCTTGAGTACATCGTAGCGTGAGCTTTCATCAGCCATCTGGCTGCCAAGCACTGAACCGTGACCATCGAATATTCGCTGAAGCGTTTCGGAAGCCGATTCTATAGGTTCCGACTGATGATCCTTGGTGGACATCGCTCCTCCTTGCACAGACGTAAGTTCCAGTGTTCTCATTCGTATGGACATGATGCTCGTTATCCACAATTGCGATATGCAATGTGGATAAGTGTGGATAAGTGTGAATGACGTTGAGTGTTAGATTATGTATTCGCAGACGAAAAACATTGAAAAATCAGTGTTTTCATCATTCTGCACATCGTCCCGTAAAAATGTGGATAACTTTTACGCACATATGGAAATGTGGATAACTCAATCAGTACTCCACTCATCGCTTATCCACAATCACCACGTGGGTAGGCTCAAGATCCGGTCCGACAGCCGCCTCAACGACGCGTGGACGACGACCACCGAATTTTGCAATCTCCTTGCCAGCCTTGTCGATTTCAGCCTGAGCAGACCGTCCCTTCAGTGCGATCAACTGTCCTGACGGTTTCAGCAACGGCAACGTCCAGCCAGAGAGTTTGGTCATAGGAGCAACCGCACGACACGTGACAACAGCGAACGGATGAATTTCCCGCTTCCGTACCTGCTGGATGACGGCATCGGAGCGTCCACGAATAATCTCAACGTTCTGCAGTTGCATCAGGCCAACACATTCATGCAACCATTCGATTCGCCGCTCCATCGGTTCAATCAGCGTGAAGTCATGATCCGGCAAACACGCGGCAGCCACCAATCCAGGAAAACCACCACCACTGCCGACGTCGGCAACTGTTTTGAAGCGAATACCATTCGTCGCATTCCGAACGTACGGCACAATCGCAGCGGAATTCAGAATATGCCGTTCCCAAATGATATCGACGTCACGGGGGCCGATCAATCCACGAGGTTCACCCTCTTCGGCAATCTTGGCATGGAAACGCTCCAACTTCGGCAACGCATCACCCAAGACCTCAGCAAGTACAGGTGACCCCTGCAGCTGATCCGTCATAGCCATCTCCCTCACCATGTTTCACGTGAAACAATCAACATGGAGAATGGCGCCGCTCATTACGACGCCATTCTCCATGCGGTCACTTTAGTTTGTTCAAAGACGACATCCGTCGAACGTCCCTGTCATCTCAAAAAAACTCGCCGAGCAATTACTCCTGATCAAGCTCGTCGTCTTCGGCGGTATCCTCGACTCTATTCTTGAGATACACCGTCACGTAACGATGAGGCTCCTCACCGTGCGAGCGAGACTTCAGCCCCTCTTCCCGAACCACATCGTGAACGACTTTACGTTCGAAGGAATTCATCGGCTTCAAGTCATACGGCTCGCCGGAATCCTTTACTGCGTCAATGGCATCCAAGGCGATATCACGGAGGTGCTGACGCTTGCGCTTCAGGAAACCGTCGACATCCACAATCAGATGAGAACGCTCGCCGGTCTTCTGCTGTACAGCCAGACGAGTCAATTGCTGCAGAGCATCAACGACTTCACCATTACGGCCAATAAGATGTTTGATGTCAGTATCGTCATCAGCAACGATTTGCACGGTGGGGCGGTCATTACGCACGCCCATCTCAATGTCGCCCTCATAGTCGGCGATATCCAGTAGGCCTTCAAGGTAATCCGCGGCGATGTCAGCCTCTTCGTTGAGCTGGTCGATCGACTTCACGTCATCCTGTGCCATACGCTACTCCTTCATGTCGTGTTTGAATTCCAAGTCTAAGCCCTGCTCCCCCGAACAGAGAAAGTAATGTCGGTGCGTGTTGAATGTTTCACGTGAAACATCGAACTCGCACCGACATAGTCGTCACTTCTTTTTGCGCTTACGCACGGGCTGTTGACGCTGATAGCCCTGAGTGGCCTTACGCTCGGCCTCTTCCTTGGCCTTGGCCAATGCTTCTTCTTCCAGAGAGGGCAGGCCGGCCTTTGCGCGGCGAGCATTCTCATTACGATGATCGCGCTTCTCCTTGTCCGCCGCAGCCGGAGAGCCAGGGGTCGGGAATGCGTACACCTGCCACAATGTGCGGCAGAGGTTGCACACGTTGTTGGTCAGCCAGTAGACCAGCACGGCGAACGGCATGGCGACACCGGAGAAGATGTACATCACCGGGAAGAGCCACAGCATAGCCTTCTGCATGGTCTCGGTCTGCTTGTTCATCGAAGCAGCTGCCATGTTGCGCTTCATGCTGAAGTACTGCATAAACCACAGGCAGAAACACATCAGGAACACGAAGATACCGATGACCGCCTTGCCACTAGCGGCAGCACTGGTGAAGTTATCGGTCACGCTGACAATGCCGAACACATCGGTTTGGGTGAATTGCTTGGCGGTTGCTACGTCGAACGCGCCCAACGCATCGCGTTTACCGTTGGCAATGTATGGAATGGCCGACAGCGTATAGAACATGGACATGAACACCGGGCCCTGAATGAGCATAGGCAAGCAGGAGCCAGCCGGATTGACGTCATTGTCTTGATACAGTTTCATGGTTTCACGGCTCATGGCCTCCCTGGAAGCCTGATCCGTCTTGCCTTTGTACTTGTTCTGAATACGCTGCATCTTCGGCGCCAATGCCTGCATCTTGCGCATCGACTTCATCTGCTTGTAGAACAGCGGGAAGATACAAGCCTGCACCACCAGCACCAGGATGATAATGGCAAGCACCCATGAGACACCAATCGGGCTCACGCCCAGCATCACGAAGAAGTCATGCACGATCTTCATGATCCAGGTCTGCAACCACTCAACGGGAGTCAGGATTTTATATAGAAATCCCCAAAACCCGCTATCAAGCAGAAATTCATTTGAGTTCATCGTTGGGCCTCTCTTTGGGTTGTGGCCAATGGTGTCAGTCGAGGCTCTTCATGAGCCTTCGACCACGAAAACCTGTAAAAAACGGAATACCGTTGTGGAACATCGTCGATTCCCCCACGACTCCACGGCCGGCAACGCAGTAATCTCAGCACGGCGAGCACTCCCCCTTTGAACGCGCCATACCGTTCCAATGCCTCAATGGCATAATTCGAGCACGTTGGATAATACTTGCAACAAGGCGGTGTGTTTGCCGAGATGTGCTGTTGATACCAGCGCACCCCACCAATCATCACCGCCTTGAAAGAAGCTGTCATGCCTCAGCCACCTTATGCGCCACCGTGGCAAAAGCCTTCGCGATCTGCTGATCTAGCGAAGCGAACGATGCGGTCGCTGCACTGGGCTTGGCGCGCAAAACGATATCGCAATGCGCGGGCAGCAGATCCTCATGGGCTCTGGCCAATACACGAAACCTACGCTTCACCGTATTACGGGTGACCGCATGTCCTACCGATTTGGAGACAGCTAATCCCAAACGGCGATGCACCGTCCGGTCGTCATCATCATGATGGTCGTCGGGCACCAAATAGTGCACGACGATATCCTTGCCACCTGCTTTGCGCCGGCGTTTCAGCACGGTGACGAAATCACGATGGCTTTGAAGCCTCTCCACCTCGACTATGCCTGTGGCACTGATCGGAATGATCAGGCGGAGAGGGTCTTGCGGCCCTTGGCACGGCGACGGTTGATCACCGCACGGCCAGAACGGGTGCGCATGCGCAGGCGGAAGCCGTGCTTCATGTGGCGACGACGGTTGTTCGGCTGGAACGTCCTCTTCATAATCCATTGCTCCTAGGTCTATTCGGCAACGCTTCGCGCTGCCCTCACGTGAGTCAAGCTATACCAAAGTACTCTCACCCCTACCCTCAAGTCAAAACGGACGGAGTATTTTCACATTTCGACACGTTGCGAGACACGCCCCAAATCTCTTATAATCGGCGGAATACCAACCATTCACGGCCAAAAGTTATCCACAAATTACATGTTTGTTATTCACAATCCAGTTATTTCAACACGCGACACGGTGGATAACTTGTCTAAACCAGAGTAAATATTATCTGTTGTACGTATTTCGCCACAGCGACAGAAGGGGCCACCATGGTTAACGCTTCCGGCGACCCCGTAATCGAGGCCGCCCACATCTGGTCAGACACGCTGACGGTGCTCAAACACAGCGCTTCGCTCAGCCCACGAGAAAAAGGCTGGTTGGAAGGCGTTGTTCCTGAAGGCGTCTTCGGTTCGACCATCGTGCTGTGTGTGGACAACAACGACACGCTTCAAGCCATTCAGGGTGATTTGAACGATTCCCTGCTTCAGGCATTGCGTACGGTAACCGGCGAAAATATGTTTCCCGCGTTCAAGGTCGTGCCGAAAACCGAGCCCGAACCGCTTTCGGAGGCAAAGCCGGCGCAGCCATATCCTTCGGAAATTTCTCCGACTGTCGCCGAATTCGGTAAAGAATCCTATGGTGCAAAGCCGGCAGCCGCACCGCGGGAACCGATGCCCGCCACCGAGCCGCAGTTCCCGGTCGGTCAGCAGAAGATGAATCGCGATCCCGAGACTCATCTCAATAAGAACTTCACGTTTGATTCCTTCGTGCCCGGCGATTCCAACCGTTTTGCCCGTACGGTCGCACTGGCCGTGGCCGAAGGTTCCGGGCAGGATTTCAACCCGTTGTGTATCTATGGCGGATCGGGCCTGGGCAAAACCCACTTGCTGAACGCCATCGGCAACTATGCACTGGTCAAGGATCCCGGGCTGAAGGTTCGATACGTCACGTCTGAGGAATTCACGAACGAATTCATTGACGCGCTGCAAAACCCGAACCAAAGCCAGGGGCAGATTGCTGAATTCAACCGTCGATACCGACAGGTTGATGTGTTGCTTATTGACGATATCCAGTTCCTCGGCGGCAAGGAAGCCACCTTGGATCAGTTCTTCCATACGTTCAATGCACTGCATCAGGCAAATAAGCGTATTGTCATTGCTTCCGATGTAGCGCCCAAGAATTTGAAGGGTTTCGAGGCTCGACTCATCTCGCGCTTCGAATCCGGCCTGACCGTAGACGTCAAGCCGCCGGATCTGGAGACCCGAATCGCCATTCTTCGCATGATCGCCTCGATGAACGGCTCGAAAATCCCCAGCGATGTGTTGGACCTCATCGCCGAACGCTTCACCGAGAACATTCGTGAACTCGAAGGCGCGCTAACCCGTGTTACGGCCGTGGCCTCGCTGAGTAATCAGCCGGTGACCCGCGCCTTGGCCGAGCAGACGTTGCAGGACTTCTTCACCACCGATGTGGAAATCAAGCCCACGGACATCATCAGTCAGGTGGCGAAGTACTTCCACCTGACGTTTGAGGATCTTGTCGGTAAATCACGAACCAAAAACGTGGCTGTTCCTCGTCAGATCGCCATGTATCTGGCTCGCGAAATGACCAGTATGAGCCTGATGGATATTGGCCAGGTCTTTGGCGGACGCGATCACACCACAGTAATGCATGCCTGCACTCGAATCAGTGACCGAATGCAGCAAAAACAGGAGATCTATAACTACGTTATGGAGCTCACGGTTCGCCTCAAGCAAAGCAACACCAACTGACACAACGCTTCTGAGAGACGAAAAACGGCACTTTTTGGACTGACTTTCCGAAAAGTGCCGTTTTTGGTTGCTCAGGCGGATTCTGGTGGATACGTCGAGGCAACGGATTCGAGACATTAGATTCCTCATGGCTCCCCTTTGTGAGGGGATCTGTCGGCGCAGACGACTGAGGGGAGTTTCGAAGGGGAACACGCAAAAAAAAACCATGAAACGAGAGAATCGATTCTGAGGACCGATTTTGCAGGTTTGGGCGAGCGAGACGGAAAAAGTGCCGAAAACGGTCTCCAGAATCGATTCTCCTCGACGAAAAACAGTCTTCAACACGCCGTGCGAAAGTGTGAAAACCAAAAAAGTTATCCACATAGTTGTGCACAGATGTGGGTAAACTCGGCGGATAACTCGTGGATTACCCACTGTTTTGTTGTGGAAAACTCGTGCATAACCGCGACCTCGATGTGGAAAACTCAAATTCGACGAACTGGCTGTGGAAAACTCGCCCACTTATCCACAAGCCATGCAGAATTTGTCCACAATTTTCAGGGACTTATGAACCGTTGCAGTTGTAGGGCTCAGCCCTACTTATCCACACTATCCACCGGCCTTATTATGGCGATTACTTACTCAGTTACGTGAAAAGCATCATCGCCATAGTAACAGCCGGTCATCCAGCGTACGTAAGTTCGCCACCTAACGGCTAGAATATTTCTCAGCCAATCCGACGAAGGGAACAATCACACATGAAAGTCGAAATCGATACTGCAGCCCTGGCCGACGCCGTAGCCTGGACCTCCCGAGTCATCGACGCACGTCCCTCCAACCCGATTCTCGCTGGTGTCAAGCTGGAAGCCATTGACGGAACGCTGCAATTCTCCGCCTTCAACTACGAGATTTCCGCTCGCCACCACATCGAAGCCGGCGTTGACGAAGCCGGTTCCGTACTGGTTCAGGGCAAGCTGCTGGCCGATATCACCAAATCGCTGCGTTCGGAGAAAACGTACCTGGTCACCGACGGCTCCACGCTGACCATCACGTCCGGCAAGTCGAAGTTCACCTTGCAGCTCATGCCCGACACCGAGTACCCGGATCTGCCTGTGGTACCGGCCATGCTCGGCCAAGTCGATGCCCCGACTTTCGTTCAGGCCGTGAACCAGGCGTGCGTTGCCGTCTCCCGCGAAGAAAACCGCCCGGTACTGACCGGCGTTCGCATGCAATTCCAAGGCGACAAGGTCGTCATGACCTCCACCGATCGCTTCCGTTTGGCCCGCGCCACCTTCACTTGGACTCCGCAGAACCCGGACGTCGACACCACCACGCTGGTTCGCGGCTCCCTGCTCAAGGATGTGGCCCGTGCTCTTGACGAGCACCAGAACATCCGCCTTGATTTCGATGCCGATAGCCCGACGCTGCTCGGCTTCGAAAACGCCGGCCGCGTCTCCACCTCCCAGCTCATCGACGGTGAATTCCCGGCGGTCGACCGCCTGTTCGCCGACGAATATCCGATTCAGGCCGTAGTCAACAAGCAGGATTTGCTCGACGCCATCAGCCGTGTGGCTTTGGTCGCCGAACGCAATGCTCCGATTCGCATGACCTTCACCGGTCAGGAAGTGGCGCTGTCCGCCGGATCGGTCGACGAGGCTCAGGCCAACGAAACACTGGACATCGACATGGATGGCGACGACATCACCGTGGCATTCAACCCGTCCTACCTGAAGGAGGGTCTGTCCGCCGTAACCGAACCATTCGTGCGCATCAAAATGACGACCCCGGTCAAGCCGGTCGAGTTCAATGGCCAGCAGGAAGCTGATTCCGACGAGTCCATGGACTACCGATACCTGCTCGTGCCGATGCGCTTTAACAACTGAAATCCCTGAATTTCCAACGATTCGCTAATGCACATCTCCCGTCTCGCACTCGACCACTACCGCTCATGGAGTCAGGTAGTGGTCGATTTCGTACCAGGCGTGAATATCCTGTTCGGCAAGAACGGTCTGGGCAAAACCAATCTGGTGGAAGCCGTCGAAGTGCTGTCCACCGGATCGAGCCATCGCGCGTCCAGCACGTTGCCGTTGATCGAACGCGGGCAGACCACGGCCACCATCCGCGCGAACGTCGCTGATGATGCCGGTCAAACCACTACGTATGAAGCGTCGATTCATGCGCGTGGTGCCAACCGAGCCCGCATCAACTCGGGGTCGTCGCTGTATCTGCGCGATATCATCGGCAAGATTCCAAGCGTTTCCTTCACTCCCGAAGATCAGCGGTTGGTATCCGGCGATCCGGGAGCACGCCGCGTCATGATGAATCAGGCTGCGGCTCTGCTCGAGCCCGGATACATGCAGACGTTGCAACAGTTCACGCGCATCGCCAAACAGCGTGCCACATTGTTGAAGCAATTGAATGCCAATGCCAACAATGGCCAGCCGATGGATGCGGTTCTGAGCGGTTTGGAAATCTGGACCGGCCAGTTCATCGAAGCCGGTGTGGCGTTGACCCGTATGCGCGCTCATGTGATCGGTCTGCTTGCCGAGCCATTTGCCGCGATTTACGCCGACTTGGCCGGTGCCGGCGAGCAGGTGACGCTCACATATGCGCCTTCATTCGACGAAGTGCTGATGTTCTACGATCCGCATCCGCAGATTAGCGAGCATTTCCAACGCATCTACCCTGGTGAAGTGGCTCGCGGCGTGAACCTTATCGGTCCGCAGCGCGATGACATGAACCTTGACTTGGCCGGTATTCCCGCCCGCGAGTTCGCTTCGAACGGCGAGATGTGGACGATGGCGCTGGCCTTGAAAATGGCATTGTTTGAAATCGTGCGTGACCGGTTGGGATTGCAGCCGATTGTGATTCTCGATGATGTGTTCGCCCAGCTTGACGACAGCCGGCGCACGCAAATTCTTGATTTCGCCAGAAAACAGGATCAGGTGCTGATTACCGTGGCCGCTGAAGGCGATGTACCCGACTATGAATCGGCCCATCGCATCGACGTGGCCACACTGGCCGAACCAGCTTCCGTGATACTGCCAACTCTGGGCAATTTGTCCGATTCGCGGGAAAACGAGAGTTTGGGTAAGTATGACGGAAAACCCGCGGTGGACAGCGCGTCCGTAGAACGGAAAGTGTCATGAACCCGCCGATCGCCCGCCAACTCAACCTGGACGAGACCAAACTGCCGGCCGAAATATTCGAGCGGCTCTCCCGTCGCGGGGCGACCTTGAAGGACTACAGACGCCGCCGTGAAGAGGCCATCGAAAACTTCGGCAAACCGGGGCGCGATCCGGCTGAACTGGGCAGCGTGATGACCACCATCGCCGGCAATGGCGTCTGGGCGGCGAATATGAAACTTGCGCAATTGCGCAACCATTGGGACCAAGTGGTGGGACAGGCCATCGCCAGCCATTCGGCAGTCGCCGATTTCACGGACGGCGTACTGACCATCCGTGCCGAATCCACGGTCTGGGCCACGCAGCTGACCTACCTTATCCCCCAACTTACCGATACCATCCGTCGCAATCTCAAAGGATTGACCATCGCCGAGATTCGCGTGACCGGACCGGCCGCCGGATACACGCGCAAATGGGCTCGGCGGCGGTAGCCAAGATACCAAACAAATTCGCAGAAGCCTCGCTATGGCGCTCGTCGGGTTAGACGAGTAAAATCACATGCAGTATGGTCAAATGGCCAGAAGAGCCCTTTACGGGCCTCGTAAGCCATATCGCCTCCGTGAATGACCTTCATGACGGAGGTTGACCCTGTAGTCACGGAAGGAAGCCTGTTGGCAGACGAAACCAGCAAAGAGGAGCAGCTGAAGGCGGCTGCGGAACGCATCAACAATGCGGAATTGACCGAAGGCGAACTTGACGAATCCATGGCCCCCGAGCATTATGAGGCCTCCGATCTGAGGGTGCTCGAAGGACTCGAGGCCGTGCGTATCCGCCCCGGTATGTACATCGGTTCCACCGGCCCGCGCGGTTTGCACCACCTGGTCTATGAGATCGTCGATAACTCGGTCGACGAGGCGCTGGCCGGATACGCCAGCCATATCGAGGTCACCATTCTGTCGGACAACGGCATCCGCGTGGTGGACGATGGTCGAGGCATCCCGGTCGATGAGGTGCCTGGCGAGGGCGTCTCCGGTGTGGAGACCGTGATGACCAAGCTGCACGCCGGCGGCAAGTTCGGCGGCGGCGGTTATGCAGTGTCCGGCGGTCTGCACGGCGTGGGTATCTCCGTGGTCAACGCACTCTCCACCCGCGTGGACATCGAAGTGCGCCGTCAGGGCTTCCACTGGACCCAGACGTACATCGACCAGCACCCCACCGCGCCCTTGAAGCAGGACGAGCCGATGACCGAAGGCGAGTCCACCGGTACGTCCGTGACTTTCTGGGCCGACCCGAAGATCTTCGAGACCACCATCTACGACTTCGAGACGCTGCGTTCCCGTTTCCAGCAGATGGCCTTCCTGAACAAGGGCCTCAAGATCAGCCTGACCGACGAGCGTGAGAATGACCAGGCCGGCGACGAGGTGGCCGGCGACGCCGCGGACGAGCCCGGCGCAAAGCACCAGACCGTCACCTACCAGTACCTCAACGGCATCAAGGACTATGTCGACTACCTGGTCAAGGTGCGCAAGGCCACGCCGGTGGAAGAGGACGTCATCAGCTTCGAGGCCGAAGACCTGAAGCTCGGCATCTCCGCCGAACTCGCCATGCAGTGGACCACCGCCTACTCCGAGGCCGTGCACACCTTCGCGAACACGATTTCCACCACCGAGGGCGGCACTCACGAGGAGGGCTTCCGCGCCGCGCTGACCTCGCTGGTCAACCGTTACGCGCGTGACAAGGGCATCCTCAAGGACAAGGACGAGAACCTCTCCGGCGACGACGTGCGTGAAGGCCTGACCGCCGTGATCTCCGTCAAGCTCACCAACCCGCAGTTCGAAGGCCAGACCAAGACCAAGCTCGGCAACTCCGAAGCGAAGACCTTCGTGCAGCGCGTCATGACCGACAAGCTCGGCGACTGGTTCGACGCCCACCCGAACGAGGCCAAGAACATCATCCAGAAGGCCATTGAGGCCTCCCGCGCCCGTCTGGCCGCCAAGAAAGCCCGCGAGAACACCCGCCGCAAGTCCATCTTCGAGTCCGCCGGCATGCCCGACAAGCTCAAGGACTGTCAGTCGAACAACCCGGAAGAGTGCGAGCTGTTCATCGTGGAGGGTGATTCCGCAGGCGGCTCCGCCATCCAGGGCCGCAACCCGATCACGCAGGCCATCCTGCCGCTGCGAGGCAAGATCCTCAACACCGAGCGCGCCAGCCTGGACCGCATGATGAAGTCCGACACCATCGAATCGCTGATTACCGCGGTCGGCGGCGGCTACGGCGAGGACTTCGACATCTCCAAGGTCCGCTACCACAAGGTCATCATCATGGCCGATGCCGATGTGGATGGTGCGCATATCGCCACCCTGAACCTGACGCTGTTCTTCCGCTACATGCGCCCGATGATCACCGCCGGCTACGTGTACGTGGCCATGCCGCCGCTGTACCGCCTGAAGTGGACCAAGGGCCCGCACGACTTCGTGTACACCGACGCCGAGCGCGACCGCGTGCTCGCCGAAGGCAAGGCCAACGGACGCCAGCTGCCCAAGGGCGAAGGCATCCAGCGCTACAAGGGTCTGGGCGAGATGAGCTACCAGGAGCTATGGGAGACCACCATGGACCCCGAGCACCGCATTCTGAAGCAGGTGCACATCGAGGACGCCGCCGCGGCCGACGAGACCTTCTCGATGCTGATGGGCGATGAGGTCGAACCCCGCCGCCTCTTCATCCAGCGCAACGCCAAGAACGTGCGTTGGATCGATGCGTAACGGAATCCTCCAACCTCCCTCGTCAGAGGGAGGTACACAACGGACTTAGACAACTAAAGGAACAACAGTGGCAGATGAAAACAACACCGGCGACGAGCAGTTCACGCCGGACGGCTCGATGGAGCCGTTGAGCCCGCAGGAGGCGGACACTACCGACTACGGCCTGATGGACACCGGCGAACGCATCCAGCGCAAGGACCTGCAGCAGGAGATGCGCGAGTCCTATCTGGCGTATGCCCTCTCCGTGATCGTCGAGCGCGCCCTGCCGGACGTGCGCGACGGTATGAAGCCCGTGCATCGCCGCGTGATCTACGCGATGTACGACGGCGGCTACCGCCCCGATCGCGGCTACAACAAGTGCTCCCGCGTGGTCGGCGACGTGATGGGTAAGTACCACCCGCACGGCGACTCCGCCATCTACGACACTTTGGTGCGTATGGCCCAGTCCTGGTCGATGCGCAACATGCTCGTCGACGGCCAGGGCAACTTCGGCTCCCCCGGCGACGACCCGGCCGCCGCCATGCGTTACACCGAATGCCGTATGGCCCCGCTGGCCATGGAAATGGTGCGCGACATCGACAAGGACACCGTCGACTTCGTGCCCAACTACGACGGCAAGACCCAGGAGCCGACCGTGCTGCCGGCCCGCTTCCCGAACCTGCTCGTCAACGGCTCCGCCGGCATCGCCGTCGGCATGGCCACCAACATCCCGCCGCACAACATGCGCGAGGTGGCGGACGGCGTCCACTGGGCGCTCGACCACCCGGACGCCAGCCGCGAGGAACTGCTGGAAAACCTGATCCGCATCATCAAGGGACCGGACTTCCCCACCGGCGCCACCATCCTCGGCCACAAGGGCATCGAACAGGCCTACCGCACCGGCCGTGGCCTGATCACCATGCGTGCCGTGGTCAACACTGAGGAGATCAACGGCCGTATGTGCCTGGTGGTCACCGAACTGCCCTACCAGGTCAACCCGGACCGCCTCGTCGTCTCCATTCGTGAGGCCGTGCGCGACGGCAAGATCCAGGGCATCGCCGACATGCGCGACGAGACCTCCGGCCGTACCGGCCAGCGCCTCGTGCTCGTGCTCAAGCGCGACGCCGTGCCGAAGGTGGTCCTGAACAACCTGTACAAGCACTCCCAGCTGCAGCAGACCTTCGGCGCCAACATGCTGGCGCTGGTCGACGGCGTGCCGCGCACGCTGAGCCTGGACGCCTTCATCCGCCATTGGGTGAACCACCAGCTCGACGTGATCGCCCGCCGCACCGCGTACCTGAAGCGCGAGGCCGAAGAGCGCGACCACATCCTGCAGGGCTATCTGAAGGCCCTCGACATGCTGGACGAGGTCATCGCCCTCATCCGTGCCTCCGAAGACACCGACACCGCACGTACGGGCCTTATGGGGCTGCTGGACATCGACCAGGTGCAGGCGGACGCCATCCTGGCCATGCAGCTGCGCACGCTGACCCGCATGAACCGCGACAAGATCGTGGCCGAGCATGAGGAATTGCAGCGCAAGATCGCCGACTACATCGACATCCTCGCCAAGCCGGAACGCCAGCGCAAGATCATCGGCGACGAGCTCGACGAGATCGTCGCCAAGTACGGCGACGACCGCCGCACCAAGATCCTGCCGTTCTCCGGCGAGATGAACGTCGAAGACCTGATCGCCGAAGAGAACGTGGTGGTCACCGTGACCCACTCCGGCTTCATTAAGCGCACCAAGGCCGACGAATACCGCTCCCAGCACCGCGGCGGCAAGGGCATCAAGGGCACCAAGCTGCGCGAGGACGACGTGGTGGATCACTTCTTCCTGACCTCCACGCACAACTGGCTGCTGTTCTTCACGAACAAGGGCCGCGTGTACCGCATCAAGGCCTACGAGCTGCCCGAGGGCTCGCGCGACTCCAAGGGCCAGCACGTGGCCAACCTGCTGCAGTTCGCGCCTGATGAGTCCATCCAGACCGTGCTGTCCATCCCGAACTACGAGGTGGCCAAGTATCTGGTGCTCGCCACCCGTTCCGGCAAGGTCAAGAAGACCCCGCTGGCCGAGTACGATTCCCCGCGCCAGGGCGGCCTGATTGCCGTGCGCCTCATGGCCGACGAGAACGGCGAGAACGCCGACGAGCTCATCGGCGCCGCGCTGTGCAACGCCGAGGACGACATCATCCTGGTCTCCAAACTCGGCATGAGCCTCAAGTTCCAGGCCGACGACGAGCAGCTGCGCCCGATGGGCCGCCAGACCGCCGGCGTGCAGGGCATGAAGTTCCGTAACGACGACAGCCTGCTGGCCATGGATGTGGTCCCTGGCGACTCCGACAAGGACCTGTTCGTGGTCACCAACGAGGGCTTCGCCAAGCGCACCGCCATCAGCGAATACCGTCTGCAGGGCCGCAATGGCCTGGGTATCAAGGCCGTGCAACTGGTCGAGGGCCGTGGTGCTCTGGTCGGCGCGCTCGTGGTATCCGAAGACGATCAGGTTATGGCCATCATGAAGTCCGGCAAGGTGATTCGCTCCAACGTGGACGAAGTCAAGCGCACCGGGCGCAACACCCAGGGCGTGACCTTTGCCAAGCCCGACAAGGGCGACACGATTCTCTCCATCGCCCGTAACGAGGAGAAGGACGAGCCCGAGGATGGCGGCGATGCCGCGGCGAACGGCACCGCCGAGACCGCACAATCCGGCGAGAATGTGAACAACGCGGACGAGGCGTGAGCAGCGTCCTGAAAAGCTGGTAGCCTCGCATACAGCAGAGGCTACCGCCAAGCCTGTTAAGGAGAAACGATGAGCGAGAATCTCGAAGACAACGAGCCCCGGATCATACCGCCGGCAGTCGGCAATACGCAGAACGAGCATGTCGAGCCGCTGATCGGTACTGAGCACGCTCCCCGCGTGGCACGCTCCGTGTCCAGCGATCCGGAAGAATCCGCGTTGCCTTCTTCAGGTGCCGCCACTCCCGTGCGTCCGGCACCTCGCCGTAGCGCCCCCAGGGCTCGCCGCATGAGCTTGTCGCTGACCCGCGTGGATGCTTGGTCCGTGGCCAAGGTGACGTTCATGCTGTCCATCGCCGTGGCGATTATTCAGGTCGTTGCCTCCGCGATCGTATGGGTGCTGCTTGATGTGGTCGGTGTATTCAGCCAGATTACGCAGATTGTGTCTTCCACCGGTCTTGATGCAGGCGGTTTCGATCTCAAGAACGTGTTGTCCCTTACCACCGTGGTCTCCGGCGTCACCATCTTCTCGATTGTCGAAGTGGTGATCTTCACTCTGCTGGCCACCATTGCGGCACTGATCTACAACGTGGTCAGCTCTCTGGTCGGCGGTGTGCACGTTACGCTCGGCGACGACTGATATAGCTATACTGACGGAACTCTCCTCAGTGAACCGCACCCCGGTTGTTGGACTGAAGTAATTCAGATTCGATGATCGGAGGTGCGGTTTCTTATGTGTGGGGATCGCAGGCGTCGTTGCTGGGCCGAGACTTGGGACTCCGGCGACGCTGGGGGTGGCAGGCGTCGGTGTTGGGACAGATTTTGTATCTCTGACGACGCTGTGGAGGGCTTACCGTCGTCAGCGGTACAGATCTTGGAGTTCTGCCGACGCTGAGGGGGCGTTCTGTGTCGTATGCGTCCAATTCTTGGCCCTCTGCCGACGCTGGGCACAGCAAGCGTCGTTGCTGGGCCAAGTTTTGGACTGCCGCCGACGCAGAGAATGCACACAGTGGTGTTGGTCTGCCAGCGTGTGGCAGCTTGGCGCCGTTGAGGAAGGTCTATGTGGTGTGGTTCCGCCAAAGGACTGGCAGGTTGGCGCTACTGAGGGGACTTTATGGGCTCTTCCGGTTTTGGCGTGTAGGGGCCGTGCGGTTTCATTCACTTTTTCAATCACACACCGAATCAAACCGCACGGCCCCTACGCACCAAAATGCGAAGAGCCGGTTTCGCTAACTAGTGCCTATATGCCTGCAATCAGGCTGATTTGTGCTGTCAGGCTGGCTGGCGTCAGCGGTTGATCTGCCGATGTTGCTGCTCGTCAGTCTGGACTGTTGGGCTTTCGTTTTGACAGCGGAAGGAAGATCCTCCTCGCGGTAGGGCAACAATTATCAGTATCATAATTAAGGTAATCGTGATTACATTAACCATGATACTCTTATTATTGGGCAGTAGGCGGATCGGAGGGCTGCAATGTTTGTCGCACGAGAGCACGAGTTACAAGTGCTGGAAAAGCTGTTTACCAGCGATTCGTTCGAAATGGTGGTGCTGTACGGTAGACGGCGTGTAGGGAAAACGGCGTTGATCGACGAATTTGTCAAAGATAAACGCGTGCTGTACTTCACGGCCATACAGCAAAGCGCCAAGATGAATCTTGAAGATTTCTCAAGAGCGGCATTGTCGTTCTTTGGTATGCCGGATTCCACCCCGTCGTTTGGCGGGTGGTCTGATGCGTTATCGTTTGTTGCTGAACGTGCTGCACAGACTGACGAACGTATGGTGTTCGTATTCGATGAGTTCCCTTATGCAGCTGCCGCCGAGCCAGCATTACCCTCCATGTTGCAGATAGCAATTGACCATGGATTCCTCGCCACAAAAGTGACGATGATTCTATCCGGTAGTAACGAGGGATTCATGGAAAACGACGTATTGGGGCGTAAAAGCCCGCTATACGGGCGTCGTACAGCACAGATTCGACTCCTGCCATTCGACTATGCGGATGCGGCAAAATTTCTAACGAACACATCTCCGCAAGAACTGGTCCAATACTATGCGACTTTCGGCGGTACGCCATATTATCTGGCCCGTATACAGGAAGCCGATGGCTTTGAATCCAATGTGCTGCGCTTGATGTTCGACAACTTGGGCGTACTGCGTGAGGAACCTATGATGCTGTTGCGTCAGGAGCTTCGTGAACCGGCATCGTATTATTCGATATTGCAATCTATTGCGGGTGGTAATTCCTCGCCAAAGCTTATCGCTGAACATGCGGGTGTCGGATCTGATTCGATTGGAGCATATCTGAAAACGCTGGTCGATTTGCGCTTAATTGAGCGAAAAGTGCCGTTTGGTGAAGATCCGAGTAAATCGCGCAAGGGAATGTATGTGGTGAGCGATCCCTTCTTTGCATATTGGTTCCGCTTTGTGGGGCGCAACATGAGCATTTTGGATGGTAATATCAGCGAGGAGGTTACGAGCAGACTCGCTTTTGGACCAGCGTTTGATACCTATGTTGGTCAACAATTTGAGACGATTTGCCTGCAATGGCTTATTCGAAACAACGCTATGGGCAACCTCCCCTTTGTTGCCACTCAGTTCGGCAAATGGTGGGGCAATGATCCGATTGCTCACGAGCAAACCGATATCGATGTGATTGCTGCGGATTCGCTCGATAAAACGATTCTGTTCGGTGAATGCAAATGGCGTAATTCATTCAACGAAACGGAGGCTATTGAAAAGCTCCATCAGCGTGCTGGCTTAGTCCGCGGCTATCAGGCAGGTAATGCGTGGCTTATGCTGTTCACCAAGAATCCGGTGAGTGAGTCCACGCGAACCCGCTACATGGATGATGAACGAATGGTGTTCGTTTCCGCGGAAGAGTTATACACTGCGTGATGCATTACTGGGTGATTGTGACGCGGTATCTAGAGTCCTGCCGACAACCACGTGGCAATTACGCCGAATCACGCACCACCAAATCGGTGTTCAGGTGCATCACGCGCGGTGAAGAGACTCCGTTGATGGCTTTGATGACCACGTCGGCCATGGTCCAGCGCGCTGATCCATGTGCTGATCGACGGTGGTGAGTTCCGGGGTTATGGAGGTGGAAGCTAAGTTGTTATCGGGCTTACGTATTTGGGGATAGCACTTGTTGCTCGTTGTACATATAGCAATGCCCTTGCCTCCTCACGGGAAGCAAGGGCATTACGCTACTGCTTAGTACTGCTCAGAGGCAAGCGTCACAGCACGCCCTGGGCAACCATGGCGTTGGCGACCTTGACGAAGCCGGCGGCGTTGGCGCCGAGCATCAGGTCACCCTCGTGACCGTATTCCTTGGCGGCGGCCAGGGAGTTGGCGACGATTTCTTCCATGATGGACTTGAGCTTGGCGTCGACCTCTTCGAAGGTCCAAGACAGGCGGTAGCTGTTCTGGCTCATCTCCAGGCCGGAGACGGCCACGCCACCGGCGTTGGCAGCCTTGGCCGGGCCGTACAGCACGCCGTTCTTCTGGTAGACCTCGATGGCCTCCGGGGTGGACGGCATGTTCGCACCCTCGACGACCACGGTCACGCCGTTGTCCACGAGCTTCTGTGCGGATTCGCCATCAACCTCGTTCTGGGTGGCGCACGGCAGAGCGATGTCGCCCTTGACGGTCCACACGCCCTTGCTGCCCTCGTGGTACTCGGAGCCCGGAACGCGCTCGGCGTATTCCTTGATGCGGCCGCGCTCGACTTCCTTGATCTGCTTGACGACCTCGACGTTGATGCCGTTCGGGTCGTAGATGTAGCCGTTGGAGTCGGAGACGGTGACGACCTTGGCGCCCAACTGCTCAGCCTTCTGAGCGGCGTAGGTGGCCACGTTGCCGGAGCCGGAGATCACGACGGTCTTGCCCTCGAAGGAGTCGTTGCGCAGCACGCGCAGGGCTTCCTGGGTGTAGTAGCACACGCCGTAACCGGTGGCCTCGGTGCGGGCCAGGGAACCGCCGAATTCCAGACCCTTACCGGTCAGGACGCCGGAGTACTCGTCGCGGATGCGCTTGTACTGGCCGAACAGGTAGCCGATCTCACGACCACCGACGTTGATGTCGCCGGCCGGAACGTCGGTGAACTGGCCGATGTGGCGGCTCAGCTCAGTCATGAAGGCCTGGCAGAAGCGCATGACCTCAGCGTCGGACTTGCCCTTCGGGTTGAAGTCGGAACCGCCCTTGCCGCCGCCCATCGGCAGCGTGGTCAGGGAGTTCTTGAGAATCTGCTCGAAGCCAAGGAACTTGACGACGGACTCGGTCACGGTCGGGTGGAAGCGTAGTCCGCCCTTGTACGGGCCAATGGCGGAGTTGAACTGGATACGGTAGCCGCGGTTCACCTGAACCTTGCCCTCGTCGTCAACCCAGGCCACGCGGAACTTGATGGTGCGCTCCGGCTCGACGATGCGCTCCAGTACACCGGCCTTCTCGTACTCCGGGTGCTTCTCGACAACCGGCTGCAGGGTCTCGAAGACCTCGCGAACGGCTTGCAGGAACTCCGGCTGATCGCCGTCACGGGCAACGACCTGGTCGTAGACACGCTTGATGTACTCGTCAGTGAGCATGATTCTCCTCGATTTGCTAGGGAATTAAGACGGTTTTATTCTATGCGCGCAGGCCCTTGCTGCATAGAGTCTCGCTCGGATAACGGGAAAGCTATCGGCGTGGTTATGGGGTGGTTCAAGTTTCCGTTTGTTAGATTTTTCGGCGATTGCTGGATGTCTGTCTGTGCGTGAATCGGGTCGAAATGGAAGCTGCATCACACCGAAGGTGCGTTCATATAGTGGACATAAAGGTGGACTTGGGTGATGTCGGATGTGCCCGTTGGGAATCGTGCGCCGTAGGGGCCGAGGTCTTCGGCGCGCAGGTTACCGGGTTCGCGGTCAGTGCGCGAAGTAGGTCTGCAGAATCATCGTGGTCTCGGTGCTTACCGGCACCGTGCGGTGGATGAGATTGAGCAATTCCTCAAGGGCGGTGGGGGAGGCCACGCGTACCACCAGCACGAAGCTGGGGGCGCCGGCCACCGAATAGCAGGAGACGATGCCGTCGATATTGTTCAGCTTGTCCGGAATCGAGGATTCGGCTGAGTAGTCGAGCGGGGTCACGTTGACGAACGCGCTGATGGGCAAGCCGCGCTGCTCTTGGTCGATGATGGCCTTGTATCCCTTGATGATGCCGCGCTTCTCCAGCTTCTGCACGCGCGACTGGGCGGCGGAGACGGACAGTCCGGTCGCCTGGGCCAGTTGCGCGAGCGTGGCGCGGCCGTCGGCCTCCAGCATGGTGAGGATGCGCTGGTCGGTCTCGTCAATCGCGGTCATGGTGTCTTCTCCGTTCGTTGTGCTCTGTGTTCACTGTACCTGTTGCCGGAATGCGATGGCTTTCCGATTTTGCCTGGTAATTTCAGTAGTTCTTCCTGTGTTTTCTGTTGTGTGGTGGAATGTTTATGCCTAAAGTCCTAATTGAATGTAATAATTCCTTCTGAAATAAGAGAACGACGAAATAATTCCATTGAGGAGGGATGATATGCAGAAGTTTTCCAACATGCCTCTGTCCGAAGTTGCATCTGCTGCTGTGCCTGCTACTATGCCTGCTGCCAGACGGGTTGCTGTGCCGACCGCCAAGCCCGCGAGCTTGTCCGCCGAAGCCCTGAATATCCCGCGCTCCGGCATCCGAGACGTATTCGACCGTGTAGAGCGCGTGCCTGACGCGATTTCACTGACCGTGGGGGAGCCCAGCGCCACGGCCGCGCCGCATATCGTGGCGGCCGCTTGCGAGGCCGCACAGGCTGGCCGCACTCGGTACACCAACGTGCTCGGCGTCCCCGAATACCGCAAGGCCGTGGCCGATTACTCCGCCCGTGTGAAGGGACTCACTTATGATCCCGAAACCGAGATTCAAGCCGTTGACGGTGCCACGATTGGCCTGTTTCTGGCGCTGAAAGCCGTGGTAGGCACCGGCGATGAAGTGATTATTCCCTCGCCGTTCTTCACTTCCTATGACGCCGAAGTGATGCTGTGCGGCGGCCGCCCGGTCACCGTGGCGCTGCGTCCGGAGCACGGCATGCGCGTGAACGCGGCGGACATCGAAGCGGCGATCACCCCGCGCACCCGCGCCGTAATCATCAACTCACCCGGCAATCCGACCGGCGCGGTAACTTCTGCCGCTGAACTGGCGCGTATTGCCGAAGTATGCAAGCAGCACAATATTTGGGCCATCTCCGACGAGGTTTACCATCCGTTCGTGTTTGGGGAAACGTTCGGGGAAACGCTTGGGGGAGAGGCAGCCGTGGCACCATCGATTGCCGCGGTGCCGGGCATGAAAGACCGCACCATTGTGGTGGAAAGCCTGTCGAAAACCTACGCGATGACCGGCTGGCGCATCGGCTACCTGCTGGCACCCGAAGCGGTCATCGAACAGACCGGTAAAATCGCCGAACTCATGCACTCCTCGGTGAACTCCTTGGCGCAATACGCAGGCGTGGCAGCACTGGCCGGTCCGCAGGATCATGTGGCCGCCATGCGCGAGGAATACCGCGCCAAGCGCCAGATCGTGCTGGACGGTCTGGCCGGATGCCCGGTATTGCGCTTGATTGAACCGCAAGGTGCGTTCTACGCCTTTGTGGACGTACGCCTGACTGGCCTTGACTCCGGTGAATTCGCAGACCGTCTGCTGGACGAAGAGCACGTGGCCGTGGTCCCCGGCGAGGCCTTCGGCGAGGAGGGGCGCGGCTTCGTGCGCCTCTCCTACGCCGGAGATGCCGGCGAGCTGCGTGAGGGCGTCGCCCGTCTGCGCGCATTCGCCGAACGGGTATGGAACCCCATCACCGGCCACCACACCGCCACCTATCACCCCATGGAGGTGTTGGCCTGAGGCTTAAAGCGAGGCTAGGCCGCCATTCGGCCTCGTCGGCGCGAGCGATGGCCTGCTTCTTGGCTCGCAGCAAGATGTAGCCGAGTACCAGAACGTTGGCCAGAGCTCGATGTTGGCATCGCGTCAAAACAACCGCATTAAGGCTGCCGCGTTTCGTATCGTTACGCGTAGGGGCTGGCTGAGGCGTAATGCTGAAGAGTAACATTGAAGCAATGGCAATCAAGCCGATTTGAGGAAGAGAAGCACACGATGGCGTACTGCGGCCACTGCGGAAATAGAGTTGATAGGCCGGCACGATTTTGCCCGGCATGTGGAGCGTCTGTAGACAGCGCACCGGTTGCGTCTGTACCAGTGCCGGCCGCATCGTCAGCCGTACCGACTGCGTCGATACCGGCACCTGCTGTGCCAGCGCCTTCAGTACCACCATCGATACCAGCCGCGCTGGTTGCCCCATCGGTTTACGCCGTGCCCGCTGCCCCACAGCCGGCACCAACTGCTCCCTTGCCAGCTTTGCCGATTCCCGCTCCTGCCGCATATCAGGCGACTGATGCAACCGCCGTCCTGGCACCGCCGCGCAAATCCAGCAAGAAGCTGATCGCCGTTCTCTGCGCATTGCTTGCGACGATTCTGGTGGCGGCCTTGGCATTCATCGTCCCCAACTTCACCGCCGTCAAAGCGATGCTGGGCTTCCAGCCCACCAATCCGCTGGTCGTCACCTTCGACGCGATCAACTCGCTGTCCACTCTGCGCAGCACCAAATACGAACTCAGAACCCACAGCAGCACTGACGACTCCCTTGACGCGCGGATGTCTGGCATGTATTCGCTGGGGCAAAACCACCAATGACTCCTCCGCGTCTGTGACCATCAAGACAGATGAACAGGCAACAACCCTCGCTTGGCACAAAGGCGCATTCGCCGGGAAAAACGTTTGGTATGATGACGACCCCTACTACATCTACTACCCGGCCGACCAATATGAAGATGACTTAAGGAACGGCGTTGGTAGTGATGTGGCGGACTTGATATTGAACGTCAAGGATGCGTTGGTCAAGAACGGTGCTTGGGACATCACCGGCGCGGAGCGAACGTTCTACGATCAGCTGGACAAGATGAACGACGATGGGTACTCGAACGACATCGACCGGGCCAAGGGCACGAAAACGTCTGCCGAGGTGAAGGCCGAGGCCAGCAAATTCATCCAACAATATCTCGGCGTGGAGCTGGAAGATAAGAATGTGCGCAGCCAGCTGTTCCCGAATACATCGTCTGCCAAGTCTGCCGGCAACACGCAGCTCTCGTATCAAATCGATGTCAAGGCATTGGCCCAGCACTTTGTGAATTACTGGATCAGCCATGAAGCGCAGTATCCGCATCTGAAATCATGGGTGATTCAGCAGATCGAGGATACCGGTGTGGGCGATGCTGAAGGCGAGTACCGTCAGGCGCTCGACAATGTGCGCAACTGGGACTTCGGCACGGATGAAGAGCCGGATATGCCGACTATCACCGTGGATCTGAACTACGGCAGGAAGCGTCTGATGAGCTCGATTGCCGTAAGCGTGTCCGGCAAGGACGAATACGGCGACTCCTATAATGGCTCGCTATCGTTGACGCTCAGTCAGCAGAACGCGGTGTCTGTGGACGACCCCGATTTGACTGATATGGTGAGCAAAGCCAAGGACAACAACGGACTGGATTTGTCCTGAATATGGTGCGTGGGATGTTGCGGCGGCGCTAATTTCCTCGGTGGGCTATCACGCACTCTTCCCGCTTGCAGCGGTCTGCTCGCTGATTGGCGCGGTGCTGATCGTCTTCATCAAGTCAGTGAAGTAAACATACTTATTCATCCCTCTTCCTTCCATAACAAACGAGCGGAGGGGTTGGGCCATTGTTTTGCGGTGTGTCCAGTCTCTCCGCTCGTTTATTTGCTTGATTCTGTGGAATGGAAGGGGCATGCTCTATGTCAAATAAGATAATGCGGAAGGGCTGTTCTGCGTGCATATATCTTGCTGAACGTATTTGAGGGTACTTTCTGGTTAAAGACACGCCCTATGGTGGGCAGAATGCTGCCGTTGTGTCTGGCGTCGGTCGCAGGACATGTCGTATCATGAGGGCCCAAGCTTAATTCAGCCGTCCTCAATCTGATTAGTCGTCGGGTCGGGTTGGCGTGATCGGCTTGCAGGGAATCATCCGGCTCTTCCGGTTTTGGCGTGACCCGCAGCCTCCTCCACACCGGCGGCTTCAGACACACCATACAAGCCCACCTATAAGCATCCCCCTACACACCAAAACCGGAAGAGCCAATTATCTGCCGGTACCTTCCACCCGAGAGGAAGGTGTAGTCCTCCGGGTCCGGGCGATATCGCCGCAAGGCGAAGGATTTTCGTGTACCGTTCCATGAAGACGGAGCGACAATGACCACGCGGTTGGTCTGAATCCTCGAGGGGTGGTCCTTAACAGGACCACCCCTTTTTCGATGGAGAGGGCCATGGCGGACTGGGAGAATCCCTCGAACAAGAACGCAAAAACCCTCAGAATCGGTATTATTCCAAGGGTTGTCTGTGGAGCTAGCCGGGTTCGAACCGGCGACCCTCTGCTTGCAAAGCAGATGCGCTACCAGCTGCGCTATAGCCCCATAGGTGAAAAAAGCGGCTATGCCGCTTCCTTACCATCTACGTGGGCCCGGGAGGACTTGAACCTCCGACCTCATCCTTATCAGGGATGCGCTCTAACCAGCTGAGCTACGGGCCCGATCCATACGCTTCAAAAGCGCACAAGTGATTACAATACCATTGAACGGCGGTATGTCAATAACGGCGTGTCGCGATTGTCGCTTGCGCCATGATTGCCGGCTCGACGGTCAATGCCCAGCTACGTAACCTTGCGTTCTCACACCGTAATGCTGCGGTTACACCTCCCTCTCTGCGCAGAAATGTCCAATACATATGAGGCTTCTGCTGTTTTCGTGGGTTGGGTTCTTGGTTGTGGTGGGCGTATGTCGAGTCCGCCGCGGCGGAGCATGACGAGGGCGATGGGATTGTTCGCGTGGTGGAAGCCGTAGGCCATGCGGATGGTGACCTTGATCCTGTTGTCGGACGCCTCGAGCCTGGCGTTTGAACAGCCCAGTTCGGTTGTCCTGAGGATGTCGGGCCCATGACGGCGGATCTTCCGGGCGGGTTCGACGATCTCGGGGATGCGGCTGTGGGACGCCCGGAACACCCGGCGGTTCAGTTCGGTCCGGGCCTGGTCGCCGGTCGTTTGGGCGGCGTCCGGAGGGGTTCCCTGAGCCGCCATGAACGGTAGGGCCGGCCCTTGGGGTCCGTGTCCCGCAGGTTCCCGGACGCCTCGGACCGTCTGTCGGTCAGCTTGCCGGGGTTCTTCAGGACGGTGTATCTGACGCCGCGCATGCGCTTGACGGATTTCTCGTCCCCGTCGCGGCGCTGCGCTTCGACGGCTACACGGACGGGGCGGACCTGTGGCAGTACGTCATCGCGAACTTCGGCACCCTCTGCTGGGTGCCATCATGCTCGGCTGTCTCGTCATGGTGTCCTCGGCCACCGCGAAGGCGGTGTTCGAGGAGTGGGGGGGCTGCGTTCCGGGGCATTTGCCGGCCGTCCGGCGTCACATCGTCAGGCTGTCCGGGTTGAGGAGGAAATCGTAGACGCTCATCGTGAGGATGCCGTGTTCGTCGCGGACGGGTTTGACCACGTCGCGTACGAGGACGATCTTCTGGAAGCTGTCGTCGATCTCGAGCAGCGAGGCCTTCTCCTGCGCGACCTTCTCCGGTGTGGGCAGTTGGTATGCGGATTGAATGTAGCAGCGCCGGTTGCCGATTCGTGAGGGGCGGCATTGTGTGCCGCTTGTTGTCCGCCGTTGTGCAAGAATGACTTGCATGCCTTATCGCCGTCGTCAATCCACCGCTCCGAAGTCCGGTGCGCCGAAATCCGTTCGGTCCGCTGCCGCCGGGCAGTCGTTGGACATTGACGGCATCCATCTGCACCTGACGCGCAAACCCATCAAAAACCTGTATTTGCGCATCAAACCGCCGAGCGGCCGCGTCGAAATCTCCGCACCGATGCGGATGAGCGAGAGTCGCATTGCGGATTTCGTCAAAGAGCGACATTCGTGGATTCTCGCCCAGCAGCAGCGCATGGCTGAGGCGCAACGGCGCTCCATCATGGCATTGAACGAGGGCGCCGGCTTCGAGAACGGAGGTCGTGGTGTAGCTGGTGCCAGCGGCCATGATGGAGGCGTTGCCGGTCGTCCGAAAACCGGTGATATCAGTCATCCGGGAATTGGTGACGCCGGGCCAGGCCAAGCCGGTACGAATGTCCAACCGTATTTTGACCGCTCCCAAATCTGGACCGACGAACGCAAACGACAAGCGGCGGCCGCGATCAACGCCGCGTTGCCACAGCTGCTGGCCAAGTGGGGGCCGGTCGTCGGCCGGCAGCCCACGCATATCACGCTACGGGTCATGACCTCGCGCTGGGGATCGTGTACACCGCGAACCGGCCGCATCCGTCTGAACCTTCAATTGGGACTGATGGAACCGCAATTCCTGGAATACGTCTTGGTCCATGAGATGACGCATTTGTGGGAAAGCGGCCACGGTGCCGGATTCCAGCGCCGCATGACCGCCTACCTACCCGGCTGGAAGACGCTGCGCCGCGACCTCAACCGCCGCGTGGTGCTGTGACGATGACGGGTCAGGCTTCAGTGCCGGCGATGTGGCTGATGGCCTGATCGGATTCGTTCGCATGGTCCGAATGCGCCACCATCTCGATGGCCGCCGGACACCCGCTCACCGACGAAGACCGCTGGCCTTGGCTCGACACCATCGCCGCGTGGATCGACGAGCGTGTGGCCGCCGGCGAGCCCGCCGTGGTCACCTGCTCGGCGTTGAAGAAGATCTACCGCGACAAGCTGCGCCGTCAAGGCGTGGTGTTCGTCTACATGCAGGGCACATTCGACGAGGTGATGGAACGCCTTTCCCACCGCCAAGGCCACTTCATGAAGCCGAGCATGCTGCAATCCCAGTCCGACATTCTCGAAGAGCCGGGCGATGACGAAATTCACGTCAACGTACACATCGGCCAGGCCGATCCCGAACACGAGGCCATGGCCGTGGCCGGTGCCCTCGGCCTGTGAGCCATCTCTCGGCTCCCCTTAGTCTCACTTCGCCACACGTGCGGCGCATCGACGAACTCGAACGGCGCATCAGCGAACTTCAGCTGGAGCTGAAGCAGTGTGAAGGCCAGCAAGGGCGAACCGGATCGGTCCAAACGGGCTACTCAGGCCGACCAGCCCAGCCAGTCCGTTCAGACCGACCTAACTGATCAGAGCGGGCCCTCTGACCAGTCCGAACCATCTGACCGACATGTACTTGTTGACTAAGTGTGCGGCCCGTCATTCGTTATGGAACATGCCGGCCATGTATACAGGCAGGTAGGTTACATTCCCTTCGACTGAGACGTTGCACGGGCCAAGCACATAGCCTGTATTGAGATGGTATTCAGGGTGGGCGAGCACGTTGTCCATTGCGCGATGGCGTTTGTAGGATTTGCCGGACTTCACCTCAATCGGCAGCACGTGATCGTTGCGGTCTTGGATGAGGAAATCGAGCTCGCCAAGCTTCTTACTGTTGTAGTAGTACAGGTCAAATCCGTGAGCGCGTAGCTCTTGGGCCACCGCATTTTCATAGATTGAACCGTAGTTGATATCAGGGTTGCCGTCGAGTACGTCGAGCGCGGTTTTCTTGAGAAACGAGCCGGTAAGCAGACCCACGTCGTTGTAAAAGAGTTTGAAGAGGTTACGTTCCTTGCTCATCTCCAACGGTGTGCACGGTTCGTCCACGTTGTACGCGGCGACGGCTACATCCGCATTGACCAGCCAATCGAAATCGGAAGCAACCGATTGGAATCTCATGTTCTTTTCGATTTTGGCGAAGGTAAAGCGCTTGTTTGGGTTATTTAACTCGCTGGGCACCAAATCGTAGATAGCGCGGATATGCAGCCGGTCTTCTTTGCGCGCGTATTGGCTGATATCGCGGCGATATTCACGCTTTATGTTCTCTTGTATAGTGCGCACGTCCGCAACGCTGCCGTTTGCCACGAACGAGTCGACTGCGGCAGGCATGCCGCCGATGACCAGATATTTGGAGTATAGCTCCATGAGCCTTTGATGAATGAACTCATCCACTTCCTGGTGCTTGGCAAAGCATTCGGCAAGCATATCGAATACGTCGTTGCCGATATGCTGCGACCAGCAGAACTCTTGGAAATCCAGTGGATACATATCCAGCTCGGTCAGGTACCCGACCGGTACCGAGCGTATATCTTCGAGCTCGACTCCAAGTAGCGAGCCGGAAAGCGCGTAATCGAACCGACCATCATCTACAAGGAACTTAATTGCGGTGACCATTTCCTTGCAACGCTGGACCTCGTCAAAGAAAATCAGGGTTTTGCCGGGTACTAATGGCGTATTTACGGCCAGTTCCAGCCTCATCAGTAGGTTTTTGGCATCGCGGGGCCGATCGAATAATGCAACGAGGTCAGGGTTCTCGATGAAATTGAGCTCGGCGATATGGTCGTAATGCTGTTGGGCAAAGTGCCTGATGATATAGGTTTTGCCAATCTGACGGGCTCCGGTGACCAGCAGTGCAGTGCGTTTCGGCGCGGATCTCCAAGCTTCCAGCTGTGTCTCGATTTTTCTTCGCAGCATGAGAATCTCCAGTCATTTGTAGGCCTTGCATCTATGCTGGGCACGTTTTCCAACTGTTTATAGCGCATATTTTACACTTTTCCAACCATAAGAATGCGGTTTTGGCTACGTTTTCCAACCTCAAAATGGGGAGTTTTATACACTTTTCCAACTTATGTATGTGGAGACTCTCTATTTCACGTGAGACGAAAGCGGCTCCCCTCTTTGAGGGGAGCCACGGAATACTGCTTTTACTTATGCCAGGTGAGAGCGCATGAACCACTGGAACTTTTCGAGTTCCTGCACGTGGTCCTGGATGATGTTGGAGCTGATCACATCCAGCTCGTCCAGCTCGGCGATGGCCTTGCGGTCGTCGGCGATGAAGGCGTCATAGTACTCGATCAGCGCCTTGAGATACTCCTCGGTGCCCACGCGGCCCTCGGCGTCGAACGACTTCCACGTGCGGTTGCGCACGATGGCGTCCGCGCGGCCGTCCGGGGTGCCGCCCAGAGTGGCGATGCGCTCGGCGGTCTCGTCGGCCTGAGCCAGCACGGCCTCGACCTCGGGGTCAAGCATCTCGTGAACGGCGATGAAGTTCGGGCCGGTCACGTTCCAGTGTGCGTGCTTCAGGACCAGAGCGGCCTCCCCGTTGTCTAAATGAAAGTGCAACACCCGTTAGATTGGAAATTGCCTAGAAAAC
>OLSO01000304.1_pt1 | contig 50310 bp, 44 predicted proteins | sample 1672441 | NCBI WGS metagenome assembly OLSO01 (sample SAMEA3136686, study PRJEB25190) | human gut metagenome | biome: human gut; feature: human-associated habitat; material: faeces | place: Austria | collected 2013 | reverse complement strand
GCCGTGCGCTTGGACTGAGAAGGGGGAGGCCTCGCGGCCTCCCCCTTTTTCGTTTGGGCGTTGTAAACTTAAAGCCCCTACGGCTTAATTGTCTTTTCTATTTGAAGAAAATAAAACGAATGACCAGTGCGATTGCCGCGATGGCAATGATTAAGAGCGCGATTTGGAGCCGGTGCTGTTTGCGTCGTCTGCAAGACGATATAAATATCGATTTTCCTTGCTTCGGCGTCTCTAAATAGCGGGCAGAATGCGTTAGGGTCTGCTTAGGGCGAGGCTCTCTTCGTTGTTGCTTAGCGGGTGTTCGGGCCTGCTCCTGGTTGCATGCGCTGTTTTTGGATAAGGGGGCATCTTTGAGATACGCCGATTCGCTCGGGGCGACGCCCATGTGTTTGCGACGTGATTGAGATTCTTCAAGGGTTTGATAACGATTGCGAGTTACATATTCAGGCTCTGTATCGTCAATAGGCTCTTGGGAAATATGGGGACGATGGTAGCGTATGGTCTGCGGATAGGTTGATTTATCGTTCTGCATCTGATCATATGAATTGTCGGAGGCTTGATCGTCCATGATGCCCTTAGGTTGTCATTAATATTGTGTATACGCTCATTGTAAGCCCCAGCTTTGTTTAGCTAGGGCACATTTGGTATTTAAGGCACGGTTCAAAGAACCTTGACCTCATTAAACCTTAGTCACACAGACTTAGATATGCTTATAGATAGAGACTCAAAAAACTTTATATCAAAATGTATATATAAGAAATGGATGGGCATATATTAAAGCGTCAAAAGAAGTCCCTGCCACCTAGAAGATGGCTCGGCAGTCCCTTAAAGGAGTGGTAGTCATGGCAAGCATGGTTCCTTATCGTTCGGTTTTTGGTGTTCGTCCCTCTGCTAGCTCGTTGTTCGATCTGTTTGATGATATGACCGATCTGGCAAATAACTCGATCGCCTCCAAGGCGTTTCCCGTTGATGTTGAGGACAAGGGCGACGGTTACGAGGTCAAGGCTTATTTGACCGGCGTCGCGAAGGACGACATCGACGTTGAGCTCAATGAGGGTCGTCTTTCCATTAGCGTGAATGTTGAGGAGAGCGAAGAGAACAAGGACAAGAACTACCTGCAGAAGGAGTTTTGCTCTTACAGCGCGACGCGCGGTGTGTACCTGAAGGATGCTTCGAGCGAGGGCCTTTCTGCAAAGTATGCTGACGGCATCCTTACCGTTACGGTTCCTAAGATTGTCGAGAAGAAGAACGTTACGAAGATTTTCATCGACTAACGTTATCGGCCATTAACATCGGTGCCTGAGCTAAGGGGGCTGGGAAGCGATTCCCAGCCCCCTTTTCTATTTGAGACAGCCTACTGAATGGTCATGGGCCGATATTGGCCGGCGGGACGTATTGTGAGTTTATGTGGCCCCTCAACGCGGGTGGCGGTGCTACCAAGCTCGTTGTCGAGTGTTGCCCCAAGTGAGCTTGCGTAGCTTTTGACGGTAAGGCTTGGGCGATTGTTGTCTTGGCTAATGTGCATCGCGATAAGCTGCTCGGTGCGATCGGTTACCAGCGCGCGTGCGGCATCGGCGGCCTGATCGTTGGAGAGATGCCCTTTTGCAGACAGGATGCGTTCCTGAAGAAAGCGAGGATAGTCTCCTTGACGCAGCATGGATACATCGTGGTTGCTTTCGAGCGCGAGAACGCGACAGTCCCTGAGCGTATCGATGGCATGCTTCGACAACTCGCCGGTGTCGGTGGCAAAGCCAACCGAATCACCCTGGGCATCAAAACGGTAGCCGACAGGATTGACGACGTCGTGCGATGTCGAATACGTTTGAATGTGGACCCCGGCAATAGAGAGGGCGTCACCTGGGTCGAATTCCTCAACAGACAGATGTGCGAGGCTTTCCTTTGATGCGAGCGTGCCTCTGCTGGAAAAGACCGGTCCGTTCCAATGTTTACACCACACCTCAAACCCCTTAATGTGGTCGCCGTGCTCATGGGTGACAACAAGGGCGGACACGTCGTCTGCCGAAAGGCCGAGCTCAGCCATACGTTTGAGTGTTTCACGGCGGGACAGTCCGTCATCGACCATAATGAGCCCCTGCGGGCCCTCGATGAGTGCGCAGTTGCCTTTAGAGCCGCTGCCGAGGATATGAAGGTGCAGGCGAGACATAAGATTCCAAAGGATACAATGAGTGCTGACGAATAGAGGAGGAAGCGAATGCCAACGGTATCACAGCATTACGGACACCATGCCGTACCCGGGGCAGTCGATGAGACCCGGACGAGGCAGCAGGCTGCTCCTGTGGTGCTCATGGTATCAGGCGGTGCGGACTCGACGGCACTGCTTCTTATGGCGTGCACATCAAAGCTGGATATCCAAGATGGACGCGGCGTTGCCCCCATTGCTCGCGAGCGCCTACATGTGCTTCATGTAAACCATCACCTGCGAGGCAAGGCATCCGACGGCGACGAGGCCTTTGTGCGCGAGCTCTGCGCACAATACGGCTTGCCGCTGTGCGTGGAGCACGCCTATTTTGATGGGGAGTCGGGCAATATCGAGGCGGCTGCGCGCGAGGTGCGTTATGCCGCCGCGCGAAGGTATGTTCGCGAGCTTTGTGCCAAGATGGGGGCGCCGAGAACGGCGGCGCGCATCTGTACTGCCCATACCTCTTCAGACCGCGCGGAAACATTTTTGATGAACGCCATTAAGGGGTCGGGCCCTGCTGGGCTCTCGAGCATTCCCCGCCGAAGGAATATTGTGGTACGCCCCTTGCTCGACCTAACTCATGGCGAGCTTGTGGGCTATCTGCAGGTGCATGGTCAGCCGTGGCGCGAGGACGAGACCAACGAAGATATCTCGTATCTGCGAAACTACGTTCGCCACCGGGTAATGCCAGTGCTGGCGCAGCGTAATGCGAGCGTGTGCAAGACGATTGGTGCCGCCTGTGAGATCTTGGGTGATGAGGATGCGTTTCTATCCCAGTTGTCGGCACAGGCGTTTCGAAGCTGCCTGCGCAAAGAGGCAGCGGGCGCGCTGGTGCTTGATGCCAGACGCCTTGCTGCGGCCGAGGTGGTAATCGCGCGGCGCATCGTGCGACTGGCGATTAAACGCATCGATCCGGACGCTCGCCCAGAGATGCGCCATGTGGAGCGAGTCCTCTCCTGTGTTGCCGAGGGTGCGGGTTCGGTTACGCTTCCGGCGGGGATTGACGCACGTGTTGAGTTTGGCATGCTGGCGTTTAAGGCGCCGGCGGCTCGTGAGGGCTTGGTTGCGGACTGGATTACCATACCCGGCCGTATGTCGTTGGGCGGGGGACGTATGCTGGTCACAGAAGCGATATCCGTTGAGCCGGGATGCGATATCGTGCGCCGCGCCCGTGAGTTTGCGGCTGCTGGGGAAGTGGCAGCTTTGGTGGACGCGGCTGCCCTGGGTTTTGCCAACAGCGATAGCGAGCGGATCTTGGCGGGCTCGCGCGGCGAGGTTCCTGCCGAGGGGCGATTGGCGCGCCTGTGGGTGGACGGTCCCGCACCGGGAGACGTGATGTGCCCGTTAGGCATGAGTGGCCGAAGCAAGAAGGTATCCGACTTGTTGTGCGAGGCTCGTATTCCCGTTTCCGAGCGCACCGCCGTGCCCATGGTAAGGACGGCACCGGGGGGTGTCGTGGTGTGGGTCGCCGGAGTTCGCGCGGACGAACGCTTTAAGTGCACGGCGGCGACGCGTGTGGCCTATCTGCTTCGCGTGGTTGACGCGGATTAGCCCCTCGCGCCAGTTTTTCTGTGCGGCGTTGACGGTATTCCCGCGCTGATGGTGCACGGGCTGGAAAATATACCCCGTGCGCTGCTAGAATGTGTAGTTCGCGTCCATACGGCGGTGTGTGGGCGATTAAGCACAAGAAAGGGTTGTCATGGCTTCTCAACATCCGGATATCGAGAAGGTTCTGTTTACGCAGGAGGATATCGACGGTATCGTCTCTCGCCTGGGCGAGGAGATTACGCGCGACTACGCGGGTAAGGATCTGGTGCTGATTGCGGTCTTGCGCGGCGCCGTGGTCTTTATGGGCGACCTGATGCGCAAGATCGAGCTGCCGACCAATATCGATTTCATGGCCGTTTCGAGCTATGGCGACGGTGTGAAGTCCTCGGGCATCGTGCGTATCATCAAAGACCTTGATATCGATATCCGCGGTCGTGACGTGCTGATCGTTGAAGACATTCTGGACTCGGGCCTGACGCTCAAGTATCTGATGAAGAACCTTGAGAGCCGCAAGCCCGCTTCTCTGGAGGTCGCCGCCTTCCTGTGGAAGGACGTTGAGGACCGCATCTCGGCCATTACGCCCAAGTATGTTGGAACCCATTGCCCCGATGCCTTTGTGGTGGGCTACGGCCTCGACTATGCCGAGCGCTATCGCAACCTTCCGTATCTGGGCATTTTGAAACCGGAGGTTTATTCGTAAGATGCCCGACGACCGTAACGACTACAATTCCCAGACACCCCGGGACCCTAAGATTCCGGGGATGCCCGGAGGCAAGAAACCCACACGTACGGGCTGGCTGTATTTTCTTTTGGCTTGCGCACTTCTGGGCTACGCCTTCTTTAATATGGGCTCCGGCTTTGCCAGCTCCAGCAATACCGTTAAGCTCGCGACGAGCGAGATGGTGAGCGCTATCAAGCAGGATCGCGTCGAAGATCTGACCTATACGGTTCAGGACGGAAGCGTGACGGGTCATTACTGGAAGGCGAAAAAGGACAAGGGCGACACGAGTGAGCTCAAGAGCTTTTCCTCGACCTATGTCGGCTCCGATTCGCTTGCCGAGCTCATGGCGGAGCATCCCGACACTAAGTACATCGTCAACACCAACGACCCTGATTTTTGGGGCGACTTGGCGATGAGCGTACTGCCGACGATTGCCCTGATCGCCATCATGTTCTACTTTATGCGCCAGATGATGGGCGCCAATAATAGGAACATGCAGTTTGGCAAGACCAACGCCAAGACCAACGAGGCTACGCGTCCCAAGGTCAAGTTCGAAGACGTTGCCGGCGTGGACGAGGCTGTTGAGGAGCTCGAAGAGATTCGCGATTTCTTGAGCGATCCGGACCGTTATCGCAAGCTGGGTGCCAAGATCCCGCGCGGCGTTTTGCTGGTGGGCCCTCCGGGTACCGGTAAGACGTTACTGGCCAAGGCCGTTGCCGGAGAGGCCGGTGTCCCGTTCTTTAGCATCTCGGGCTCTGACTTTGTCGAGATGTTCGTGGGCGTCGGCGCCAGCCGCGTGCGCGACCTCTTTAAGGAGGCCAAGTCTCAGGCTCCGTCGATCATCTTCATTGACGAGATCGATGCCGTGGGACGTCAGCGCGGAGCCGGTCTGGGCGGCGGTCACGACGAGCGCGAGCAGACGCTCAACCAGCTGCTGGTCGAAATGGACGGTTTTGAGGAAAGCGAATCGGTCATCCTGATCGCCGCGACCAACCGCCCCGATATTCTGGATCCGGCATTGCTGCGCCCCGGTCGTTTTGACCGCCAGGTTACGGTCGACCGCCCGGATGTGAAGGGGCGCGAGCAGATCTTGCGCGTGCATGCCGAGAACAAGCCAATGGATGAGGACGTTAAGTTTGAGAAGCTCGCCCAGATGACCGTTGGCTTTACCGGTGCCGATCTGGCAAACCTGCTCAACGAGTCCGCACTGCTTGCCGCTCGCCGTTATCGCTCCGTGATCTCGATGGACGAGGTCGAAGAATCGATGGAGCGCGTGATTGCAGGACCGCAGCGCAAGGGGCGCGTGATGACCGAAGCCGAGCGCACCACGATTGCCTACCACGAGAGCGGTCATGCTCTGGTGGGTCACATCCTGGAGCACTCCGATCCGGTTCACAAGATTTCGATTGTCAGCCGCGGTCAGGCTCTGGGCTATACGCTGCAGCTTCCGCAGGAGGATCACTTCCTCAAGACCAAGAACGAGATGCTCGACGAGCTTGCCGTGTTCTTGGGCGGTCGCGTTGCCGAGGAGCTCATGTGCGATGACATTACATCGGGCGCGAGCAACGATCTGGAGCGCGCGACCAAGATGGCGCGCGAGATGGTTACGCGTTTGGGCATGAGCGAGGAGCTGGGCACGCAAGTGTTTGGCGAGGCGCAGCATCAGGTGTTCCTTGGTCGCGATTATGCCGATCACCAGGATTACTCCGAGGAGACGGCGCGCCGCATCGATATCGAGGTTCAGCGCATCATGCGTGAGGCCCATCGCCGTGCTGTTGAGATTTTGGATGCCCGTCGCGATCAGCTCGATCTGATGGCGAAGGTGCTGCTTGAGCGCGAGACCGTCGAAGGCGACGCCGTGAACGCCCTGCTCGACAATGACTGGGATGCCTACCTTGAGCGCGAGGGCGACATTCTGGCAGCCAAGGAGGAGCGCAATGCCAAGGCGGCCGGCGTGCCGACCAAAAAGCGCGCGCCTCGTATGAGCGAGGAGGAGCTGGCGGCTGATGCCGCAGCTTTTGCGCAGGCGGCCATGCAGGAGGATGCCGAAGTCGCATCCGATAGCGCTGACGATGTCGAGGCTGCTGACACAAAAAAGGCCGATGGCGACACCGAGGCCGACGAGTAATCTTTGTCGTGAGAGCCTCCGCGGGGAAACCTGCGGAGGCTTTTTCTTTTGAGCGATATGGGGCCATCTGTTGATTGGGGACAGACTTAAATGAGCGTTTTCACGCATTTAAGTCTGTCCCCAATTAACATTGCTGCGGTACTTTGCTTGACTAAAGCGTACAATACCGCCTATGCGAAAGGGGAACAGATGATCAACGAAACCATGTTTGCTCGCGGCGCGGAAAGCTCTATCATCCGCGAGATCTTTAGCTATGGACTTGAACGCAAGGCACAGATCGGTGCGGAGAACGTATTCGATTTTTCGCTGGGCAACCCGAGTGTTCCGGCGCCCGCTGCCGTGGCGGAGTCCATCAAAAAGGCCTTGGAGCTGCCGAGCGACCAACTGCACGGATACACGCCCGCACCAGGCCTGCCGCAATGTCGTGTCGCTGTGGCCGAGTCGCTCAACCGTCGTTTTGGCACGAGCTATGAGGGTAAAGATGTCTTTATGACCGTGGGTGCGGCGGCTTCGCTCACCTGCACGCTCAACGCTGTTACCAATCCCGGTGACGAGGTCATTGTTATCGCCCCGTACTTTCCGGAGTATCGCGTGTGGATTGAGAAGGCCGGCTGTACGTGTGTCGAGGCACCCGCCGATGAAGACACGTTCCAGCTGAGCGTGGGCAACGTGCTCAAGGCGATTACTGATAAGACGGCGGCCGTCATTATCGACTCGCCCAACAACCCGACCGGTGCCGTATATACGCGCGACACGCTGACGCGACTGGCCAATGTTCTGCGCGAGGTCAATGCCAAGCGTGATCCCGAGAATCCGATTATGCTCATCTCGGATGAGCCGTACCGCGAGATCGTGTACGGTGCCGAGGTGCCCTGGGTACCCTCGATCTACGAGAACACCGTCGTGTGCTATTCGTATTCCAAGTCGCTGTCGCTGCCGGGTGAGCGTGTGGGCTGGATCTTGGTTCCCAACACCAATCCGCAGGCTGCTCGCCTTATGCCGGCCGTCGCCGGTGCCGCCCGTACACTGGGTTTTGTGTGCGCACCGGCGCTCTTCCAGCGCGTGATTATCGATTGCATCGATGAGCCGAGTGATGTCGAAGCCTATGCTCGCAACCGAACGGCGCTCACCGACGCATTGGCGGAGTACGGCTACACCTACGTTGAGCCGGACGGCGCTTTCTATCTGTGGGTGAAGGCGCTCGAGCCCGACGCAAACGCTTTTTGCGAGCGTGCAAAGAAGTACGAGTTGCTCGCGGTGCCTTCGGATAGCTTTGGCATGCCGGGTTGGTTCCGCTTGGGTTATTGCGTGAGTTACGAAACGATTATCAATTCGCTACCCGCTTGGAAACAGCTGGCGGACGAGTATCGTTAAAAGCAGAGCGCTCTGCCTACAATGTTTTACGTGAAACGGGGTTTGGTGTTAAACCGGACCCCGTTGTCATGGACGTTGTGTCTTTGGGATGGAGCGGTTTTACGACTATCGAAGGCTATGCGTACAATGAATATACGCGACGGCCATACCGGATAAGGAGACCTGATGCCCTACCTGCTTTCCTGTGACATTCATACCCATACGATGTTCTCTGCGCATGCATATTCGACCATTGAGGAGAATGTGTACTGGGCGGCAGAGCGTGGCCTGCAGGTGCTTGGATCTGCCGACCATCTGAGCTCTATGGTTACGGCTTGCCCCAATGACCTGCGCAGTTACCAGTTCTTTATCAACCAGGATATATGGCCGCGCATTTGGAGCGGCGTGTTGGTGCTGCGTGGCGCCGAGGCCGATATCGTTTCGCTGGACGGAAGTCTGTTTGGTGAGGACACTCCTGTCACGCTCGATATTGCCGGCGATTCGTACAGCCGTCAGCATTCGCTGTTCGATAGGGTTACGCGTAATTTGGATTATTTGGTTGCAAGCGTGCATAATCCGCAGTTCGCTGAAGGCGCGACGCTGGCCCAGACGACCGAGATGTATATCAATGCTTTGGAGCACCCCAAGGTGTTTATGCTGGGGCATACGGGTCGATCGGGCGTGCCGTTCGATATCGACGAGGTGTTGCTTGCTGCTAAGGCTAAGCATAAGATCATCGAGATCAACAATCACAGTCTTGAGCATGGCGCGGATGCCGAGCATTGGGACGTGTGCCGCAAGATTGCCGAGCGGTGCGCCGAGCTGGGCGTGGGGATTGGCGTCTCGACCGATGCGCACATTGGTATGGCAATTGGTAAGCTCGACCAAGCGCGCAAGATGCTCGACGAGATTCACTTTCCGCTGGATTTGATCGTGACGCGCGACCGCGAGACGCTACTGCGCGAGATGGCGGCAGCCGGCGTGTGTGACCTGCGCAAGAGGATGTAGCGGAGTTCATAAACCAAGTAAGGGGGCGGCCCAGACGGGTCGCCCCCTTCTTGTACCGGTGGATTAGCGGCGCTCGAGGACCGCTACAGTTTCGGTGTGGTCGGTATGGGGGAACATGTCGACGGGCGTGATCTTGAGCAGGCGATAACCACCGTCGAGGAGCTGGTGCAGGTCACGCTCTTGGGTCACAGGGTTGCAGCTGATATAGGTGATGCGGCGAGGCCTAAGCGCGCAGGCGGCTTCGAGGAACTCGGGGGTAGAGCCGGCACGCGGCGGATCGATGGAAAGGACGTCGATGCGCTCGTTGTTGTCGGCGGCATCTAGGATGTAGTCGGTGGCATCGTCGGCCATAAACCAGGCGCTACGGGTAAGACCGTTGAGCTCGGCGTTGCGGCGTGCGTCGGCAATGCCCGCCGGGTTGCGCTCCACGCCAAGTAACATGATGCCGATGCCCTTGTTCTGAGCTTCTTTAGCTGCGCAAAGACCGATGGTGCCGCTGCCGCAGTAGGCATCCATGAGGACATCGCCCTGGTGCAGATCCATACCGTCGATAGCGAGCTGGTAGAGCAGCTCGGTCTGCTGCGGGTTGGTCTGGTAGAACGCGGTGGGGGAGATATCGAACTCGCAGCCGAGTAGCTGGTCGCGCATGCATTCAGCGCCATACACGATGTGGGTTTCCTCACCCAGGATGGCGTTGCCAGGGCGTCCGTTGATGTTTTGGGCGACGGTGACGATACGCGGATCGAGTGCGGCGATGGCCTCAAAGAATTCCTGCGCATGCGGCAGGTCGCGCTGGGCGGTAACGAGGGTGATCATGGTCTGGTCGGTGCGCCAGCCGCAGCGAACGACGGCATAGCGAAGCAGGCCCAGATGCTTGTCCTCGTTAAAGGCGGGAATGTGCAGGCGCTCGGCCTCACGCGCAATGCCGTTAAGAATCTGACGGGCTCCCGGCGCCTCGACGGGGCATTCGGGAACAGCGACGATTCTGTGCGTGCCGCGCTCAAAAAAGCCGCAGCGGACAGCGCTCCCTTTGCCGGGGGCAAAGGGAGTGGCGGCCTTATGGCGAAAACCACGCGGCGCAGGATATTTGCCCGGGTCGCCCAGAGTAACGTCCATACCGCGAATGGGATCGACGGTTATGCCCTCACGCTCGCAAAGAGCAGCAAAAAGTTCATCCATAGCAGCCTGCTTGGTCGCCAGCTGCTTCTTATAAGGCCTGTTGAGCGCCGTGCATCCACCGCAAGCTTTCATGATGGAACAAGGCGACTTGGGATCAACGGCCTTATGAGCGGACCGGGACGACTCATTATGCGAGCGCTTGGAACGAGCTTGAGGTGCCTTACCCTCGCCCCGACGAGGGCTGGGACGCTTGGTCTTAGCCTTGCCCTTGGCCGACTTACCCTTCGTGTCCTGAGACGACTTGGATTTCTTAGAAGATTTTTTCTCTTCCGACCCCTCAGCCGCCTCGATCAAAGCACGACGAGCCTTACGCTCCGCACGAGATTCTGCCATGAAGTAACCCCACTAATTTATAAATTGAAATCTGAAAGCATTGTACCGTGCCAAGCTAGCAGACGATATACAAGCGTCCACTTCACGTTAGTGATAAGTCCAACGACGTTTGCCCGGCGCGGGCGGGGAGCGGCGCGTAATTAAGTTTATCGCGAGTTCCGCACGCAAAGGAAAGCACTTAATGTGCTTTCCGTCTTGCGCAGGACTGTAGAGCAGGAAACTTAATTACGCGCCGCTCCCCGCCCGCGCCGGGCAACTTCTCCCTTGTACTCTATCAAGGTAAAGTGTATGATTCTGGACGTTACATGAATCACTTTACTTAACTAAAGTGCCATCAAGGGGGAATACCATGAATACCGATATGTCTCGTCGTCAGTTTGTTGGTCTAGCCGGCTCGCTCGCCACGGTGCTTGGCCTTGGTCTTGTCGGCTGCGGCGGTGGTGCCGACAAGGGTTCCACTGCCGGCTCTGCCGCGGCAAAGGACGCCAAGGGCGCTGTGGAGTCTAAGAAGCTCGTGGTGGGCTTTGACAAGTCCTATCCTCCGTATGGCTTTGTGGGCGACGATGGCGAGTACACCGGCTTTGATCTCGATTTGGCCAAGGCAGTTGCCGATAAGCAGGGCTGGGAGGTCAAGTACGAGGCCATCGACTGGGACGCCAAGGATACGCTGCTCAACTCGGGTGCCATCAACTGCATCTGGAACGGCTTTACCATGGAGGGCCGCGAGGACGACTACACGTTCTCCGAGCCGTACATGCTCAATGAGCAGGTGCTGGTGGTCAAGAAGGATGCGGGCATCAAGAGTTGGGACGACCTTGCCGGCAAGACCGTGATTACCCAGACCGATTCTGCCGCACAGGATGTGCTAGAAGGTGACCAGAAGGATCTGGCGGCGACGTTTGCCACGCTCGATACCATCGGCGAGTACAACACGGCTTTTATGCAGCTCGAGAGCGGCGCGGTCGATGCGGTGGCTTGCGACCTTTCGATCGCCCAGTATCAGCTTGCCGCCAAGCCCGATGCCTATACGCAACTTGACAAGCCGCTGTCCAGCGAGCACTACGCCGTTGGCTTTAAAAAGGGCGACACCAAGTCGGCCGACGCCGTGACCGAGTCGCTCAAGGCGCTCTATGAGGACGGTACAGTCAAGGACCTGTGCGACAAGTATGCGAGCTATGGCCTGTCCTTCGATAACTGGGTTTTGAAATAGCCACAGCACCCAACCTTGCGGCTCCAACCCTCCTCGCGTACCAAAGTACGCTTCGTCGGGCTTGTCGCTCGCAATCTTGGGCACTGTGCCTATTTCAGTTAACACCTGCTGTTCTGTTGCTGTGAAAGAGAGCTTGGGTTGTCTATTCAGGTCATGATGCAGATGCTTGGCCAGGGTTTCTTGGTCAGTTTGCAGTTGTTTGTGCTCACGCTGTTGGGCTCGATTCCCTTGGGAATTCCCGTGGCGTTCATGCGCATGAGCAAAATCGCGCCGCTGCGTTGGATTGCGCGCATCTACATTTCGGTTATGCGCGGTACGCCGCTCATGCTGCAGATGTTTGCCATCTACTTTGCTCCGTATTATGTCTTTGGTATTTCGCTCACGCCCGATTCCAAGTGGACAGCGTGCGTTGTGGCATTCATCATCAACTATGCCGGCTACTTTGCCGAGATCTATCGCTCGGGTTTGCAGTCTATCCCGCGTGGTCAATATGAGGCCGCCGAGGTGCTGGGTTACTCACACCTGCAGACGTTTTTGTACATTGTGATGCCGCAGGTCGCCAAGCGCATTTTGCCGGCGATGGGCAACGAAATCATCACGCTGGTCAAGGACACGTCGCTGGCGTTTGCCATCGGCGTGGGGGAGATGTTCTCGACGGCCAAGGCACTGGTTGCCTCGCAAGTGAGCATGGTGCCGTTTGCGATTGCGGCACTGATCTACTGGGTCTTTAACTTTGTGGTCGAGATGCTGCTGGGCGCCGCCGAAAAGCGACTTGACTACTACCACGACTAGCCTGTTCCGTCGTGCTTTTCAAACACATGGAGGTTCCCGTGTCCGGAACGGTAATGAATATAACGAGCGCGCGCAAGGCGTTTGGTGGCAATGAGGTGCTCAAGGATATCTCGCTCGAGGTAAAGCGTGGCGAGGTCGTGGCGATTATCGGACCTTCGGGCGGCGGTAAGTCAACGCTATTGCGCTGCGCCACGCTGCTCGAGACGCTTGACGGCGGCTCGCTTTCGTTTGGTGATCTAGCCGTTGCGACGGATGCGGGATCGGGCACGGTGTATGCGAAAGGCGATGTGCCCAAGCAGGCGCGCTCGCGCTTTGGCCTGGTGTTTCAGAACTACAATTTGTTCCCGCACTATACCGTGATGAAAAATATTACCGACGCTCCGATCCGCGTGCTCAAGCGCCCGCGCGAGCAGGTCGAAGCACGTGTGCGTGAGTTGATCGCGCAGATGGGGCTTACGGGCAACGAGAACAAGGTGCCATGCGAGCTTTCGGGCGGTCAGCAGCAACGTGTGAGTATTGCGCGCGCCTTGGCGCTCGATCCAGAGATCTTGTTCTTCGATGAGCCGACCTCGGCACTCGATCCCGAGTTAACGGCCGAGGTGCTGCGCGTCATTAAAGATCTTGCCGCGCAGAATATGACGATGGTGATCGTGACCCATGCGATGCAGTTTGCGCGCGATGTTGCCGATCGCGTGGTCTTTATGGACGGCGGTCGCATTGTCGAGGAGGGTCCTGCCGAGCAGGTTATCGGCCATCCGCGCGAACGGCGCACGCGCGAGTTCCTGAGCCGTATCGAGGGCTAGGCTCAAGTAGACATTGAGGCGAAACCGCTGCAGGTCTTATGGCCTGCGGCGGTTTTAATTTGCGCCGATGGGGCTTAATAACCGCCTCATGCGTTTGCCCCTCCTCTCGCCGCCCGTATTCATACGTGCGCCGAAAGGTGTGCATGGACAGCCGCCCGCGAGGGTAGGGTGGTGGCATAGGACATTTGGAGGGTGAGCCGGATCGGCTGCCGACCATGCTGCTCCCGGGACGGCATCGACCGCGAACTCTCCCCGTTGGCGTCGCGCATTGCGCGCGGCCCTGCAAGGAGGTCATTATGGGTGCTCCCAAGACCGGTAATGTAAGGAACGTGGTGCTCGTAGGCCAAGGTGGGGTGGGCAAGACTTCACTCGCCGAGGCCATGCTCCACCTTTCCGGCAAGACCGCCCGCCTGGGCGGCCACGACGGCACCAAGCCCACGCTCGACTATGACCCCGAAGAGGTCAAGCGTGCGTTTTCCATCTCGACGACCATTGCGCCGATCGACTGGAAGGGTGCGCGCATCAATGTTCTCGATGCCCCGTGCTACCCCGATTTTATCGGCGACGCCTTTGCCGCGATGAGCGTCTGCGAGACGGCTCTGTTTGTGGTCGACGCCGAGGCCGGCCCGCAGCCTACGACGGTTAAGCTCTGGTATGCCGCCGAGGACCTGCGTCTGGCGCGTGCGGTGTTCGTAAACCGCCTGTCGCGCTCCGAGGCCAGCTTTGCGACCACGATGGACCTGCTGCAGGAGCGCTTTGGCACGCGCCTGGGCGCCGTGACCCTTCCCTGGGGCGAGGGCGAGGACTTTGACGGTATCATTGATCTGGTGCGCATGAAGGCGCGCCATTGCAACGGCGCCGAAGCCGTTGAGTCGGAGATTCCCGAGGAGTATCGTGCCCAGGCCGAGGAGGCCCATGACCATCTGTGCGAGCTGGTGTCCGAGGCTGACGACGAACTGATGATGAAGTACTTGGAAGGCGAGGAGACGCTGACGCAGGAGGAGCTTGAAGGCCTGCTGTCGAAGGCGATCGCCGAGCGCATCTTTGTGCCGGTCTTTGCGGGCGATTGCATTAAGGAGCAGGGCGTCAACTCGCTGATGGACGACATCGCCACGTACTTCCCGGCGCCGACCGATTATGGTGAAATGCCGCTCATCGACGGTGATTCGCTCAAGATCTCGAGCGACGATGACCGCCCGGTGGCGTTTGTGTTTAAGACCCTGGCCGATCCTCAGCAGGGTCGCATCAGCTTCATCAAGGTGCTGACGGGCACGCTTGAGCCGGGCCTTGAGCTGATCAACGCGCGCACCCGCAAGAGCGATCGTCTGGCTCACCTGTATGTGATGTGCGGCCGCGACATGACCGAGGTCGGTCACGCCTATGCCGGCGATATCATCGTGGCGCCCAAGCTGGCGGCCGAGACGGGCGATACGCTCTCGATTACCGGCAAGGTCGAGGCTGCGGCGTTTAAGTTCCCCAACTCGCAGTACCGCATCGCCATCGAGGCCGAGAATCGCGGCGACGAAGAGAAGCTCTACACGTTTATCGAGAAGGCATGCAAGGCCGATCCGACCATGAGCATCGACCGCGACGAGGAGACCGGCCAGACCATCATTTCGGCGGTGGGCGAGGCGCAGGTTTCGGTCCTGCTCAATCGTCTTGAGGACCGTACCAAGGTCGCGGCCAAGAGCGTGCCGATTCGCATCCCGTATCGCGAGACCATTCGCCGCACGGCAACTGCCCAGGGCCGCCACAAGAAGCAGACCGGCGGCGCCGGACAGTATGGTGACTGCTGGCTGCGCGTAGAGCCGCTCGTTGGGCCCGACGGTACGAGCGACGGCTATGAGTTTGTGGACGAGGTCGTAGGCGGCCGCATTCCGCGCTCGCTGATCCCTGCCGTGGACAAGGGCGTTCAGGAGACCATGAAGGACGGCATCATTGCCGGCTACCCGCTTACGGGCATTCGCGTGGCTGTGTACGACGGGTCGTATCACAGCGTCGACTCCAACGAGATGGCGTTCCGCGCGGCGGCTCGCATCGGCCTGCGCAAGGCATGCGCCGATGCCGACCCGGTGGTGCTGGAGCCCATCGAGGAAGTCACGGTGACTATTCCCGAGAGCTACGCCGGCGCCGTGATGGGCGACATCTCGGCCTCGCGCGGTCGCGTGACGGGTATGGAGACCGATGAGCGCGGAGACACCGTGGTCATCGCTCAGGCGCCTCTTGCCGAGCTGACGGATTACTCGACGCGTCTGCGCTCCATCACGCGCGGCACGGGCGACTTTACCATGAAGCCTGCGGGCTATGAGCAGGTGCCTTATGACGTTCAGGCCAAGCTGGTCGAGCGCTATGAGGAGGGCCGTGCCAAGTAGCGTGGGGCTTTGCCTGTAGCATACATGCCGATGCAAGGGCCGCTCTGGGCAATCCAGGCGGCCCTTTTTGATCCCTGGGGGATGGAGGAAAACGATCCATTTAGGTTTTGGGGCAGCTTGGCCGGCCCTAGTCTCCCGAGGCCTGATTGCGGCCGGTAGCGTAGTCGATCTGCACATGCGGCTGCAGGTTGTAGCAGTACACGTGGAAGCACAGGGTCTTGCCGTGGTCCTCGACCGATTGCGCCTCAAGACGCACGCCACGGCAGACGAGTTCCTCTTCGTTGTACATAGGCGTGACACGGTAGAGCACATGGTTGCCCGTCTCGCGGATGTAGCCGAGAATCTGCTCCTCAAATGGCAGCATGCCCGTTTCGTTGAGATAACGCGTGCCGGTGAGGAGATTCTTGCGGTTGGCGTTTTCGCCGCAGAGCGACCAGGCGATGAGGTGACAGCGGTTGTAGAGGCTCTGGCCCGGAATAAAGTCGTAGCGCTGCTGGCGCCATCCGGCGGGATGGATACGCGAGATATCGCCGCGCTCGCCTTGACCGAGCGATTCGGGGCCCACGCAGGCGAGCGCTTTGCGGGTGCGGCCCAGGTCGTCGAGCTTGGAGAACTTCTTAAAGCAACCCTCTTCGGCGGCGCGCTCGTATTCATCGAGCGTGAATGATGGTATGCCCAACGGGTGCGTGCTGTCGGCTCGCAGGGCAACATAGGGGTTGCCCGCGTAGTCGGGAATGCTGCTGAGGTATACGCCGCGGGCGCGGTCGAGATTGGGGTTTTCGACCTCGTCGATGGGGGTGGCGGCGCTGTCCGCGGAAGCGTCATCACCGGTGTCGGGTGCGGCGGAATGTGGCTTGTCGCCAGAGTTCGGGCTGTTTTGGGAGTCTGTGGAGTTTGCCGTTCCCGATTCGAGTCGGGCAACCAGGTCTGCCTCGTCGTCGGTGCGGCTGGGACTCTCGTCTTGCTTCTCGGCCAGAGCCGCCGCCTGTTCATCACTTTGCGGCGAGAGCAGTCTGGGCGCCCCGTCGAGCGATCCCGTAAACAGCGCAAACCCCAGCACCACAGCGGTGCCGATAGAAAGTGCTTGCTTGTAGGCGGACTTGCGCGACATGGTGACTCCTGGACGGACGGTTGGGAGTCTACCAGTCTAGCAGGAGCCGGCAGGGGCCGTTCTGTCGAACAAATACTTAAGATTTGGGACAAACGCTACGGATTCATTTGCCTCATATTTGACGTATGGCTAGATCGAGGTAGAACCGAGCCAGTTGAGCTTGCATTCGAGAATACGCTGCTCACCGGGCGTGCTGCTGCCATCGAGTAGCGCGAGGAGCATCTCGGCCGCCTCTCTGCCTTCCTGGTCGACGGGCTCGATGATGGTGGAGACGGTCGGCGTGGTGAGGTTGGTCCAGTCTTCGCAGTTGAGTCCCAAAAGACCGATTTGCTGCGGAAGTAGATGGGCCATGGGCTGGAGGGCCTTGTAGACACGGGGAAGTGCCCACTGATTTTGCACGAAGATAAGGGTTCGCTTGGCGGGGTTGAGCTTGTATTTAAAGTACTCGGTAAGCTCACTGACCGACGGCTTGTTATGGTCGATGGAAATCGCTTTGCAGAGCTGTCCGTTCGCTGCCAGCGCCTCGGCATACCCCTGAAAACGCTCCATGCGGGTGCGCATTTCGGTCATGTTGGCGGCAATGGAAAAGAAATCTTCGTAACCGGCGTCGAGGAGTGCCTGCGTGGCGTTGTACACACCGTCGTAAAGGTTGGTCTTGACCCAGCTGGTACCTGGGCTATAGATGGCCGCATCGAAAAAGACGACCGGCTTGCCGGCGCGTCTAATGCGGTCGTGCACGGCTTTGAAGTTTGCCGTGGGCTGGATGATAAAGCCATCGACGCCCAGCGAGAGCATTTTGTCGACATACATGAGCTCGGTCTCGGGGTTAAAGTTGCTCGTGCAAACAACCGTCTGGTAGCCCGCGGGGAGCATGACCTGCTCCATGCCGTTGAGGACGAGGCCCGCCCATTTGTTGGTGTTATCCAAGATGATGATGGCGATGACGCGGGTCTGTTTGCCGGTGAGTGTTTGCGCCTGGGCGTTGGGGACGTATCCCAGCTCCTTTATAACGCGCGCGATCTTTGCCTGCGTTTTGTCGCTGAGCTTGTCTCGTTTGTCGTTGAGGTAATACGAGACGCTGGCTGTTGAAGTTCCCGCCTCGCGGGCGACGTCTGCGATCGTAACGCGCTGATTGGTCACAGCGACTCCTTCCGACAAATTGCGTTGTTTGGCGCGGTGGTTCACGTTCGGGTTGCGGGCACACGATTCTGCCTGTCCTTTCGCCCTTTTATGAGTATGCAACAATACCGTATCCGTGGGGTCCGAAATTCATGGCGGTTATGCAGGCCTGCCGTCTACCGAGAAATCTAAATACTTCTTGACTTTTAAAAAAGAGATCAAAAACGCAGGATTCATTTTTGGTTAAACGCATAACTAAATTGCATAACCAACGCTCTGACCTGCGCGTTTACCGAAATAAGCTGGTATTAAGAAAAATGAGCACCTATATTGGTCTTGTCGAAAAGACAGCAAGTCCAAACGGCAGGGGATGCTCCGGAGGCCTCCGCAAACGGTGTCTTGCGCACGCAACTCTATGAAAAGAGGGAAGCAATGAAGATCGTAGGCGTTGCCGCCTGTACCGTGGGTATCGCCCACACGTATATGGCCCAGAAGGCGATTCAGGATGAATGCGCCGCCCGTGGCATCGAGTGCAAGGTCGAGGCTCAGGGTGGCCTGGGTATCGAGAATGAGCTCACGCAGGAAGACGTGGACTCCGCCGACCTGGTCCTGGAGTCCGTCGACGTGGGTGTCGAGAACGAGGACCGTTTTGAGCAGAAGATGGCCGAGGGCAAGTTCCTCAAGGTCGGTACTTCCGATGTGATCGCCGATCCGGTCAAGATCATCGACCAGGCTGTTGAGATTATCAAGGCGACGGGTGGCGCCGTTGACGCGCCCAAGGCCGAGGCCAAGGCAGAGAAGAAGGCCGTCTCCGCTGCCCCGCAGGCCCCGACACCGGCGTCCAAGCAGTCTATCTTTGCCGATCCTGGCAAGACGCTGCTCAATGCATTCAATACCGGCGTTTCCTATTTTATCCCCATTGTCGTTATCGGTGGCGTGTTCCTCGCCTTCTCGTTGGCATCCGGTACTGCCGGTGCTAACGGCATGGAGGTCACCAACCCGTTGATGGTGAGCCTTAACACCATCGGTATGGCCGGCATCTCTATGATGATTCCGGTGCTTGCGGCATACATCGCTTACTCGATGGCCGGCAAGCCCGCGCTTGCCCCCGGTTTTGTCCTGGGCTACTTGGTCAACAACGCCGTCGTCACCCCGAGTGGCAACAGCGTTTCGACCGGCTTCTTGGGCGCCATGATCATGGCTGTCATATGCGGTTACTTTGTCCGCTGGATGAAGACCTGGAAGGTCAACAACACCATCCAGACCATCATGCCGATCCTGATCATCCCGATTCTGACCTCGCTCGTCCTGGGCATGGCCTACATCTACATCCTGGCCACGCCGCTTGGCTTTGTGATGGATTGGCTCACCAGCGTGCTCGGTAGCCTGCAGGGCGGCTCCGCCGTCGTCCTGGGCCTGGTCATTGGCGTTATGACCGCCTTCGATATGGGTGGTCCCGTCAACAAGACCGCTTCGACCTTTACCATGGCCATCATGGCCTCCGGCATCTACGGCCCCAACGGTATGTTCCGCGTCGCTGTCGCCATTCCCCCGATTGCTTGCGGCCTCGCTGCGCTCATCGCCAAGAACAAGTTCGATGACGCTGACCGTCAGATGGGTATCTCCGCACTGTTTATGGGCTGCATCGGTATTACCGAGGGCGCTATCCCCTTCGCGGTCAAGGATCTCGGTCACACCCTTCCCGGCATCTGCATCGGTTCTGCCGTGGGTGCGGCGCTTGCCGCCTTCCAGGGTATCGACTGCTACGTCCCGCACGGTGGCTTTATTGTCGCCCTTGCCACCAACAACGTCGCGCTGTTCTGCCTGGACATCGTGATTGGCTCCGTGGTCGCCGCTGCAATCCTGATTGCCATGAAGCCCACGCTCGATAAGCAGGCCAAGTAAACCTTTAAGGACTCCGGTTGTGCGGAGGGATGGATTTGACTCCGCACAACCGCCCCTACACAACAAAATCCATCCGTACTGATAGGGCCCGCATCTGGGTCCCAGGGAACTTTTGTCAAAAATCCTCTGGAGAAGGAGAACAAAATGTCCAACCTCACCATCCGCCAGGCCGTTCAGGGCATGCTCAAGCTGCAAGATAGCGGCGATCACGCAACCATGGTCGGCATTGGCCCCATGAGCCCCAACCTGATTCAGGCCGTGTTCGAGCTTGCCAAGGACGAGGATTTCCCGCCCATGTTTATCGCCAGCCGCAACCAGGTCGATATGGACGAGATGGGCGCCGGCTACGTCAACGGTTGGGACCAGAAGCGCTTTGCCGCCGACATCAAGAAGGTTGCCGACGAGGTGGGCTACACCGGTCCGTACTACCTGTGCCGCGATCACGGCGGTCCGTGGCAGCGCGACGAGGAGCGTAACGCCCACCTGCCCGAGGACGAGGCCATGGAGCTCGCCCGCAAGTCCTTCGTCGCCGACATGGAGGCAGGCTTTGACCTGCTGATGGTCGACCCCACCAAGGACCCCTATCAGATCGGCAAGGTTATTCCGCTCGACGTGGTGCTTCGCCGCACGATCGATCTTATCGACTACCTTGAGCAGTACCGTCGCGAGCATAACCTGCCCGAGGTCGCCTATGAGGTCGGTACCGAGGAGACCAATGGCGGCTTGACCTCTACCGATAAGTACGAGGAGTTCATTTCTCAGCTGCAGCCCGAGCTCGAGAAGCGCGGCTGCCCCATGCCCACCTTTATCGTCGGCCAGACCGGTACGCTCACCCGTTGGACCGAGCAGGTTGGCCATTACAACTTTAAGAACGCCCGCGAGCTCGCCGACATGGCAAAGCGCTACGGCGTGGGCCTGAAGGAGCACAACGCCGACTACCTGGACGACGCGACGCTGCTCGAGCACATTCCGGCTCACGTGACCGCTTCCAATGTCGCCCCTCAGTACGGCACCGAGGAGACCCGCGCCTACCTCAAGCTCTGCGCTACCGAGCAGATTCTGGTCGACAACGGCCTGTGCGACGATCCCTCCGACCTGTATCACACGCTGCTGGTCAAGGCTATCAAGACCGAGCGCTGGCGCAAGTGGATGACCGGCGATGATGTCAACCTGCAGGTTGACGACATTCTGGCCGACGACGAGCTCAGCCTGAAGATTCTGGATGTCTCCGGCCACTACGCATTCAACGATCCCGAGGTCAAGGAGCAGGTCGAGAAGCTCTATCGCAACCTCGCTGCCCAGGACATCGACGGCAAGCGCTTTGTGATCGAGCACATCAAGCGCCCGATTAAGCAGTACGTCGTCGGTCTTAACCTCAAGGGCGTCACGAGCCGCATCGAGAAGGCTCTCGAGGACTAGGTAGTTCCGGCGTTTTGACAAACGCCGGACCGGTCGACGCTGCGCGAGCATCTGCCGGGCAATCTGGCGCTCAAGCCGTCGCTCGCGTACCAAAGTACGCTTCGCTCCTCTTTCGCACCACCTTGCCACGGCAGCTGCCCGCTCGCTGACGTTGGTTCGACCAGTGATTGAGCCGTTGTCTTTAGATTGCTAGCTATTCCTTCGAAGGAGTTTGTACCATGAAGTTCTTTATCGATACCGCCAACCTTGACGAGATCGCCGAGGCCAAGAGCTGGGGCTGCCTTGCCGGCGTCACCACCAATCCGTCCCTGTACGCCAAGACCGGCGGTAAGCTCGCCGACTTTGAGCCCCATATGCTCAAGATTGCCGAGCTCTGCGAGGGTCTGCCCGTGTCTGCCGAGTCCACCGCGACTACTGCCGAGGGCATGATCGAGGAGGGCAAGCGTCTTGCCGCCCTGGCTCCCAACATTGTGGTCAAGCTCCCCGTCTGCGAGGCCGGCCTCGCCGCCTGCCGCGCGCTGGCCGATGCGGGCGTGCGCGTCAACATGACGCTCGTCTTCTCGCCGACGCAGGCCCTCATGGCCGCCAACGCCGGCGCTCGCTACATCAGCCCGTTTGTGGGACGCTTCGATGACATCGCCGAGGACGGTATCTCGCAGCTCGACAACGTTGTGACCTGCATCAAGAACTATGACTGGACCGGTAAGAACGTCGACGACACCGTCGAGATCATCACTGCATCCGTCCGCACGCCCAATCACGTGACCCAGGCGGCGCTGCTCGGTGCCGATATTGCGACCGTCCCCATGGCCGCTCTTAAGAAATGCCTGCATCACCCGCTGACCGACCAGGGCCTTGCCTCGTTCGAGGCCGACTGGAAAAAGGTCGTCGAGGCACAGTAGCGATGGTTCTGCCGGCCCAGCATTTGTTATGCCGGGCCGGCGTGCTCAAGAGAGGAAACTCCATGACCGATCAGGAACTGGCCAAGATTGCCAATGAGGTTCGCCGCGGTATTGTCACGGGTGTCCACGCCGCCAAGTCGGGGCATCCGGGCGGGTCGCTTGGCGCCGCCGACATTATGACCTACCTCTACTTTGAGGAAATGGATGTCGACCCGGCAAATCCGAGCCGCGCCGACCGCGACCGCTTTGTGCTCTCCAAGGGCCATTGCGCTCCGGCACTCTATGCCGTGCTCGCCGAACGCGGGTTCTTTCCCAAGGAGGAGCTCGAGACGCTCCGTCATATCGGCAGCCGCCTGCAGGGCCATCCCAATATGAATGACACGCCGGGCGTCGACATGTCTACCGGATCGCTCGGTCAGGGTATCTCCGCCGCGGTTGGAATGGCGCTCGCCGCAAAGCACTGGGGTGACAGCTATCGCGTCTACACGCTGTTGGGCGACGGCGAGTGCGAGGAGGGGCAGGTGTGGGAGGCGGCCATGTTCGCCGGCAACCACGACCTGGATAACCTCGTTGCTATCGTCGATCACAATGGCCTGCAAATTGACGGCAGTATCGACGAAGTTAACTCGGCTATGCCGCTTGCCGACAAGTTCCGTGCCTTTAAGTGGGATGTGATTGAGCTCGCCGACGGTAACGACATGGCGCAGATTGCCGCGGCCTTTGCCGAGGCCCGCAAAGTGAGCGACTCGCCTGTGGCCATTATCGCCGAGACGGTGAAGGGCAAGGGCGTTTCCTTTATGGAAAACCAGGTGGGCTGGCACGGCAAGGCACCCAACGATGAACAGTTTGAGCAGGCCATGGCCGAGCTCGCAGCAGCAGGGGAGGAGCTCTAATGGCAGACGTCAAGAAAGTCGCCACGCGCGTTAGCTATGGCGAGGCACTTGTCGAGCTGGGCAATGAGCACGATGACTTTGTGGTTCTCGATGCCGACCTGGCCGCCGCCACACAGACCGGCAAGTTTAAGGCTGCGCACCCTGAGCGCTTCTACGACGCCGGCATTGCCGAGAGCAACTTGATGGGGCTCGCCGCCGGCATTGCGACCACGGGCCACGTCGCCTTTGCGAGCACCTTTGCCATGTTCGCCGCCGGCCGCGCGTACGAACAAGTGCGTAATTCCATCGGCTATCCGCACCTCAACGTCAAAATCGGCGCCACGCATGCGGGCATCTCGGTCGGTGAAGACGGCGCCACGCATCAGTGCTGCGAGGACATCGCGCTCATGCGCACGATCCCGGGTATGACGGTGATCGTTCCCGCCGATGACATCGAGGCTCGCGCTTGCGTGCGCGCCGCCTATGAGTTTGAGGGACCGGTCTACATGCGTTTCGGCCGCCTGGCAACACCGGTCATCAACGATCGCGAGGACTATGAGTTCAAGATTGGTCGCGGCGTGGTCGTGCGCGAGGGGTCCGATGTGACCATCATCGCTTGTGGCCTCATGGTTGCCGAGGCGCTTGAAGCTGCCGAGGCGCTCGCTGTCGATGGTATCGATGCCGAGGTTATCAACATGCACACGATCAAGCCGCTTGATGAGCGCCTGGTAGTTGCCAGCGCCAAGAAGACTGGTCGCGTGGTCACTGCCGAGGAGCACTCGATTATCGGCGGTCTTGGCGAGGCCGTGGCTTCGGTGCTCGCGGAGCAGCATCCGGTGCCGATGCGACGTGTCGGCGTGCGCGATGTGTATGGCGAGTCTGGCCCTGCGGTCGATTTGCTGCACGAGTATGGTTTGGACGCCGACGGTATCGAAGCTGCGGTCAGGTCTGTGTTGTAAGGAAGGTTTCCATGGGATTTGTATCTGCCAACCAAGTGACGATCGGGTATACCGCCGCCTCGCGCGAGGACGCCCTGCATTATTTGTCCGAGCAGGCCATCGAGCTCGGTTTTGCCGATGACGCATCTGCCGTAGAGGCTGCCTTTATTGCTCGCGAGAACGAGGCCGAGACCGGCCTTGTCGCCGGTTTTGCCGTTCCGCATGCCAAAAGCGACGCGATCCACACGCCGGGCGTTGCCGTGCTTAAACTGGCCGAGCCCGTTGAATGGCCGAGCTTCGATGGGGTGCCCGCCGATGTTGCGCTCGCGCTGTACGTGCCCGCCGGCGAGGCTGGAACCACGCACCTGCGTCTGCTCTCCAAGGCTGCCGTGATGCTGATGGACGCCGGCTTCCGTGACAAGGTGCGCGCGAGCAGCGATCCCGTTGAGATTGCGGAGCTCATCAATAGCGGACTCGAAGACTAGAACGGTCATCCCGTTCAATCAATCGATCCTTCTCCAAGGAAAAGGGCCGCGACGCCATAGAGGTGTCGCGGCCCTGTTTGCGTTTCCCCAGATAAAACCTGCCAAAATAAACCTGTCCCTTTTTGGCAGGTTGCGTCATAAAGCTTCTGTCTATGTAATAAAAGTACAATATGATATATACGTTATATACAAGCTTATAACGCGCAGCAGATTTGCGGTAACGCAAGCCGATGAAGGGGTCGATATGATCAAGGCTGTTATTTTTGACATGGATGGAACGCTGATCGATACCGAGCGTTTGGACATGAGGGCATGGAAGGTGGGCGCGGCCGAGCTGGGGATCGCGATTGATGATGCGTTAATCCATCAGTTTATCGGCCGTTCGAATGCCGATGTTAAGGACATCCTTGAGGCGCATTACGGCAAGGGCGAAACCGCCGACGCGATTTTTGCCCGCAACATTGAGCTACACAGCGAGATGGCCAAGACCGACCTGGAGCTTAAGGCCGGCGCCGCCGAGTGCCTCGACGAGCTGCTGGCTGCGGGCTATCACGTGGGCCTTGCGACGTCGTCACGCCGCGTCGCGGCCGAGCGCAATCTTAAGACGGTCGGCCTCTTTGACAAGTTTGAGACGGTGACCTGCGGCGAGGACGTCGTGCACGGCAAGCCCGACCCCGAGATGTATCTGCTTGCCTGCGAGCGCGCGGGCTTTGCCCCCGAGGAATGCGCTGTGGTCGAGGATTCGCGCAACGGCTGCGTCTCGGGTATTACGGCCGGCTGCCATGTCTTTGCCGTCCCCGACATTGTGCCGCTGCCGCAGAATGTGGTGGATGGCTGCGAGGCCGTGCTCGATACGCTGTTCGACCTGACGGCGGCGGTCAAGGCCGTGCGCTAAAGGTATGCGCCGAGATCGATGACGGTGGCTTCGGAGTGGCCGCTTGCCTGGGTGCCGGCGCGCTCGGCGATCTGGGCGCCGATGCCGTGGCCGTCGGCTGCGGCATTCCGCTCTCCGGCGTCAATGATCTCAATTTTGATATCGGGATACAGGGCGAGGGCCTTGTGGATGCCAAGTATGCGCAGGGCGAGCTGCATGAATGCCGCCCTGTCCGCAACGGTGATTTGGCGTGGCACTCTTCGCGTTTCCCCAGATAAAACCTGCCAAAATAAACCTGTCCCTTTTTGGTAGGTTGTGGGGCTCGGGTTTGCTTGTCTCGCGTGACGTTGCGTGGAATAATCGAGGCGAACCATCTTAACTGGAATTCATTGCGCTTGCCCTTCGGCTGCGCCTATTTTCGGAGGCATCATGAGGATCGTTAAGCGTATCAATCACAATGCCGCCTTGCTTGTCAACGATAAGGGAACCGAGCTTGTGGCGCTGGGGAAAGGCATTGGTTTCCCTGACGGCCCCGATGAGGTTTCACTTGCGCAGATTGAGCGCACGTTTTACAACGTTGATGCACGCTACCTGCCACTTCTTAACGAGATCGATCCCAAGGTAATGGAATTTAGTGCGCAGATTGCCGATGTTGCGCGCACCAACATTTCGCGTGAGCTGTCGGCGAACCTCCCTTTTACGCTTGCCGACCATATCAGTTTTGCCATCAAGCGCTGCCGTGAGCACATGTATGTTCAGATGCCGCTTTCTTGTGACGTTCAGCAGCAATATCCCATTGAATTTAAGATTGCGGCACTTGCCCATGCTGGCATAGAGCGCGAATTCGGTTTATCTATGCCACGCGGGGAGCGGGCAGGCATCGCGCTCTGCATCGTTAACAGCGTTATGGCAAGTTCTAGTAAGGCAAAGTCAAACGACGTCCGCCGCGAGGAACGTCTGATCGAAAAGCTCGTAGCGATTATCGAGAAAGATCTTGCTATCGCCGTTGACCGCGATGCTTTTGACTATGCACGCTATGACACTCATGTACGCTACTTGTTGGAGCGCGTCCGCACCGGGGAGCCGCTTAATACCGATAATGCGGCACTCTATCGTCCTCTCTGTGAAGAGCATCCGGCTATAGCGGCTTGTGTTGACAAAATGGCAGAACTTATCGAGGAAACGTATCATGCCTCCATTGTACCCGAGGAGAAGGTGTATCTCATGCTCCATGTCAATCGGGTCTATGCCGGCAACGTGACGGGCGAGGTGTCAGCCGACAGATAGGCGCTTTCTATACCGTTCAGGGAAGAAAACCTACCGCTCGCAGACTTTTGGGCACCATGAGGCCGCTGTTCACATGGCGGAGCTGATAACCTTGGCGCGACATAAGGTGTTATTCGAGAGCTGAGCTTCCGAAGCGTGACGTAAAGACAGGGCGACCTGTCGATGTCTCGTTTTGGAGCTTTTTGTCTTTACGCCGTTTCCCTCAACAATCGAATACTTCCGTGCGGGCGATGGGCCACCGTCCGCTTTGTCTCCTCGCGCGCGCAGCGAGGAAGGAACCGGATCGTTCGAAAGGGAAGATGATATGGCTGACAATAAGAAGATCGCAGCCGATGTGCTCGAGGCGCTGGGTGGCAAAGACAACATCACCTTTGCAGCCCACTGCATGACGCGTCTGCGTTTTAACCTTAAGGATATGGAATTGCCCGATATTAACGCTGTTAAAAAAATAAACGGCGTCATCGGCGCTCAAATATCTGGCGGGCAGTTCCAGGTGATTATTGGGCAAAACGTGCCTAAGGTATATGACGAGCTCATCAAGATGAGCGGCTTGGCCAAGCAGGAGAGTATCGACGAGAACCTCGACGCAAGTGGAGTCAAAACACCGCTTACCCCGGCAGCCGTTGGCAATGGGATTCTTAACTACCTCTCGGGCTCCATGGTCCCGATGATTCCGCTGCTGCTTGCTTCGGGTATGTTCAAAACTGTTGCCGTCGTACTCGGGCCAACGATGCTCAATCTCATTGCGGATACGAGCGATCTGTATGTTCTGCTTAACATGCTCTACAACGTGACGTTCTATTTCATTCCGATCTTCTTGGGCTTTTCGGCCGCCAAGAACATTGGCGCCACGCCTATGTACGGTGCTTTTATGGGCGGTGTGCTTATCGAACCGACGTTTATGCAAATGGCGACCGAGGGGAAAGCGTTTAGCGTTTATGGTATCCCCTGTGTGCCTGCAAACTATGCGCAGACAGTCATTCCCATCCTGCTTACGGTTGCCTTGATGTCCGTGTTTGAGAAGTTCTTGCGCAAGCACATGCCCGATTCGCTCACCACGGTCTTTACGCCGCTTCTTACGCTCGCACTGACGGTTCCCTTTGCGCTTTGCGTACTCGCCCCTCTTGGTTCTTGGTGCGGCAACGGCCTGGCTGCCGTCTTTGAGTTCCTCGGTGCCGAGGGAGGTATCGTAGCGATTGTCGGTGGTGGCGTGCTCGCGGCGCTTTGGATTCCCATGGTCATTACGGGCATGCACGTTGCGGTCATCACGATTGCCATTGCAAACTTTATGTCGACGGGTTCCGATAGCTTCATTTTGGTTGCCATTACGGTTTCGCTGTGGGGGTTCTACGGAGTAGAGATTGCAACATGGCTCAAACTCCGCAACAAGGAGGAAAAGAGCCAGTGCGCCGGCTATCTTGTCGCTCAGCTTGTTGGCGGCGTTGGCGAGCCGTTCATCTATGGCATGCTGTTCCGCTATCGTAAGCTGTTTGTTGCCGGCATCGCGGGTTCATTTGTCTCCGGTGCCGTGGCACTTGCCTTGCATGTCAGTGCTTACCTTGCTGGCGCCGCTGCCAACGTGCTTAACATCATGGTGTTTGTAGGCGGTGGCAATGAGAATCTGATAGGCGCCGTTATCGCTGCGGCTGCTGGCCTCATTACGGGCTTTGCCGTGACCTGGCTCTTTGGCTTTAGCGAGGATGAGCTCGAGAACGGTCCGGTTTCCGAGCGATAGAAAAGGACCAGATATAGACGGTTCGGCTCATAATTATGTCGTCTATAGGCGGTTTTGCGGGGTGGCGAGATTGTCGCCGCCCCGCTTATTGAGACGGGGGAGTTGTTGTACATGCTCATCAGTGAGGCTATTCAGGCTGTCAGGGATTATTGCGGCGGTATCGACGCTTTTACGGGCAGGCCCATCGAAAGCGCTACTACGCGCGACAAGGTTCTGTATGGCGATATCGATCAAGAGTGTACCGGTGTCGTCACGTGTATCTGGGCCACGGCGGAGGTGATTCGTCGAGCCAAGGAGCTCGGTGCCAATCTAATCATTCCGCACGAGGCTCTTTTCTGGAATCACGGTGACAGTCGTGAGGTTGTTGCCGGCAATAGCACCTTTGAGGCAAAATGCGAGCTGCTTGACGATTGGGGAGGAGCGGTCTGGCGTTGCCATGACTATATCCACTCGGGCGTGCCTCTTGGTTCGGACGGTTCGATGGTCGACGGCATCTTTTACGGATTCGCAGCAAAAATGGGCTGGCTCGAATATGCGACGGATGGGTCGTTTATGAGTTATCGGATTGATCCAATGCCGGCGCGCGATTTGGCGAAAATGCTTGTCCTCAAGCTCGGTCTTAATGGAACGCGCCTGATCGGCGATGGCGATGCCTTGGTGGGTAACGTCGAGATTCCGATGCATATTATGGGCCGAGATAACGACGAGATTGCCCATATCGACTCTGATGACATCGATTGCATTTTGGCGATGGAGCTTATCGACTTTACGGTGAGTGAATACATCCGCGACGCCGCAATGCTCGGTCAGGGGAAATGTGCCATCCATATGGGTCACTTTAACGGCGAAGAGCCGGGCATGGAATACATGTCGACATGGTTGCCCGCTGCGCTCGGAGACGCTGGTGCAGACTTGCCGGTCACCTTTGTGCCCATGGGAGACACTTATCAATACGTACTGGCATAGATGTCCTGGGCTGCGACGCCATATAGGTGCCGCGGCCCTGTTTGCGTTTCCCCAGATAAAACCTGCCAAAATAAACCTGTCCCTTTTTGGTAGGTTACTGGTTCATATTGCCGTGGATGTAGGGGGTGACTTCGGGGGAGATGTGGGCGCAGCCCAGCTCGCGCAGCGCGGACTCGATGGCGGCGGGCAGCGGGGTCTTGCCCTCGGCATTGACGGTAGCACCGCCGAGAGCGGCAATCTTGGCGACATCTGCGTGAGCGGCTTCGATACGCATGCAGCCGCCGACCAAGCGCGCGCGAACCTGCGACAGACCAAGATCGTGCAGGTAGTCCTCGCAGGCGCGGATTAAATCGACCTTCTCATGCGTAAGCTCCTCGCCTGTGGGGACGCGCGTGGCGAGACATGCTCCCGCCGGCAGGTTCCAAACGGGATAGCCCCATGCGCGTAGCAGCTCGCGCTCTTCGTCCTTGGTAAAGCCGACCTCCATAAGAGGGGAGCGTACGCCGAGCTCTTTGGCAGCGCGCATGCCGGGACGGTAGTCACCGCGATCGCTTGCATTGCTGCCATCGATGACGGTGGGAAAGCCGAGCGACTTAGCGTGGTTGACGATGGCGGTAAAGCCGGCGTGCTTGCAGTGGTAGCAACGGTTGGCGTCGTTGCAGGCTACTTGGGGGAGCTGCAGCTGATCGACCGAAAGATTGAGCACGGGGAGCTTAAAATGCGGTCCCTCATTGGTTTGCCTGTCAACGGATCGCTCAAACGAGGTCTGTTCGGGCGTGCCGATGAGCGGCGTGGTGAGGTGAACGAGAAGCGTGCTGGCAGGCATGATGCGGGCGCAGACCGCGGCCAAAAAGCTGCTGTCGACGCCACCGGAAAAGCCGATGGCGACGCGTCCGTATGCCAAAAGCAGCTGTTCGAGCGCCGCGAGTTTGTCCTGAAGCTCCTTTGCAGGTGCGGTAGTGTCTGAAGGCATAAAACAATCCTTACCATTGAGTACTCGGTCGAAAACTATAATCCTATCGGACTGCTCGTCATATGACTTCTGTCTATGTAACGAAAGTGCAATATGGTATATACGTTATATACAAATTGTCAAATACGGTAGAGTTGCGGCAATGCGACAGTGAGAGTCGATGGGGGATCGATATGATCAAGGCTGTTATTTTTGACATGGACGGAACGTTGGTCGATACCGAGCGTTTGGGGATTAAGGCCTGGAAGGCAGGCGCCGCCGAGCTGGGGCTCGCGATTGATGATGCGCTGATCCATCAGTTTATCGGCCGCACGCTGCCCGATGTCATGGACATCCTTGAGGCGCATTACGGCAGCGGAGAAACCGCTGAGGCGATCTATCATCGCCACAAGGAGATTCGCGACGAGATGGTCAAGACCGACCTGGAGCTTAAGGCCGGCGCCGCTGAGTGCCTAGACGAGCTGCTGGCGGCGGGCTATCACGTGGGTCTAGCGACGTCGTCGCGCCTCGTTACGGCCGAGCGCAACCTTAAGATGGTCGGACTCTTTGACAAGTTTGAAACGGTGACCTGCGGCGAGGACGTTGTGCATGGCAAGCCCGATCCCGAGATGTACCTGCTCGCCTGCGAGCGCGCGGGCTTTGCTCCCGAGGAATGTGCCGTGGTCGAGGATTCGCGCAACGGCTGCGTCTCGGGCATTACGGCCGGCTGCCACGTCTTTGCCGTCCCCGACATCGTGCCGCTGCCGCAGAATGTGGTGGATGGCTGCGAGGCCGTGCTCGATACGCTGTTCGACCTTACGGAGGCGGTCAAGGCCGTGCGCTAGACAGCTGCGGCGTTGAAACGGGCAATTGCCCACATTTACGCTTAAGCATAAGGGGTCCGGCAATGGCCGGGCCTCTTTTTCTTAAGCTGCGTTTTGGCATACTGGTCGACGTGCTATAGATACGCGCCCAGGTTGATGGCGGTGGCTTCGGCTTGGCTGCTTGCCTGGGTGCTGGCGCGCTCTAAGAGGAACGGCCGCACGAGTTCCTGACGGTTGATGTCCTCGGCGGCTGTGACCTCGGTGACGGTGCGTGCGGCGGAGCCGATACGGACGCGTTTGGTTTTTGTCGGCGCCTTGTTCTCGATCTGCTCCATGAGCAGCTGGACACCCTTGCGGCCAATCTCGTAGCCCGGGGGTGCTACGGTGGTGAGCGGTACTGCGCCGCTCCATGCAAGCGGGTTACCGTCGCAGCCGGCCACGCGAACTTGCTTGGGGACGGAGATGCCTTTGTCGATCAACGCCGAGATAACACCCGAGGCCAATACGTCGGTTAGGCCCATGACAAAATCCGGACGCTCGTCAGCAGAGCGCTCGGCAATCTGGGCGCCGATGCCGTAACCGTCGGCAGCGGTATTCCATTCTCCGGCGTCAATGACCTCAATTTTGATGTCGGGATGAAGGGCGAGGGCCTTGTGAATGCCAAGCACGCGCAGAGTGAGCTGCATAAATGCCGCTCTGCCCACAACGGTGATATGGCGCGCGCCGCGGGCAATGGCGAGCTCGGCGATAATGCGCCCCTGTGCCTCGTTGTCGGCGGCCACGTAGTAACCGGGCTCGGAACAGTGGATGTCCAGATGGACAATCGGCACGGGCATCTTGGTCATGGCGGGGTGCCAATCGGGGGATGCCATGGGCTGAACCATGACGCCGGACATCTGGGTGCCCATAAAGTAGCGCAGGTAATGGTCTTCGAGAATATCGTCGTTATCGGCGTTGGCGATGAGCAGGTCGTAACCGTGCTTGCGGGCCTCGTTATGGGCGCCGCTGGCAATTTGGAGCGAGAAGCCGTGGTCGAGACGGGGGAGGACCAGACCAAAGGACTTGGTGGTGCCTCCTGCGAGCTGGCGGGCGCTTTGGTTGGGCAGGTAGCCAAGGCGATTGATGGTCTCGTTGATGAGTTTGAGGGTCTCGGGGCGCAGCTTTTCGGGATGGTTGAGCGCGTTGGATACCGTGCCCAGCGAGACCCCTGCCTCGCGCGCGACGTCGCTGATTTTTACCTTTGCCATAGCGGCCCCTTTGATGCGTTTCAAGTACAAGCCAGATTGTAGCATCGCCCGTCCCTAGGGTGTCAAAACCTGCCAATTAGGGACAGGTTTATTTTGGCAGGTTTTATCTGGGGAAACGCTATTGCCAACGCGACCACCACGAAGGGGACAGGCACCTTTGTGGTGGTTTGGACCGGCTGAACGTGTGTGCATCGGGTGGTATCTAAGTTGAGATACCACTTCTGGTATATCAGCTTGCGCTTGCGTGAGTACAATACTCGAACGTTATACGTCTCAGCGCCCCTTGTGCGTGGACGTTTTGCAGTCACGCGAGCGAAGGGATTTATCCTATGTGCGGAATTGTCGGCTACACCGGCTCTGATATTGCAAAGAACATCCTTGTCACGGGCCTTAAGCGTATGGAATATCGCGGCTATGACTCCTCGGGCGTCGCACTCGAGGTGGGCGAGGGCACGGCGGCTCACCTCGACGTCATTCGCCGCGTGGGCAAGGTCGCGGGCCTGGAGAGCGAACTTACCAATGTCGACAGCGACGCCACCTGCGGCATCGGCCACACCCGCTGGGCTACCCACGGCAAGCCCTCCGTTGTCAACGCCCATCCCCACACCAGCTGCGACGGTCGCATCGCCATCGTCCACAACGGCATCATCGAGAACTTCGCCGAGCTGCGTGAGGAGCTGGAGGGCCGCGGCCATCACTTTAAGAGCGAGACCGACACCGAGGTCTTTGCGCACTTGATCGAAGAGGCCTATGCCGAGACACACGACCTGATGGCTTCTGTGCGCGAGGCCTGCACCCACGTGGTGGGCGCCTATGGTTTGGCTGCCGTTTCTGCCGATGAGCCTGGCGTGATCGCCGTGGCCCGTAAGGACTCCCCGATTGTGGTCGGCGTCGGCGAAACCGGCTCCTACGTTGCCTCCGACGTGATTGCACTTATCGATGCCACCCGCGATGTCGTGGTGCTCGAAGACGGCCAGTTTGCCAAGCTTACGCCCGCAGGCGTCGAGTATACCGACGAGGCTGGCAACGTGATTGAGCCCAAGCTTACCCATATCGACTGGGACCTGGATATGGCCGAAAAGGGCGGTTATCCCGACTTTATGCTCAAGGAGATTCACGAGCAGCCGCGCGTCGTGCGCGACACGCTGGTCGGTCGTATGACGCCGGCTGGCGAGCTCGATATCGACGAGCTGGGCCTTTCGCTCGAGGAGCTCAACGATATCGACCGCGTGTATGTGATTGCCTGCGGCACCAGCTACCATGCCGGACTTATCGCCAAGAACCTTATTGAGGGTTGGGCTCGTATTCCTACCGAGGTCGAGGCGGCAAGCGAGTTCCGCTATCGCAACCCCATCATCACGCCGACGACACTTGTCGTGGCCGTGTCCCAGTCGGGCGAGACGGCCGACACCCTTGCCGCCATTCGCGATGCGCGCATCAAGGGCGCCAAGGTCTTTGGCATCACCAACGTGCTGGGCAGCCCGGTGGCGCGCGAGAGCGACGGCGTTATCTACACCAAGGCCAACAAGGAGATTGCAGTTGCCTCGACCAAGAGCTTCATCGGTCAGGTCGTGAGCCTTACGCTTTTGGCCCTGCTGCTGGCGCAGGTTAAGTACCGTCTGACCACCAAGCAGGCGCGCATGCTGTTCCGCGAGCTTTCCGATACGGCCGAGCAGATCCAGTGGATCCTGGATACGCAGACCGAGGCCGTGCACGAGGCCGCGCTTGTCTGCAAGGACGCGCAGTCTGCACTGTTCGTGGGTCGCGGCATGGGAGCCGCCATTTCCTACGAGGGCGCGCTCAAGCTCAAGGAGGTCAGCTACCTGCATGCCGAGGCATATGCTGCCGGCGAGATGAAGCACGGCCCTATCGCGCTGATCGACCCGGGTTTCCCCGTTATCGCGGTTGCAACCAAGAGCGCAACATACGACAAGACGGTGTCGAACCTCATGGAGTGCAAGGCGCGCGGCGCCAAGGTCATCGTCGTTGCTACCGAGGGCGACGAGGAAATCAACAAGATCGCCGACTGCATCATTCGCGTGCCGGCCGTCCGCGACGTATTCAGCCCCATCACGGCGAGCGTTCCGCTGCAGCTGCTCGCCCGCGAGGTTGCCATCCTGCGCGGTTGCGACGTTGACCAGCCCCGCAACCTGGCCAAGAGTGTCACAGTAGAGTAATCGAGTTCCTACATCCTAACAACTAAGGCCCGGCTTCGTTGCAGCGGAGCCGGGCCTTGTTGCATTTGCGCAGATAAAACCTGCCAAAATAAACCTGTCCCTTTTTGGCAGGTTAGCGGAGCTTGCTGGTCTCGAAGTACTCGGGATATTGGTCCAGGACCTCGGTCTGGTTGCGGAACATCATATGCAGGTGCTTGCTGACCAAAAAGCTTGCCTCGATAGGATCGCGACCGGCGATGGCGCGGCGGATTTGCTTGTGCTCGTTAACAATCTCCTGATTGTCGAGCGCCTGCGTAGCGGCGCGCAGCCAGCGGAAGCGCTCCAGGTCGGCATTGGTCGCCTCGAGCCACGACCACACGGTGCTGCGGCACGCGATGCTAAAGATCATGCGGTGCATGAGGTTGTCGCTTAAAAAGAAGCCGATGCGGTCCTCTTCGGCCATGGCTTTTTCCTGCAGCGCGATGGCTCGGTCGAGCTGCTCGATGCCTACCGAGGTAGCACGGGCGCAGCACTCCACAATCACCTGCTTTTCCAGGTGTTCGCGAATGTAGCAGGCACTCTCGGCAAGGGTGAGGTTGATGGGCGAGACATAGGTGCCGCTTTGGGGCACGGTGCGCACTAGGCCCTCTTGCGCCAGACGCACCAGTGCCTCGCGCACAGGGGTGCGCCCCATATCTAGGTCGTCACAAAGCTGCTTGACGCCCAACTTTTCGCCCGGCTTGTAGTCCAGGTAGACTATTTTGCGTCGAATGGTGTGGTAGGACTGGTCCTGTAGGCTCGTTTCCTGCTCGCCGACGTGCATCGATTCTTCCATAGTGCCTCGCAACTGTTCTATCACACTCATATGTCAGTTGTTAATTATGCCGCGAATCAGCTCTCCGCGGTGGGTAATTTGGTTGTTGCCCGAGAACTATTGCGGCATCTTAGTCTGTTTTTGCGCATGGCTGTGCTCGATGTTGCCGTATCATAGGCCGTCGCAAGCGTGAAATAGAAAGAAGGAATTCCATATGCAACTGGTAAATATCGTACGCGAGCGCTGGAAGGGTGTCTTGTTCTGCCTGATCATCGCCATCCCTGCGTCGTTGCTCGGCAAACAGATTGAGGTGGTCGGTGGGCCGGTATTTGCCATCCTCTTTGGCATGGTTCTGGCGCTCGTCTTTCCCAAGAATCGTCGCGAACAGCTCGCCGCCGGCGTCACCTATACGTCTAAAAAAGTCTTGCAGTACGCGGTTATCCTGCTTGGCTTTGGCATGAACCTCTCGCAGATTCTGTCCAAAGGCGCCCAGTCGTTGCCGATTATCGTGGCTACGATCTTGACCTCGCTCATCATCGCCTTTGTGCTCTGCCGCGTTATGAACGTGCCGGGCAAGATCGCGACGCTTGTGGGTGTGGGTTCGTCGATTTGCGGCGGTTCCGCCATCGCCGCGACCGCGCCCGTCATCGATGCCGACGATCGCGAGATTGCCCAGGCTATTTCGGTCATCTTCCTGTTTAACGTTATCGCGGCGCTCGTGTTTCCAACGCTTGGAGGCATGCTTGGGCTGACCAACGAGGGCTTTGGCCTGTTTGCCGGTACCGCTATCAACGACACCTCGTCTGTAACGGCTGCGGCGAGCGCCTGGGACAGTATGCATCCCGGCGCCAATGTGCTCGAGAGCGCTACGGTAGTCAAGCTCACCAGGACGCTGGCCATTATTCCCATCACGTTGGTCCTCGCATGCTGGCAGATGCATCTGGCGCGCAAGGCCGGCGGCGATGCCAAAAGCACGTTCTCCCTTAAGCGCGCGTTTCCCATGTTTGTGCTGTTCTTTGTGCTGGCGAGTGTGGTCACCACAGTGTTTCAGCTTCCCGCGTCCGTTACGGCGCCCATCAAGGAGCTGTCGAAGTTCTTTATCGTGATGGCCATGGCGGCTATCGGCTTTAATACCGATATCGTCGAGCTGGTCAAAAAAGGCGGCAAGCCCATCGCATTGGGCTTTTGCTGCTGGATTGGCATTGCGTGCATGGGTTTGGGAATGCAGCACGTGCTGGGAATCTGGTAGAAAAGTAGCCCATTTACGTGCTGGTTGCTGGTGGCCGCATCCTCGCGGTGGAGCGATAGGAGCTCTTGCGGGTATGGCTTGTCCGCAGGTTAATAGATCCCGAAGAGCTCTTATCGCCCCGCCAGGATGGCGATGCGGGGCAACACCTATACTCGCAGGACGGCGCTTTCTGCCCTATAGTGTTTGGTGAGCAATATCGTTCAATTTTGAAACACTCGGTCGTGCGACCGTCGGCGGTTGCACGTCGCCGCAGACAGGGGCAAATCATGGATAGCGATGCCAAGCTGAACATCTTGACCGATGCCCTGGCTGCTGCCGGGGCATCGGCATTGGCAATCGATGCGCGCGGGGATGTCGCGATCTCGACCATGAATGACGCGGCGCTTGAGTGGGATGTGGCGGCTTTTGTCGCTGAGCGCCTCGACCGCATAGGAGACGGCGCGCGTCTGGTTATGGGGCGTGCGGGTACGCGCCTGAGCCTGACCGTTCGCCCCACCGACAAAGAGGGCGGGGGCCTTTGGGTCATCGTGGTCCGCGAGGTGCGCGCCGCCGCGGCGCATGCGGGCATCGAGTGGCTCAACGCCGACGAAGTCGAGGCCCGCTACGAATCGAGCGCGTACGGCATCGTCGAAGACGCGGCAGCGGTCGCTGCCCCCGTACGGGAGAGCTATGCGCGCGGAGTGCCCCTTATGCTCGAGGGCGAGCTGGGCGCGGGACAGGATCAGATTGCAAAACGCCTGTACCTGGATGGACCCTATGCCGACCAGCCCTTTGTGTCCGTTGCGCTCGATGAGCTTACAGATCGCGGTTGGCGCCATCTGCTCAAAAGTTCCGAATCGCCGCTATTCCAAACGGGGCTGACACTTTGCATGGGCGGCTGGCATGCTGTTGGCCCCCAACGCCTGCGCGAGCTCGTGTCCGCAATGATCGACACGGCGCTCGCAACTCGTTGCCATGTGGTGTTGACGGCAAACGACATGCCAGGCGGTGGCGAAAGCGATCAGGCTGCTTTTGTAACCGAGCGTCTTGCCTGCGCAGTGAGTGTGGCGCCGGCGATTGCCGAGCAGGGCGGCGCGTCGGAAAAGGTTGCGCGCTATCTGGAGTATCTGGCAGATATGTTTGAGACGGGTGCCCCATGGCTTTCAGCCGCCGCGGCAAAGACGCTCGATGCGTACCGCTGGCCGCGAAATTACTTGCAGCTGCGCGAAGTCTCTGAACGACTCTATATATTAGTAGGGACGGGTACAGCCGAGCGGGCGGTGGCGGAGGAGGTACTCGCTCAGGAGGACGTTATCAAGACCGCGACCTTTGGTGCCCCGACGCTCGATAGCGATCTGTATATCTTGCGCCCACTGGCCGATACCGAGCGCGATATCGCACGGCTGGTCATAGGCCACCTTCACGGCAACAGGACCCGAGCTGCCGAAGTGCTAGGCATAAGCCGTACGACCCTGTGGCGCCTGCTGAAGGACGACGACCGTTAAGCGAGGCGCCCGTGACCGCGCGCGGCGCGTGTGATACAGTCCAAAGCAGTATTGTTTCGACTGTGTTACGGCATGCGGGGAGTATGGCGGAGACTTCAAAAACAAATCGGGTTCGAAAGCCCGCGGCGCCGGTCAACCGTCGCACGACTTCACGGACGTGGGGCAAAAGTGCCTCGGGGTTCGACGGCTCGTTCAAACGCACTAAATATGGTTATCCTTCGGCAAGCGCTCGTTTGGCCATGCAGGCCGAATCATCGCTGTGGGGCCGTAAGCGTGTGGTGGGGTCAAAGCTCAAGCACGATGGAACGCTCGGCTACATTAGCCGTGGCGCTGCTCGCCGTAGCGGCCTCAATCCCGCAGGCTGGCATCGCTATGTTCCGATCGCGGTCGTTGTCGCGGTGATTGTCATCGCGCTCGCGGCGCTCGGTTACGCCGGCGGCGGGGCCAATCTGGACGCAATGTTTAAGTCGCCCGAGCTCGCGCATGCAGGCACAGAAGTTGTCGAGGGCGTTCAGACTCAGACGGGCGTCGCGCCCCAGCGCGGCATGGTCGCAGCCGCTGCCACCATTGCCGATGCTCAAAAGGATGAAGGCGAACAAAAAGCAGAGGGAGCGGTACAGGCGAGTGATGGCGGGGCGAATTCGGCTCCAAATCAAACGGCATAGGCCTGCCGGAACATAAAATAGTCACGGTTAGGTGCCGTTTTGAGCTATAGGCGAACAATAATCTGCAAAATCGTTTTATGTAGAGCTCTTTAGTTACAATTTGCAGAAAAAAGCTATACTACTATAAACTTGAAAATTCGTAAGCTGCAAGTTGAGGAGTACCCAACATGAAGAAGAGATTCATGGCAGCACTGAGTGTGCTCGCTCTTGCCCTGGCTCTGCCCGTGGCTGCTTTCGCCGCTAACAGCCCTGCAAATGTTAAAAGCGATCCCGTTACTTCCAATGGCGTGACTGCGAATGCGTCTGGCGTTGCCGCTGATAGCAATGCCTGGCTTAAGGTTGTCGGTACCGGTACTGCCGCCAACAACGTCCCCTCTGGTTCCAATGTGGTTGCTTCTTTTGAAGTCACCCACCATAACACGAGCGGCCCGTACAACTTCACCTTTGCTCTTGGTTCTCAGTATGCTGGCGCCAAGGTGACCGTCTACATCCAGCATGATTCTGGTTTCAAGGATGTGAAGGAGCTTACCGCCGACGCCAACGGCAACGTTTCCTTCACGATGGACGAGCTCTGCATCATCTCTCTGGTTGCTCAGCCCACGAGTGGCGCCTCTGCTGCCGCTAGCACGACTGTGACTGCCGACAAGGGTGCTAAGTCTCCGGCCACCGGTGTGAACACCACCGCCGTTGCCTCCGTGGCTGCTGTTGCCGCCGCTGGTGCCGCTTGCGCTTTTGTTGCTCTCCGCAAGAACAACTAGCACACATACGGTTTCAACCGTAAGATTTGAGGACCCGTACTTGTGCGGGTCCTTTTTTTGGCCGATTTACAGGGTAAGGGAACACCATGGCACAGCAGCCACAGGGCAAGTATATGGACGTTCAGCATATGGACGACTCGGACAAAAAGCGTCGCGCCACGATGCTCAAGGGCGTTTTCGTGGTGTTGTTACTGATCGCAGTCGGCTGCGGCGGCTACGTACTCTATATGAACCATCTGGAACAGCAGCGCGCGCAGGAGATGAGTGCAACGGGCAAGCCTGCCACCAAGGTCGAATCGAAGGACAGGGAGCTGGCAGACAATCCCATCGACTTTGCCTCGCTTATCAAAGAAAACGCTGACATTTACGCTTGGCTCTATATTCCGGGCGCCGACATCAATACACCTCTGCTGCAGAGTGCGACCGACGACCTGTTCTATTTGGATCACGACAAGGACGGCAAGTACGACCCGTATGGCACCGCCTTTAGCCAGATGGCTAATGCGCGTGACTTTAGCGATCCCGTGACGGTGATCTACGGCCACGTGAACGGCGGCGTGTTCCATAACTTGCATAATTTTGAGGATACGGACTTCTTTAACGAGAATACCGAGTTCTTCATCTACACGCCCGGTCATATCCTGAAGTACCAGATCGTTTCGGCCTATCAGTACGACGATCGCCACATCCTCAACTCATTTAACTTTGCCGATCCCGCTGTGCGCCAGGAGTATTTCAATACCGTCTGCAATCCCGATGCGCTCCTCAAAAACGTACGGGAAGGTATTGCGCTTGACGCGGATAGCAAGGTTGTGCAACTGAGCACCTGCATGCTCGATAGCTCGCAGGGCAACTCGCGCTATATTGTGAGCGGTGTGTTAACAAACGACCAGGAGACAAAATAGTCATGAACCCCCGTGGCAAGCACTTTATCGATGCGGTGGATCCCGACGAAAATAGCCAGGAGAACACTTCCCAGCAACAGGTTTCCGATGTGGCGGAGCCTGCCAGCACGCAGCAGGGTGCCGATGTCGATTTGGCATCTGACACACAAAATGGGGCGTCGAGCAAAACCGTGGGCCAGGCCGAGGCTTCGGCGCAGGTTGCGGATGATGCGCCGCAGCCTGCTGATGAGACCGAATGGCCTTCGCTCGATGAGGCACCACCGCAGCGCCGTCGCCGTTCCCAGGAGTCGATTAAGCGCATCAAACGTCGCCGCCGCATCCGCACACTCGTGATTGTGTTGCTCATGATCGGCGCGATTGCTGCTGCCGGCTGGGGCTTTGTGAACCACAGCGTGAACCAAGGCAGAAAGAAGATCGAGGAAAAGGCCGAAAAGGTCATTAAGGCCAAAGGTGACACCATTACCTATAACGGCAAGAAGTATGCACTCAACAAGCATATGGCTACGGTGGCGTTTATCGGCTTCGATAATCGCGTGTCTGATGATGGCACTAAAGAAGGTCAGTCGGATACCGTTATGGTTGTAGCCCTAAATACCGATACAGGCGAGGCCCGCGGCATCGTTATTCCGCGCGACAGCATGGTCGCCGTCGATACGTATGCGGGTGGTTCGTTTTCGGGTCAGGTGACCGAGCAGCTCTGCCTGCAGTTTGCCTACGGTACCGATGGAGATAGCTCCTCGGCTCTGACGGCTGCTGCCGCTTCGCGTGTGCTCGACAATATCCCAGTCGACTATTACTACACGCTCAACATTGAGGGCGTGGCGCCTATCAATGATTCTATTGGCGGCGTGACGCTCGTGCCGACACAGACCGTGCCGGGCACGGCAGTGGTTGAGGGGCAGGAGACGACGCTGTTTGGAATCTCGGCCGAAAAGTATGTGCAGTGGCGCGATACCACGGAGCTGACCTCGTCGCTCGATCGTACGGCGCGTCAGGTGAGCTATGTGCAGGCGTTTGCGGCCAAGGTGCTCAACAGCGCCAAGAGTAATCCGGCTGTGCTGATCAACTTGTACCAGACGATGGGCGACTATACGTGGACCAATCTGGGCCTCGATGAGTTTAGCTATCTGGCGACCACGATGCTCGAGCACGGCCTGACCTCGTTTGATGTTGTGACGCTGCAGGGCACCATGCAGCAGGGCGACACCTTTGCCGAGTTCTACTTAGACCAAGACAACGTAAAACAGACGGTCGTCGATACCTTCTACCACCCGGTCGACTAATTTGTTCCGTCGTTCGGTAGAACGGCGGAACAAATTACCTAACGTACACCACGTTGTCGCGGCGCGGCTTTGCCTCGGGTAGCGTGTCCTCGGCATAGCCCAGAATGCAGTTACCGACACCACGCAGGCTGCCGTCGGCGGGCAGGCCCCAGCTGGCCAGTAGTTCCAGGCCCTCGGGCGAGTCAAAGACCTCATGCGCGCGATGAATCCAGCACGAATCGACACCCAGTGCATAGGCGGCGTTGAGCAAGTTGCCCATGGCGAGCGAGCCGTCTTCCAGATGTGTGGGCACGCTGCGGTCAACCAGCACCACCACAACGGTCTTGGCACCATAGAAGGGGTCGCTGTTGCTGCCCATGACCTGGGCGTTGAGCTGTGAGAGACGCTCGACGGTCGCGGGGTCGGTGACGGCGACAAACGTCACCGGCTGGCGGCCCATGCCGCTCGGTGCATATTGGCCGGCTTCGATAATACGTGCAAGCTTTTTGGCCTCGACGGGACGATCGCTGTATTTGCGGCAGCTGCGGCGGTGAATGAGCGCTTCGATAGTCTCCATGGTGTCTCCTTGCGGTGGCGTTGTAGATGCCCCGTTCATACCCGTCGGGCTCAACGATAGACGGTCAATTGCCCGGCAAAAGGATAGATTCCAATTGGGAAAGTAGGTTTGGCTAAAAGTACCTTTAAAATGTGGCAAACCAATGGGATGGTTAAACGTTTTATCCCGTCTGCCCTGCGGTTTTTACCACTTGCCTAAATGACGAACGCATAACCTCTGATAAAGGTTTTACTAAAGGAGCACCAACGTTTATCAACGCGCCGTGGTGGCGCCGGGCCAGGAGGTAACTATCATGTTCCAGGCTGGAGATGTCGTCGAGACCGATTTCGAAGGATTTCTGAAGCTGCTGCGTTCCAAGACACGCGCTTTTGTGACGATTGACGATCACGAGTACTACATCACGCACACCGATGGCTATTGGCGTGTTCAGGATTGCGAGGCCCTCAACGATAAGGGCCACTTTACTGACTGCTCCGAGCTGGTCAACACGCTCTGCGAGGTCGTCGAGCTGCCTTGGATCTGCGGCAAAAGCCTGCACGATAGCTTCTCGGGCGCTACGGTCTACGAGGCTGTCGCCGCTTAACAGGCAATGAAACCCGATTTTCACGTGACCGCTGGCGCCGCCCCCGCGCCGGCGGTCTTTTTCTGCCGATAGGCCATAAAAGTGCAGGCATTTGCGGAGAACCTGTTGACGATAGTCAAAGCTCGGACTAATCTAGAGACACGAAATTGGTCAAAAATCGGACAATCGAATGGTGGGATAGATGAATAGTGCGGTTACGCCGGTCGACTTCGACCGGTTGCTCAATAGACTCGACCATATCTATTCGGAGTTCTCGCGCGCCTGCGGCCTTTCGGACTGCGCTTACTGGATGCTCGTCGATACCAGCACGGCAGGCGGCAGTATTGCCGTAAGCCGTCTGACAAGCGAATGGTTCTACAGCAAGCAGACCATCAACTCGGCAATTAAAGCCTTGACGGCGCGGGGCTTCGCAACGTTGGAGTTTGCCGAAGGCAGCCGTAAGAACAAGGTTGTGCGTTTGACCGAAGCGGGCATGCGGTTTGCCGAGCAATATGCGCTGCCGGCGCAAGAAGCCGAGCAACAGGCTTTCGAAGTGCTCGAGCCCTGGGAACAGCGCGAAATCATGCGCCTCATCGAAAAATTTTCCCATGCGCTCGGCGATGAGTGCGATGTCTTTAAGCAGCATATCGCTGCCGAGAATCAAGGTGAGGGTGAGTCGTGCGACTGTTAATGAGGTTTTTGAAGCCCTATCGAGGGCTTGTCGCAGTGACGCTGCTGGCGCTGCTGGTGGATAACGTCGGTACGCTGTTGGTTCCCACGATGCTGGCGAACATGGTCAACACCGGTATTACCACGGGCGATGTCGACTACATCTTATGCAACGGCCTATACATGTTTATCGCGACGAGCATGGCTAGCGGCGGCACGGTGCTGGGCTGCTATCTTTCGGCGCGTCTGGCGGCTAACGTGGCCTGCGACATCCGCAATGCCGTCTACGACAAATCACTCGAGCTGTCTGCCAGCGATTTTGAGCGCTTTGGCACCGGATCGATGATCACACGCTCACTCAACGACATCAACGTGATTCAACAGGCTGTCCTTCAGACGATTCAGCTGGTGCTGCCCGTGCCGTTCTTGGCTGTGGCGGGCATCATCTTCGCTTGGCTCATCGATCCGGCCATGGGCATGCTTCTGGGCGTCGTGGTTGCGATCGTGCTGGTTGCGGCGGTCTTTACGGTTGCCAATGCGGCGCCGATTTTTATGCGATTGCAGGGTTTTATCGACCGCATGAACGTGGTGCTGCGCGAGAATATTGTGGGCGTGCGCGTTATTCGTGCTTTTAATAAAGAGCATCACGAGGAGCGGCGCCTGGACGAGGTGTTTAGCGACTACGCCGCCAACGCCATCAAGGTCAACCACCTGTTTGTGGGCCTTGACAGCTCCACCTTCTTTTTGATGAACATCGCCGAGGTAGCGGTGCTGTGGGTGGGCGGTAACCGGGTGGGCGCCCATGCCATGCAGATTGCGAGTATCTCGGCGGTGCTGGAGTATGCAATTCTGATCCTGTTCTTTGTGATGATGGCCCAGATGGTGGTGCTGACGCTTCCGCGTGCTGCCGCGTGCCTGAACCGTGCGCAGCAGGTGTTGGAGATTGAGCCGAGCATCGTGGACGGCGAGCGTACGCTGGGTGACGGGACGCCTGCCTCCGAGGACGATGCGGATGCTGTTGCCGTGTTCGACCACATGTCGTTTCGCTTTGACGATGCCGACGAGGATACCCTGTGCGACCTGAGTTTTGCCTGTCGTCGCGGTCAGACGACCGCGATTGTGGGCTCGACGGGCTCGGGCAAGTCGACGGTGGCAAAGCTTCTGCTGCGCTTCCACGATGCCACCAAGGGCGCCATTCGCCTGGACGGCATCGATCTGCGCGAGCTTTCGCAAGATGAGATTCGCGGGCGCATCGCCTATGTGCCGCAGAAGGCGTGGCTGTTCTCGGGCACCGTGGCAAGCAATCTGCGCTTTGGCAACGAGGACGCGACCGAGGCGGACATGCTTCATGCGCTGCAGGTTGCCCAGAGCACCTTTGTTCTCGATCAGCCGCAGGGGCTCGATACTCCGGTTGCCCAGGGCGGTACGAACTTTTCGGGCGGCCAGCGCCAGCGTCTGGCAATTGCCCGTGCGCTCATGAAGCATGCCGATCTGTATATCTTCGATGACAGTTTTTCGGCCCTGGACTTTAAGACCGATGCGGCCTTGCGCCATGCGCTGCAGGACGAGACGCGCGACGCCGCGGTGCTCATCATCGCGCAGCGCATCTCGACGATTTTGCATGCCGACCAGATTGTCGTGCTCAAGGATGGCGAGGTCGTGGGCCTGGGCGCGCACGAGGAACTTATGGAAACCTGCGAGGTGTACCGCGCCATCGCGGAATCGCAGATGAAGGGAGGTGAGTAGCATGACCGAGGAGCTCAAGAAGCGCAGCGACGCTATCGATGCCGCCGTTGTGGACGCGGCCGAGGAAGCGGTCGAGCAGTCTGCCGCGTCGACCGAGCTGGATGCCGCCGCCAGGGCCGCGGCCGAGCGCGAGGCTCGTCGCCAGGCGCTGTACGAGGAAAACGAGCGTGCCGAGGACGAGCGCGCCCGTGCCGAGGCAGAGCGTATGCGCGACGTGGACGACGAAGAAGAGGACGAGACGCCCCGGGACACCTGGGCGACGGTGCGCCGCTTGTGGAGCGAGGCCGCCGGCGACCATTGGCGCTTCTATATTGTATTCGCGAGCATTGTGTTCTACGTCATCTTTAACACCGCCGCGCCGGCATATAGCGCTCATGTTATCGACGAGCTGTGGGGACATATACAGGTGGCGTTTGCCAGCGGAACGACCTTCAGCATCACCTGGGATCAGTGCGGTAAGACCATCTTTGTCTACTTTTTGATCTGGACAGCCGCCGGATCGTTCTATGCGCTGCAGAGTTTTTTGATGTCGAGCGTCGCCGAGCGACTCAACCTGCGTCTGCGCAACCGCATCGCGCAGAAGCTCAGCCGCCTGCCGCTCGCCTACTTTGACGCGCATCGACCCGGCGAAGTGGTCAGCCGCGCGACCAACGACTTGGACAAGATGTCCGAGAGTATGCAGCGCGGATTGCTGCAGCTGCTGGTATCAATCGGTACCGTGACGGGTGCCATCATCATGATGTTTGTCTATAGCGTCAAGCTCACGTTGGTCTTTTTGGGCTTTACGGCGGTATCGTTGCTGGTGACCAAGGTGGTTTCGCGCCGAACGCATGATGTGACGGGCGAGCGTCAGGAGTGGGTGTCCAAAATCACGAGCGCGGTCGAGGAAGGCTATTCAGGCCGTTTGGTGATTCGCGCATTCAACCGCGAGCATCAGAGCTCTGCCGAGGTGCACGAGGCCTCGAGGGAGCTAGCGCGCGTGAGTACCAAGGCCGACTTTATGATCAATGCCGTCGGCCCTGCGGTTCGCTTTATCGGCCGTTTGGCGCAGATCGTGATCGCGCTGGTGGGCTGCAGCATGCTGGTCGCCGGCCACATGACCGTCGGCGTGTTCCAGGCGTTCTTCCAGTTTATCTACGGGGCGTCCGAACCCATGACGCAGCTGTCGTTCACTTTCAACTCGCTGCAGAGCGCGCTGGCGAGTGCGGAGCGCGTGTTCGACCTGCTCGATGAGCCCGAGATGGAAGCCGATCCGCTGCCGGGTGAGGCTGCCAGGCTGCCGGGTCGCATTGAGGGCCGCGTCTCCTTTGAGCACGTGCGTTTTGGTTATTCGCCCGACAAGCCGCTTATGCGTGACGTGTCGTTTACCGCCGAGCCGGGCCAGAAGATCGCCGTGGTGGGAACCACGGGCGCGGGCAAGACCACGCTCATCAACCTGCTCATGCGTTTTTACGAGATCGATGGCGGGCGCATTACGCTCGACGGCGTGGACACGAGCTGTATGGACCGCGGCGAGCTGCGCCAGCAGTTTGGCATGGTGCTGCAGGACGCCTGGCTATTCGATGGCACGATTGCCGAAAACATCGCCTACGGCTGTCCCGAGGCGACGCGCGACGAGATCGTGGCGGCTGCGCGCGCCGCGCAGGTCGACTTCTTTGTGCGCACCATGCCGCAGGGTTATGACACGCGGGTGGCCAACGATGCCGAGAGCATTAGCCAGGGGCAGCGCCAGCTGCTGACCATCGCACGCGTGCTGCTCAACAACCCGGCGATTCTCATCCTGGACGAGGCGACGTCGAGCGTGGACACGCGTACCGAGCTCGCCATCGGTCGCGCCATGGACGCGCTTATGCGCGGGCGCACGAGTTTTGTGATCGCGCATCGCCTGTCGACGATCGTGGACGCCGACCTGATCTTGGTCATGGATCACGGCAACATTATCGAGCAGGGCACGCATAAGGAGTTGCTGGCTGCCGAGGGCGCCTACGCCGACCTCTATCTGAGCCAGTTCGCATAATGCGACATGGGGACGGCCCCCTTGTCGCATCGGAAACAAGGCGCGCCGGGGATAGATTCCCTGGCGCGCCTTTGCGTTGGCGTGAATGTTGTCATTGGCCGTCCGCGTCTAGCGTTCGTCCACAAGTTTGGCAACGAGGGCTTTGAGCTCGGCTACCTCTTGCTCGAGTTCTTTGACGCGGCGGGCGTTCTCGGTGATGCCCTGACGGTTGAGGGCGGACTGCTCGGCGGCATCGTCAGGCATGTACTCGCGGTGCTGCTTGGCGTCGAAGCTCTCCTCGAACACGCGGCAGCCGTTGCGCTTGATGATGCGTCCCGGTACGCCCACGACGGTGCAGTTGTCGGGCACGTCCTTGACGACAACCGAGTTGCCGCCGATTTTGACGTTGTTGCCGATGCGAATGTTGCCGAGCACCTTGGCGCCCGTGCCCACGGTGACGTTGTTGCCCAGGGTGGGGTGGCGCTTGCCGGTTTCGTTGCCGGTGCCGCCAAGCGTGACGCCCTGGTAGAGCACGCAGTTGTCGCCCACGATGGTGGTTTCGCCGATGACGACGCCCATGGCGTGGTCGATAAAGAAATGCTTGCCGATCTGTGCAGCGGGATGAATCTCGACCCCGGTGATGTGGCGGGTGATTTGCGAGAGCACACGGGCGAGCGAGCGATGACCGTGCTCCCACAGCCAGTGCTCGGGCACGTGGTTCCACTTGGCGTGCAGGCCAGGATAGGAAAGGAAGATGACCAAACCGTTTTGCGCGGCGGGGTCCTGCGTCTGGACGGTCTTGATGTCCTCGCGAATGGTATTGATAAAGCTCACCGGCCGCCCTCCCTTAGCGCCATGGCAATGCGATTCAATAAAGTATAGCGATTCGCTAGGGATTAGGAAGAATAATCTTGGCGGCTTTGCATGACAGGTGTCAGTTATGCAAACTTACTGGTAATGGAGTCATGCTTTTGTGGGGTTGCGCACGAGGGGGCACCGCAACCGTATACTGGTCAACTTGGACGTATCCGCGCCCACAACTGAGAGGTTTTACTTCATGGGTTTCATCAATTTTATCGCCGAGCTACTCAAAGACCCGCGCACCGCGATTGCCAGCTGGATCGCCGCCGGCCCGCTTATGGCCTACGGCTGCGTGTTCCTCATTATCTTCGTTGAGACAGGCGTGGTGTTCTTCCCGTTCCTTCCCGGCGATTCACTGCTGTTTGCTTCGGGCTTCTTTGCCCATAACGGTGGCTTTAACATCGTGGCCCTGCTGGCCGTAGCATGGGCCGCTGCCATCCTGGGAGACCAGTGCAACTTTATGATCGGTCACTTCTTTGGCAAAAAGATCATCGCTTCGGGCAAGGTCAAGGCCATGACGCCCGAGCGTATCAAAAAGTCCGAGGACTTCTTGGACAAGTGGGGTCACCTGGCCATCTTCCTCGGCCGCTTCTTCCCTTTTATCCGCACCTTTGTGCCCTTTATCGCCGGCATGGGCGGTATGCACTGGCGCAACTTTGTCATCTACAACGTGCTGGGCGGCATTACCTGGTCGACGGTCTTTACACTGCTGGGCTACTTCTTTGGTGGCATCCCCTTTGTGCAGGAGCACTTTGAGTTGCTGATCATTGGCATCGTAGCCGTGTCGATCATCCCGACTGTAGTCGGCCTGGTTAAGGCTAAGCTGGGCAAACAGAACGCGTAGTTCGAGCTGGCGCACAAATCGCGTCGCTGAGGCCCGTCACCGTTTACGGTGGCGGGCCTCTTTAGTTTCGGTCAAATGAAAATACTTTACTTAGTTAAAGAAAAACGTTTTATCCGACGCGCGCGGGGAGTACAATCTCGTCCATGCGAATCGACGTGCCATCGGCTTCGATGTTGCCCGCGTGTCCCGTCCGGCTCTACGCTCCGGGCGTGCGACGTTGCGACACGGTCGGCCTCGGTCCTTGCGTGCGGGTTCGCGAGTATGCAACTGTGTATGTAAGGAGCGACATATGACTGTCGAGAAGAAGGATATCGATTGGGGTAGCCTCGGCTTTGGCTACATGAAGACCGATTACAGCTACGAGGCTCATTGGAAGGATGGCGAGTGGGACGAGGGCGGCCTGACCACCGATCACACCATGCATGTCTCCGAGTGCGGCGGTATCTTCCATTACTGCCAGGAGGTCTTTGAGGGCCTGAAGGCCTACACCGCCGAGGATGGCAGCATCGTCTGCTTCCGTCCCGACATGAACGCTGAGCGCATGTATAACTCTGCCCAGCGCCTCGAGATGCCCCCGTTCCCCAAGGACAAGTTCGTTGAGGCCGTCAAGCAGGTCGTTTCTGCCAACGCCGCCTGGGTTCCGCCTTTCGGCTCCGGTGCGACCCTGTACGTGCGTCCGTTTATGATTGGCTCTGGTGACGTGATTGGCGTGGCTCCTGCTCCTGAGTACACGTTCCGCATTCTCGTGACTCCGGTCGGTCCGTACTTTAAGGGCGGCCTTAAGCCCGTTAAGCTGCGCGTTTCCGAGTATGACCGTGCAGCCCCGCATGGCACCGGCAACATCAAGGCCGGCCTGAACTACGCCATGTCCCTTAAGCCCACGATGGAGGCCCATCGCGAGGGCTATGCCGAGAACCTGTATCTTGACTCCGAGTCTCGCACCTATGTCGAGGAGACCGGTGGCGCCAACGTCCTGTTCGTGAAAGAGGACGGCACCCTCGTCGTTCCGCAGTCGCACACCGACTCGATCCTGCCCTCCATCACCCGTCGCTCGCTCGTTCAGGTCGCTCAGGACCTGGGCATGACCGTTGATCAGCGTCCCGTCGAGTGGGCCGAGGTCAAGGCCGGCACCTTTGTCGAGTGCGGTCTGTGCGGCACCGCTGCTGTTATCTCCCCGGTCGGCGAGATTGACAACAAGGTTTATGGTGCCGACGAGACCGTGACCTTCCCTGCTGGCTGCACCGAGATCGGCCCTGTTATGAAGAAACTTCGCGAGACCTTGACTGGTATTCAGTCTGATGCTGTCGAGGATAAGCACAACTGGGTTTACACCGTCGCGTAAGCCGTCTTGTATGTTCGGCCCGAGGGCGACCTTCCTTTCCGGCGCGTCCTCGGACATGAAAGAACCCCCGCTGCGCACTACGTGAACTGCACCCCAAAACCTGGACGGCTTAAATAAGAACTACGCCGCAAGGGACT
>OLSO01000300.1_pt1 | contig 50675 bp, 43 predicted proteins | sample 1672441 | NCBI WGS metagenome assembly OLSO01 (sample SAMEA3136686, study PRJEB25190) | human gut metagenome | biome: human gut; feature: human-associated habitat; material: faeces | place: Austria | collected 2013 | reverse complement strand
GGGACGTGCAATCGTTCGTGATCCTAAGGTATTCCTGATGGACGAGCCGCTGTCAAACCTGGATGCAAAACTTCGTGTACAGATGCGTATTGAGATCTCCAAACTGCATCAGAGACTGGGCGCAACCATCATCTACGTTACACATGACCAGACAGAGGCTATGACCCTTGGTACCAGAATCGTAGTTATGAAAGATGGTGTTGTTCAGCAGGTAAATTCCCCGCAGAACCTTTACAACAATCCGTGCAACCTGTTCGTAGCTGGATTCATCGGTTCTCCGCAGATGAACTTCCTGGATGCTACCGTTAAAGTAAGCGGCAACGACGTTGCTCTGCAGGTAGGCAACCATTCCATCAAACTTGCTCCGGCAAAAGCTAAGAAACTCATCGACGGCGGCTACAACGGAAAGACCGTTATTCTTGGTATCCGTCCTGAGGATGTACATGATTCTGAGGATTGGCTGAAGAAGTCTCCTGAGACTGTTATCGAGTCCACCATCCGTGTATACGAGCTGCTTGGTGCAGAAGTATTCCTGTACTTCGATGTAGAGGGTGCTAACGTAACTGCCCGTGTAGATCCGCGTACAACTGCTAGAACCGGTGATACTGTTAAATTTGCTCTGGATGCTGAGAAGATTCATGTCTTCGACAAAGAGACCGAGCTTGTTATCACCAACTAATATTCATAAAAGTACTTTCAGTGCCATCCGGATTTTTCCGGGTGGCACTTTTTCTTTATCGGATGGGTGTACGGCATCATGATATGGAAAGCAAAGGATACCGCACACTGGCATTTTGGTATCATAAAAAATGAAAAACAGAGGATAAAGTAGCTTTACAGAGATGCATCCGGGAGGATTGAATTGAAGAAAATTTTAGAATATATAAAACCCTTATATCTGCGGATGCTGATCGGGTTTCTCATTAAATTGGCGGGAACGGTGATGGATCTGGCGATTCCGTGGATTTTGGCACACATGATTGATGAAGTGGTTCCCACAGGAGACCGGGGAGCTATCTTTTTATGGGGAATCGCTATGGCTGCCTGCGCGGTGATTGCCCTTCTGGGAAATGTAATTGCCAACCGGAGAGCTTCTGCGGTATCCAGGGATGCCACACGCCGGATCCGTCATGATTTATATGAAAAGATCGAACATCTTTCTGCAAGGCAGCTGGACGAAGTGACCATTCCCAGTCTGATCTCCCGACTGACCACAGACACCTATCATGTGAATCAGACGCTAGGGCGCATCCAGCGTTTGGGGGTGCGGGCGCCGATTTTGCTTGTGGGAGGAATCTTTGTGACCATGCTTCTGGATATACGGCTAAGCCTGGTATTGCTTGCTACCATTCCTTTCCTGGCCGCAGGAGTCATTTTGATTTCCGGAAAAGGAATTACGTTGTATGCGAGTGTACAGCAAAATGTGGATGGCATGATACGGACCGTGCGGGATAGTGTCACAGGTATTCGTGTCATCCGTGCGTTGTCTAAGGGGGATTATGAGTGCGCCAGATTCCAAAAGGACAGTGAACGTCTCTCAAACAGTCAGATCCATGCAGATACGGTTATGGCAGCTACAGATCCTATGATGCAGCTGGTATTAAATTTAGGCTTAACTGCGGTGGTGGTCTGTGGTGCTTACTGGGTTAACCAGGGAGTGACAAAACCGGGAAGCATCATTGCTTTTCTTACTTACTTTACCATCATCCTGAATGCCATGATGTCAGTGAACAAAATGTTTGTCATGCTTTCCCAGGCCACAGCTTCGGCAAACCGTATTGCTGAGGTGATGAATTTGCCGGAGGAAAGGCCGGCAGGAGCATCGATAGAATCTCCTATAAAAGAAGGCGTGGTATTTGATGATGTATGTTTTTCCTATGCACAGCCTGCCAATGGCTATACGTTGGAACATATTTCTTTTCATCTGAAGAAGGGTCAGGTATTGGGAGTTATCGGAGCCACCGGCAGCGGCAAAACCACACTGATCCAGCTTTTGCAGAGGTTTTATCCGGTGGATTCTGGGGCTATTTATATAGAAGGAAAAAATATTAACGCCATGGAGGAGGAGAAGCTTCACTCCCTGTTTGGAGTGGCGTTTCAATCCGATTCCTTTTTCATCGGGACGATTTATGATAACATTGATATTGGGCGGGGACTTCCTGAGGAAGACATTCTGCGTGCTGCACGCTGCGCCCAGGCAGAGCCCTTTATTCTGGATACGGAGGAGGGATATCGTCATCCAGTTCATGCAAAGGCAGCAAATTTATCCGGCGGACAAAAGCAGCGGTTATTGATTGCAAGAGCTCTGGCTGGAAAGCCGAATATCCTGATTTTGGATGATTCCTCCAGTGCGTTGGATTATCAGACGGATGCGGCCTTGAGAAATGCCATCCGAAGGGAGTACCCGGATATTACAGTGATTCTGGTAGCACAGAGGGTAAGTTCTGTGCGAAATGCAGATCAGATTTTAGTGCTGGATGAGGGCAGAGTGGCAGGACTGGGCTTCCATGAAGAATTGATGGAAACCTGTTCCCTGTATCAACAGATTGCGAAAATCCAGACAGGAGGTGAGGAATAATGGCAGGAGCGTTACAACCTCGAAATGGAAGTCTACAAAAGCCCCGGAATACTTCCCGAACCCTGTCTATGTTAGGCCAATATATGCTTCACAGTGCACCGCTGCTGATTCTTGCACTTGTCTTAAGCATTGTGGGAAATGTGTTCCAACTGATAGGACCTGCCTTGTGCGGGCGCGCCATCGATGCAGCCTCAGGGGGAAAAGGGCAGGTAGATTTTCAGACAGTTTATTATTATGCCCTGCAGATGATTGTTTTTTATGTGGCATCTGCCGCATTGGCATACCTGGTACCACAGATCGTGCTGCGGATCAGCCAGCGTACGGTACGGTTGATGCGTGGGGATCTTTTTTACAAACTGATGCGCTTGCCTGTGAAGTACTTTGATACCCACCAGATAGGAGAGCTTTTAAGCCGAATCAGTTATGATATTGACACGGTGAATACCTCTCTTTCCAATGACCTGGTGCAGATTTTGACGAGTATTATTACTATAGTGGGAGCTTTGGTCATGATGATCAAGATCTCTCCTCTTCTGGTGCTGGTTTTTGTAGTTACGGTTCCGCTGTCGGTGCTGTTTACTCGTTTTATGACCAGCCGGGTACGCCCCCTGTATCACAATCGTTCCAAGTGCCTGGGAGCACTGAACGGTTTTGCGGAAGAGTATATTTCCGGACAAAAGACGATTCGCGCTTACCATCGGGAGGAGGATGCGCTGACACGTTTTGATGAGAAAAACGAGGATGCAGTGAATAGCTATTACAAGGCAGAGTACTATGCCAGCAGTACCGGCCCCTCTGTGAACTTTATTAACAATCTTTCCCTGACGCTGATCAGTATTTTTGGGGCATTGATGTATTTAAATGGAGCAATTACCCTTGGCAATATCTCCTCCTTCGTACTCTATTCCCGGAAATTTTCCGGCCCCATCAATGAGGCGGCCAATATTTTCAGTGAGTTACAGTCTGCTCTTGCGGCAGCTGAGCGGGTATTTGAGCTGTTAAATGAAGAGGAGGAGACGGCGGATGTACAGGGAGCATTTCCTCTTCAGGTAGAAAAGGGAGAGGTAGACTTAAAACATGTGGATTTCGGCTATGATTCTGAGAAAATGATTCTAAAGAACATCAATCTGACGGCAGAACCGGGAAATATGATCGCCATTGTGGGACCTACCGGTGCGGGAAAGACGACCATTGTAAATCTTCTCATGCGGTTTTATGATCCTCAAAGTGGGGAGATCCTGATTGATGGCCAATCCATCTATCAGGTGACACGAAAAAGCCTGAGAGGCTCTTTCTCCATGGTGCTTCAGGATACCTGGCTCTTCAATGGAACCATACATGACAATATTGCCTATGGTAATCCCGATGCCACCAGAGAGGCAGTGATTGCCGCGGCAAAGGCGGCGCACATTCACGGAATGATCATGCATCTGCCCCATGGCTATGATACCGTCATCACAGAGGATGGTGTCAACATCTCCAAGGGACAGAAACAGCTGATGACCATTGCCCGTGCCATGCTGCAGCCGGCTCATCTGCTGATTCTGGATGAGGCAACCTCCAATGTGGATCTTCAGACAGAAATGCTGATCCAGGAAGCCATGCGCACCCTGATGCGTGATAAGACCTGCTTTGTTATTGCCCACAGACTTTCCACTATCCGCAATGCAAATTTGATTTTGGTGGTGAATGAAGGCAGGATTGTTGAACAGGGGACTCATAAAACCCTGATGGAAAAAAATGGATTTTATGCATCCCTATACCGGGCACAATTTGAATAAAAAAGACGACCTCCAGGAAATTTCTCCGGATTTTCTATCAGATAAAAAACTCCGACGGAAGGAAGCCTGCGCATGGATTCGGGTAAAAAAGAGCCGCTTGCGGCTCTTTTTTATGAACATAAACCTGTAAGTATGATTCTTTTCCTTGCAAGAGATTACAAAGTGTGTTTTAATAATAGTAGATATATTATTTCGTTAGCCAAAAATTGACTTTAAAAGTTGAATTTACGAAAGAGTTATAGAGTTGAGGCGGTATGAAAGAGATGCGGGATAATGTTTTTCTGGAAAATAAAAAGGAGCTGGAGCTGGCGGATTTTATGAATTATGCGGACGGTTCCAGAGGAAACCTGGGAAAGGACATTCCGGTGACAATATACCGACTGCTGGAGTATTCCATCCGGGAACAGCTGATCCGCCAGTTTGGAAAGGAAACACAGATTCAGGTCTTTCAGGATGCCGGTTTCCGGGCAGAAATAAAGGAATAAAGGTGCAGCTTATGGAAGATAAGAACTGTGAACTTTTATTTGAGTATTTGCGGAGTATCCTTTATGACAAGGAGATTCAGACGCTGGATATCACAAAGCTGGACGAACCATACCAGAAACTGGGACGGAGACTTCAGGTATTGGAACGGACTGTTGAGGAGATGCTGGAATATTCCAAAGACCTTTCTGTGGGAAATTGGAAAAAATACAGAAAAGTCTGAAGGAAGCTTCAAAAGAGGATTTTACCATGAGCTTCAGCTATGGTGTGGTGGAATATGACAGCCGGGAGGAAGGAATTAATCGAAAAGTGCGGATGAAAACATGTATCGGGTGAAGCGGGCAAAAAAAGTGGGAAGAAGCTGACAAAATTTTCACTTGCACCGCCCGGAGGGTTTTAGTATACTGTAAGTAGTTATTTTTCGTGAATGAAAGAGAGGAAGTGGGACAATGATTTCCAGCCAGGTACTACAGAATGCGATTGATGAACTTCGCTCCATAACCAGAATTGATCTGTGTGTGTTTGATCCGGAAGGAAGAACCGTGGTTTCTACCTTTAACGGAGATGATATTTCTACGGATATGGTTCGTCTCTTTAATGATTCAGCAGCAGACAGCCAGGTGATCCAGGGCTATCATTTTTTCAAGATTTTTGATGATCAGGTTGTGGAATACATACTTGTGGCAAGAGGTTCCAGCGAAGATGCCTATATGATCGGAAAAGTAGCAGTCAGTGAGATTCAGAATCTGATCGTTGCATACAAAGAACGTTTTGACAAAAATAACTTTATTCAGAATCTGCTTCTGGACAATCTTCTTCTGGTGGATATTTACAACCGGGCGAAAAAGCTTCACATTGAGGTGGAAGCACGCCGGGTTGTTTACATGATCGAGACCAAACAAGAGAAAGATCTGAATGCCAGAGAGCTTTTGAAAACACTGTTTGCCACCCGCACCAGGGATTTTATTACAGCAGTGGATGAGCGGAGCATCATTCTGATCCATGAACTTCGTGAGGACGAGGATTACGAGGATGTGGAGCAGGTTGCCAATATGATGAAGGATATGCTGAACTCCGAGGCCATGGCCACGGTACGGATCTCCTATGGTACCATTGTAAGCGAGATCAAACAGGTCTCCAAATCTTATAAAGAAGCCAAAATGGCTCTGGATGTAGGCAAGATTTTTTACGCAGAGAAACGGATCATTGCATATAATACTCTTGGAATCGGCCGTCTGATCTATCAGCTGCCCATTTCTCTCTGTGAGATGTTCATGCATGAGGTTTTCGGCGACAACATTCCGGACTCTCTGGATGAAGAGACACTGACTACGATCAACAAGTTCTTTGAGAATAATTTGAACGTTTCCGAGACATCCAGACAGCTCTATGTGCACCGAAACACTCTGGTGTACCGTCTGGAGAAGCTTCAGAAGAGCACCGGTCTCGATATCCGCAAATTTGATGACGCCCTGACTTTCAAGATTGCTCTGATGGTAGTGAATTATATGAAATACATGGAGAATCAGGAATATTGAGGACTGTGTAAGCCGCCTGGAGAAGAGCAGGCTTTAAAACCCTGCCGCAGGCAGAAAATCGTAGAAAATTATATATTTACAAAAGAATACTGCATGTATGAAAAAAACCTTCTGTGTTATGTTTTGACACAGGAGGTTTTTTACTGCAGATAAGTGCGGAGGTAGATCGTTCGATAGGCTGATGGTGTCATTCCGGTCTGCTTTTTAAAAAAGCTGGAAAAATAAAAGGGATTGCTGAATCCCAGAGAGTCTGCGATCTCAGCGACCGGCAGATCCGTGGATGTGAGAAGCTGGGCAGCCGTATCGGATTTTTTCTTCTGAATGAACTGCCCGGGGGAAATGCCCATCTGCTTCTGGAAAAGCTGGGTGAAATGGCTGACATGATAACCGGCGGCCTGAGCCATCTCCGAGACGGTGATCTGTTCGGAAAGATGATCCTGCACATAGCGAAGGGCATTGGACAGAGGAGAATCAAAATCCTGAGCAGCCAGAGAAATGGTTTCCGGCGTCTTTTCCGACAATGCACCGATCAATCCGGCAATCGCGGATACGGTGAAACAGTTCAACAGCCGTTATGGAACGGACGTTACCCTGCATATGGTTACGCTGCAGGAGCTTTATGACCTGATCCGTGAAAAAGTGAAAGATGCACCGGTTTACCAGGGAACCATGAACGACTGGTGGGGCAACGGCGTGGGAAGTACTCCTTATGCGGTGAAACATTTTAAAGAGGCTCTCCGCCTGTCACGGATCTGCGACCGTCTGGAGGAAAATACCGGTGTTCACAATGAAGAACTGGTTCAGGCCTACGGAGACAACTCCCTTCTGTATTCAGAACATACCTGGGGGCATTCTGCAACCATTTCAAACCCCTGTGATACGATGGTCACAAACCTGGATTTTCGCAAAAACAGCTATGCTTCCAAGGCGCATGAGGCGGCTGCCATGAGAAAAATGAACAGTGCTTTCTTATGGGAGATATCCTGCGCTACTACAGCCATTCCGGAAAAGTAAAGGCTGTTTCCACGAGCAGAGAGAAACGGAAGCTTATCACGGATAATGCAGAGCATCCGGAAGTGATCTGCCGCTGGTGGGACAACTTCTTTGAGCTGGACAACTCTGTGATGTCCCAGAATGGCGTGCTGGATGAGGTACTGTTCAAACAGGAAGACGGTTCCTACACCAAGATCGATATAACAAAAGAGTCTCAGGAAGTACAGGAAAGAAATGACTGGGGGAACCTGTGGCCGCAGGCACTGCCGAAATATATTCCGGAAGGCTTCAAGATCAAAGAGGAAGTAGAGCCTGTTTATAATGAAACAGACTACAGAGATTCCCTGTATGAGCCGTATCTGACTGAGAAATGTGTGCCGGATGAATGGCCGGATCTGGAGCATTCGGAAGAGATCGCAGAGCTGGCAGCTTCCATCAAGGATTACATTACCCAGTGCCAGGCAAAATGGGTTGCAGGTCAGTCTGATATCAATGCAGACTGGGATGGCTATCTGGAACAGCTTGACAAATTAGGTCTGGATCAGTATCTTGAATACAAAGGCGCAGTGAAAGCCGAATAATTAAAAAAATAAAAGACGGCGTGGATTCTGTCACGCCGTCTTTTTAAAAGGAAAGGAATTTCTAAAATTCGGAATCTGACCGAATAAAAGGTGGAAAAAGATGAGGATAAGAATTGGAGAAGGCGAACTGAAACTTTTAGGAAACGGACAGATTGAAGAGCTGTCTTTCAGAGACGGATCAATTTTTCCGAAAGGACAGTTTTCCTGGCTGATACGGGCTTTCCGGGATGGAAAGGAAGTCGGGATTCGTCTGGTGGACCGGGAAAAGGAGCGGATTCTTTATCACTGGGAAAAAACGGAAGAACCTCTGGTCATGCAGGTGACAGAAAAAGAAACATATACGGTTTTTACCGTTCTGGAGTGCCCGGATTCTTTTGATTTTCTGGAAATAGGACCTATCGTGACAAGCCTGAATGAAGTGGTCGGAGATGTTATCGGTGTCGTTCAGGGGGGAATGGCAGCGATAGGAATCCAGGCTTTGAATGTGAAAACTCTTGCAGGTTTTCCTTATGAACTGAAAGATCAGGTGATTTACAGAAAAGAAACACCGACGTCGGAACTGACCGTTTCTGCCTTGGATTTTTCCATGGCAGCAGCTTACGATATGCCTTTTGGAAGCGTTCTGCAGTTATATTGTGAGAACAGGCGCCGGGACAGAATAAAGACCGTATGCTATGCGGAAAACTGTATTCCGGCTCCGAAGCTTGAAAGAGACGATGCGGATATCAAAGGCTGCAGCTTTGCTCTTTTTGCCTGTGAAAAGGAAGCGGCTCTTGCGGTGATCGGAGAAATAGAAATGGGCGAGGGGCTTCCGCATCCGATGCTTGATGGTGAATGGCTGAAGACCTCCAGAAAAGCGGTCTGCTCCTACATGATCAGCGAGTTTGGCGTGGATAATATCGATAAAATGCTCGCTTATGCAAAAAAAGGAGGCTTTTCTTATCTCTATCATCCGGAACCCTTTGATACCTGGGGGCATTTTGAACTCCGGAAGGACCAGTTTCCTCAGGGAGATACGTCTTTGAAGGAGTGTGTGGAAAAAGCAGAAGCTCAGAGAGTGAAAACAGGACTCCACACGCTGACAAACTTCACCAAAACCAATGATTCTTATGTGACTCCGATTCCGGACAAACGGTTGAAAACCATGGTGCCGGTGAAACTTCTGGAAGAGATCAGTGCAGAAGAAACAGAGCTCCGGATCGATGAATTAAAAGGCTTTGCCTATGCAGCCACGCTGAACAGCTTCCGGATTGGGGATGAACTGCTTCAGTATCAGGAATGTAAACCAGATCAGGAGAAAGGCATACTTTTGACAGGCTGCACCAGAGGAGCTTTTGGTACGACGGCGGCAGGGCATCCAAAGGGGGCAGAAGTATATAAACTGACAGATTATCCTTATCAGACGCTGTTTCCGGATATCGATCTTCAGGACGAGTTTTCAGACCGGATCGCAGAACTCTTCAATAAAACAGGTCTGAATCAGATTTCTTTTGATGGTCAGGAAGGCTGCGAATGGACGGGAGAGGGTGAATATGCCGTAAACCGTTTTGCCATGCGCTGTTATGAACAGTTTGATCATCTGGTCCTGAACGATGCGTCGAGGCTGCATCACTTCCTCTGGCATATGAATACGCGCATGAACTGGGGCGAACCCTGGGGAAAAAGCATGCGGACAGGTCAGGTGGAAGGCAGGATCAAAAATCAGAAGTTTTTTGAAAAAAATCTGTTCCCGAAAATGCTGGGCTGGTTTCTGATCCGAAAGGCGAACCGCCGGTTTGAGGCAAGCACATTGATGGATATCGAATGGGCCCTGTCGGAAGCGGCAGGCTTTGACGCCGGTTTTTCCATGTCCATTTCTGAAAATGTATTGGATTCCCTTGGAAATATTGATATACTTCTGGAAGCTATCAAAAACTGGGAACTGCTCCGGTTTGAGAACCGTTTTCCTGACGAGCTGAAAGAAGAACTTCGGAAACCAGAGACGGAATGGCATCTGAAGAAGGTGGACGATCATCATTTTGAACTTTATCCCATGGCGGTCAGCCAGCCCTTTGTCTGCGATCTTCTGGAGATGCAGCCGGGACAGCTAGGGGGAGCCGACTGGTATTTTGAGAACTGTTTTGAGGAGCAGCCTCTGAAATTCCAGATGAGAGTGGAAGGCTACGGCTTTATCGAAAAGGTACAGTTTTACACAAAGAAAGGCCTCATAAAATTTGATGCGACCGTTAAAGGAGGCCAGTATCTGCTCTTTGACGGCGAGGAAGCCTGGGTGACGGACCGGAATTTTAACCGCCAGGGAAAAGCGGAATATACAGGAAGCTGTCCGCTGGTAAAAGGGAAAGACAGTTTCAGCTTTGGCTGTACCTTTGGAGGCGAAGAAGGTCCGGAAGTAAGCGTGCAGGTGATTACTCAGGGAGAAGCATACCATATAATGAGATAGCATAAAGAAGAAAAGATCATGATGAAAGTAATGACAGATTTGAATGGAGGATTTAGAATGATGCAGAAAGTTTTAGGTTATGTAATTGAAGATTCAATTGTAAAGGAAGAAGAAGCAAAGATTCTGACACACATCAATGTGGCTTTCGGCCATCTGACGATGAACGGCGAACTGGTTTTTGACTATCATCCGTTTTTGAAGCAGATGAAACAGGTCAGGGAATGGAATCCGGACATTAAGATCGTTTTATCCATTGTACCGGAAGAGCCCGATGCCTTCACTGTAGTGAGCGCATCGGAAGAGCTTCGTGGGAATCTGACGGAAGCCTGCCGCAAACTGGTGGCAGAGAGCGGCTTTGATGGCGTGGATTTTGACTGGGAATACCCCTGCGTGCCTTCCAACGGAATGAATTGTTCACCGGCAGACCGTGAGAATTTTACGCTGCTGTGTGAGGCTGCAAGGAAAGGGATGGATGCCGCAGGCGGCGGAATCGTTTCGATTGCTGCAGGCGCTGATCTCTATTATATTGAAAGCATTGAGGTGGACAAGCTTGCAAAAATACTTGATTATGTATGCCTGATGACCTATGACCTGAAATGCGGTTTTCATGCGTTGTCCGGTCATCATACGGCTCTCTATTCTTCCACCGGAGATATCTTCCGCAATAGCTGCGATCAGGCGCTGAGACTGTTCCATCAGGCTGGTTTTCCGAAAGAGATGTTGCTGATGGGAGCTGCTTTCTACTCCAGAAAATGGGAGAATGTCAAAGACCGTTATCACGGTTTTCTGCAGTATACAGAAAAAGGCGGCGGCTATGGTCCGAATTATGACGAACTTGCAGAAAAATACATCGATAAAAATGGTTATGTCTCTTACTGGGATGACGAAGCGAAAGCGCCCTTCCTGTTTAACGGTTCCACCTTTATCAGTTACGACGATGAGCGCTCTCTGGCCTGCAAGTGCAGATATGTGAAAGAGGAAGGAATCGGAGGAATCTTTTACTGGTGCCATAGCGGCGATACCAGCGGCGTTCTACTGAGGAAAATTGGGGAAGAAATAAGATGATGTGACAAAGGTAAGATATAAGAAAACCAGGCCGGGTTCTCTCTGAGTGGAGGGGATCCGGTTTTTTCTATATTATTTTCAGCACATATCTCCCCCAGAATTATAGGGAAGATATAGGGCAAATCACACAAAATGTTTTATTGAAAATCATGAAAATCAATTATTTTGTCCAATCCTCTTGAAAAATCCTGTCGTTAGTATATTATAAAGTTACAATAATTAACTTCGTGATGCGGGGGTCGAAATCAGAAAGAAGCATCACAATTTTATTTCTCTGGAGGAGGATTTAGTAATGAAAAGTATGAAAAAACTTGTAAGCTTGGCACTTTGTACCGCTATGCTGGGCAGTACAATCCCTGGAATGAACATTGCAGCAGCAGAAACTACAGGGAAGACGGAGTTCTGGAACGATAAAATGGCTAATACTGATCAGAGCAAACTGGATCAGATGCAGGAGAGTATCAAAGACTTAAGTGGAATCGATGTAGAACTTATTGCATATCCGGACACGGCTTCTTATCAGACCGCAATGCAGCAGTCCATCCGCACCGAGGATGCTCCGGGATTATTTACCTGGTGGAGCGGCTCTCAGCTGGAGACTCTGGTAAAAGAAGGCCTTGTAGAAGATATGACTGATTTCTGGGATGAGTATGTAATTCCCAATGGCGTATCCGCAGATGTAGCCGATTCTTTGACCTTTGATGGAAAGATTTATGGTGTTCCTTACAGTATCATTTACAACACCATTATTTATAACAAAGATATTTTCAATCAGTATGGTCTTGAAGAACCCCAGACCTTTGATGAGTTCCTGACCGTATGCCAGACTCTTCTTGATAACGGTGTTACCCCTATCGCATTAAAGAGCGATTCCTGGGCAGGCTTCATCTGGTTCCAGGCTATGCTGGCCGCTTATGATCCGGCTCTCTATGAAGGCGTTTGCGATGGTTCTATCGCTTATACCGATGAGAAGGTAGTAGAAGTTATGAATCAGTGGAAAGATATGCTGGACAAAGGATATTTCTCCGCACCGATGACCAACGTTGATATGGCTAAGAGTGTTGCAACCGGCAGCGTAGCTATGGAGCTTGAGCCGAACTATGAGGCAACTACCATTGTAAATGATTATGGACTGGATTCCAAAGAAGATCTGGGAACCTTCGTACTTCCTTCTGTAGATGGCGCAAAGAAGATTGTATTCTATGAAATTGCTCCGCTTTGTGTATCAAGCACCAGCAAGGACAAAGACGCAGCTATCGAAGCTTTGAAGAGCTGGTTCACCAAAGAAAATCAGACTGTCTTCACAGATATCACCGGTTTCTTATGCAGCAGTCAGGTAACAGTTGATAACGAGTGTGTAAACCAGATGGTTGCTTACACAACAGATTCTGACAACTACTCCATGATGCTCCGCTACTATGAGAATACTCCGTCAGATGTAAGAGACGTTGCTCTGGACGAGCTGATGAAATTTGAGCTGGGCGATGCTGGCGTGGATGAAGTATTAAGCACTATTCAGACAAAGGCAGATGAAGTTTTTGCAAAATAAATAAAAAAACAGCAGGCCACGGGTTTTCATGGCCTGCTGTATTGAAACAGCTGAACTGGCCAGAGTACGGACCATGTGTTTAACAAAGAGGACGCTGAGAATGAATATGACTAAAAAAAGAAAAAAGAATTATTTAACAGATTATTTATACATCTTGCCAGCAGCAGCGTTTGTTGGGATCTTTTTTGTATCATCTATTTTATATACCTTTTATTTGAGCTTTTTTGAATGGGATGGTTTTTCAGAAAAAATTTTTGTTGGCTTGAATAACTATAAAAATCTTTTCTGTGATGCCAATTTTTTGATTTCTGTACGAAATACGATTATCTGGGTTGTATGTTCCCTGGTAACACAGGTTGTCTTACCCTTATTATTTGCAATTTTGATCACAAGGAGTTCCTTCCTTAAATTTTATAAAAATGTTTTTTATTTCCCGACAGCTTTATCAGCAACGGTAGGCGGAATGATTATGACGACTCTGCTTTCTACCTATGGTCTCCCCTATCTGGCTGGAAAATGGATATCGCCTTCTTTAATGAGAGACTGGCTGTCCATTCCCAATGTCAATACGTTTATTATGATCATGACAGGAATTTGGCAGGGAATCGGCTTAAATATGCTGTTGTTTATATCTGGTTTAAGAAACATGGACTATACACCGGTGGAGGCATCTATGATTGATGGCGCTGGCGGGCTTACATTATACACCAAAGTTATTTTACCGTTGCTGCGACCGACCATTATCGTTGTACTGTTGATGTCCCTGGTAAATAGCTTTAAGGTATTTGATTCCATCTGGGTTATGACAAAGGGTGGTCCTTATCGGACATCTGAGACCCTGGCACTTACCATGTATCAGGAGTCATTTATCTATAACCGGTTGGGAAGCGGTGCTGCGATCGCGATTATTCTGACCATAGTTATTTTGATCATTTCCTATTTCAATATCAAAGGAACATTTAAGGAGGATTGAGTATACGATGCTAAAAATAAGTAAACGTCAGCAAATGATATGCAATGTAGTTCTGTCAATCCTCGGACTTGTATGGCTTGCACCCATCATTTTTGTGGTATTGAATATTTTTAAAACAAAGCAGGAATACAATATGGGAAATTTTTGGCAGCTTCCGCATAGTTTTGCAGTCGTAGATAACTTTAAAAACGTGGTGGCAAATAAACTGTTTGTTTATATGGGATCCAGTTTGTTATATGCGGTAGGCGGAGCTGTTCTGGCAGTATTCTTTTCTCTGCTGGCTGCATATGGTTTGACTCATCTGAGAATCAAACATAAGATGTTCTGGTTTCTGTTTATTTACAGTGGAACAATCTTTCCGTTTCAGGTTTATTTGATCCCAATCTATAGAGGCTATTATAAGACTGGCCTTTATAATACCAAGTTCGGAATGATCCTGTTTTACTGTGCCATCAGTATTCCCTTTGCCATGTTTGTGCTGAGAAACTTCCTGATGGGAATTTCTTCTGAAATCTGCGAATCGGCAAAGATGGATGGAGCGACAAACTGGCAGGTACTGGTACATATTTTGACGCCTATGGCAAAAGCACCGATTTCTATTGTATTTTTATCCCAGTTTACCTGGTGTTGGAATGACCTGATGTTTGGTCTTACATTTACAAAATCTACAAATGTGCGTCCGGTTATGGCAAGTATTTCCATGATGAGCATAGGAGATGTTCCATCTCTGTTTACCGCTTGTCTGCTGGCATCCATACCGACGATTGTTTTGTTCTTTGTTTTACAGGATAACTTTGAAGCAGGTTTTGCTTACACAGGAAAATAATCATACGAGAAGGAGAGAAAACCATGGAAAAAATGTGGAATGTTTATTTGATCCACCATTCACATACGGATATCGGCTATACAGAGCGCCAGGAGAAAATCATGCGTTATCATTATGATTTTATCCGTCAGGCGATTGAGATTCTGGATGATATCCACAGTGGAAAAACGACTGGCTGCGATGGCTTTGTATGGCAGTGTGAGAACCACTGGCAGATCGAAAATTTCTACCAGATGGCAGATGAGGAGCTGAAAAAGAAATTTGAGGCTTATGTAAGAAGCGGAGAGATTGGTCTGAGCGGAAATTACCTGAACATGACAGAGCTGGTAAGCGCTCCGGTGTTAAACGATTCTCTGGATAAAATGCAGGCATATGGTAAGAAGACAGGTCATCCCATCGTAGCGGGAATGAGCGCAGATATCAATGGTCTTGCCTGGGGCTATGCAGATGCTCTGTATAATCACGGAGTCCGCTATTTTTACACCGCTCTGCATCCCCATCACGGAATGTTCCCGAACTATCATAAGACGCTTCCTTACTACTGGGAAGGTCCTTCCGGAAACCGTGTCCTGATGTGGAATGGGGATCATTATCATCTTGGAAATGAAATGTTCTTTTCACCTCATAGCGGCAGTGCTTATACGATTCGCGACGAACTTTATGACCATATCAACAGCAAACTTTTCTATGATGTGGAGGATGAAGAGGCGGCAGAGGAAGCAGCGCTTCATACCAGAATTGAACGGTATCTGCATAATCTTGAGGATGAGAAATATCCTTACAGCATGGTTCCCTTCATGGTATCCGGAGCCATCACAGACAATGCGCCGCCAAGCAAAGAGATCGCCCGCCGTGTCAATAAACTGAATGAATATTATAAAGGAAAGATCCATTTCCAGATGGTGACTCTAGAGCAGTTTTTCCAGGAAGTAGAAAAACAGGCAAAAGATATTCCTGTATACAGAGGAGATTTCACGGACTGGTGGGCAGATGGTATCGGTTCTACCCCGCATCCGGTAAAACTCTATCTGGATGCCGAAAGAAAATACAGTCTCTGTGAGAAAATGGATCCCGAGGGAACAAGAGGTTCCGCAGAACTCAAAGAAAAGGCAAGAGAAGAACTGATGATGTACGCAGAGCATACCTGGGGCTATTCCTCCAGCGTTTCTGAGCCCTGGGACAGTATGGTAGGTTCTCTGGAGCTTAAGAAAGACGCATATGCCATCAATGCAAATACGGATATTTCCAGAAATCTGGATATTCTTATGGCACAGGAAGGTGAAGTCAGCATTCGTCAGGACAAACCGCAGCGCTATGTGATCATCAATCCGCATGACGAGGTGCTGCATACCAATGCCTATATTTACATTGAGTTCTGGGAGTACATAGATGGTAAACCCTTTGATGCTTCCAGAATGGATTTAGTAGTTCGGAATACGGAGACCGGGGAAATTATTCCCAGCCAGTTAAAGCAGATTGCAAGAGCTCTTCAGGTGGAGCTTGAAGTTTCCATGAAGCCTCATGAGAAATTTATTGCGGAGATCACCAGAAAGGAGAAACCGTATTTTACGATTCAGAACTATGCACATGTTGGAGCTGAAGGTGTGGAAGATATCCTTCAAGATTCGAATAACCGGTTAGATGAGGACGTTATCGATACGGATGATTTCCATATTGAGACAGATGGGAACGGCATCAAGAAGATCATCTGGAAAAAGGATGGATCTGATTTGATAAAAGAAAAAGGCACAGCCGCTTTTTCTGGCGTATATGAAATCACACCGATGGACGGAGTGTCTGCCTGTGAGGTAAGAAGACGCATGGGCCGTAACAGAAAGAGCAAAGGAACGATTCGCTCTTTCAGTCAGTTGAAAAACAGAAAGATTGTGGAAAACGGAGCTGTTTATTGTGCGTTGGAACTGAGCTACGAGCTGAAAGGCACAAGACTTTATGATATCTTCCTCAAGGTTTATAAACATATGCCCAAGATTGAGGCAACAGTGAGAATCCATAAGACCAGCCGCTGGGAGCCGGAAAATCTTTACATAAGTCTTCCGTTCACAGCAGGCGATGGCAGCGAGTTTTACATTGATAAGACAGGTTGTGTGATCCGTCCTGGTATCGATCAGCTGCCTGGAACCTGCCAGGATTTCTATCTCATTCAGAACGGAGTGGCATGGACATCCAAAGAGAAAACGGTCAGCATCATCACGAAGGATGCTCCTCTCATCAGTCTTGGCGGATTGGAAGCAAAAAGAATCAACCTTTGCAATGGAAAAGATACCAAGCGGAACCAGTCAGAAGTTTACTCCTGGCCCATGAACAACTTCTGGGAAACAAACTTTAAAGTTGATCTGGGCGGTTTCTATGAGTTCCGTTATATCCTGGATGTGGAAGAAGGAGAAGAGATTCACGATACCTTCCGCCGCTGCCAGGCAGAAAATGAAGGAATTTTGACTGGATATACAGAATAGAGGTGAAAAACCATGTCGATCTTTATCATGCTGGACGTCGGCGGAACAGAAATTAAGGGAGGCGTTTTCGATGTCTCTGGGGCTTTGTTGGGTGGCATCAGAAACTTTCAGGCGAAAGCCGGGGAAAATCCGGATACGATCTTTGAAAATTTCTGCCACATCATTTCTGATCTTGGCGGGGGCTTCCCAAAAGAAAAACTGGAAGGAATCGGCATGGCTTTCCCTGGGCCTTTTGATTATGAACAGGGCATCAGCCTGATGAGGGGGCTGAACAAATACGATCAGATCTACGGAATGAGAATTCCGGAAGAATTACGAAAAAGAAGCCGGAAACTGGAGAGAGTAAAAATCCTTTTCCGGCATGATGTGGAAGCCTTTGCCAGAGGCGTTTACCGCTTCGGAATGAAGAAACAGCAGGAAAAGGTTCTCTGTCTTTGCATCGGAACAGGAGCCGGCTCCGCCTTTCTTGAAAATGGTGAGGCTCTTAAGAAAAAAACGGAGGCAGTACCGGAAAACGGCTGGATTTATAATTCCGCTTTCCGGGATTCCATCCTGGATGATTATCTCTCAGTAAGAGGTCTGAAAAGACTCAGCAGAGAGATCATGGGGGAAGAAATGGATGGAAAAAGACTTTCAGAGCTTTGCAGTGAAAAGAATCCAGGAGCCCTGAAGGTATACCGGGAATTTGGTAAAATCCTGTATGAAGGGATTTTGCCGTTCCTGGACAGTTTTAAACCGCAGGCATTGATCCTTGGCGGTCAGATCACAAAAAGTTTTCCATACTTTGGAGAAAAGCTTGAAAAGGCTTGTAAAGAGCGCAGCATAACACTTATAATGGAAGAAAATACTTCATTAAGAGCGATGCAAGGCCTGCTTTTTTAAGAAAAACCGGAGGGATGGATATGATTCTGAACAGAGAAAAAGGAGCTCCGCCGCTGTATTCACAGGTGGAAACAATCCTGAGAACAGATATTGAGCATGGAAAATATAATAAGGGAGACAGTTTTCCTACAGAAAATATGCTGATGGAAGAGTATCAGGTGTCCAGAGTGACGATTCGTCAGGCAATGACAGCCCTGTCCCAGGCTGGCTATATCATGAGCAGAAGGGGAATCGGGACGGAAGTTACCTATGAGAAGATTGATGAGCATATGAAGAGTGTGATCAGCTTTACTGATGAGATGAAGCAGCATAATATCACGATGAATACTTCTTACTGCAAGATGGAAAAAATCACTCCGTCCACCCGGGTAGCTATGGCTCTGGAAATACCGAAAACAGATTTCTGTTACCGGCTTACTCGGGTGAGGAATGTTCAGGGAAGTCCGCTGGTCTATACCATCACTTATCTGAAATGTGTGGTGGAACTGCCGTTGGATGAAAAATATTATATGAAATCTCTGTATAAATTTCTGAAGGATACCTACCAGATTGTCATTGAAAAAGGAAAAGATACGCTGGAGGCGGCGCTTCCATCAGAAGAAGTACAGGCATTTCTTGAAATCGGTCCGGCGATGCCGGTATTTAAGCGGGTAAGAAAAACCTATCTTCCGGAAAATGAAGTTTTTGAATATTCGATTTGCTATTATCCGGGAAATCGCTATAAATATACGGTAGATCTTTAGGAAAGATAAAAATGCAGTCCCCCGGCAATTTATTTTTCGGAAAGATATTCGTGTACCTATGAGAAAGCAGAAAAGGGGATAAGCATGAGAAATAAGTATCACAATTACAATCCGCATCCGGTCAAGAAGATCGGGGGACATGATTCAGAGATCTGGGAAAACTATGATTCGGCTGCGGAGGAACTCCGAAAAGAAGCAGAAAAGAGAAAAAAACAGGGCCGCGTTCTCGTGGTCTTTGATCTATACCCGGGCGTGAGAAAGGAAGAGGTCCTAAAACTGGCCGCTTCCCTGGGAGCCGACCATATCCTGGATATGGAAACCTGCCGGAAATCAGAAGAAGAACGGCTGAAAGAGTTTGGAGACTATATCACGGATGACCGTGTTTTCGGCGTTATCTGCCACAAAAAACTGAAAGATTTCTATGACAGCGAAAAGCTGGAAGCTATGAAAAAAGAGGTGGAAGCTTCCGACGGTATGACCGTTCTTGTGGGTATGGGAGCCGGTCTGATCGCTCGGGGAGACCTATATGTCTACTGCGATATCACGAGATGGGAGATTCAGCTTCGCTACCGTGCAGGCATGGGAAACTGGAATCTGTCTAATGGGGATGCGCCGATTCTGACGAAATATAAGATCGGATTTTTCATCGAGTGGAGACTGGCAGACCGCTATAAAAAAGAGCGATACGATACCTTTGATTATGTGCTGGAGACGGAAGAAAAGGATCATCCGAAGCTGGTGACAGGCGAGGCTTTCCGGGATGGACTCAGGCAGTTTGCAAAGGCGCCGTTCCGTCTGGAGCCGTATTTTGATCCCGGCGTCTGGGGCGGGCACTGGATGCAGGAGAATTTTGGCGTTGGTCAGGAGAAGGAAAATCTGGCCTGGAGCTTTGATGGAGTACCGGAGGAAAACTGTGTCAACATGCAGTTTGGAGATATCACGGTGAAGACTCCGGCCATGAATGTGACACTCTACTGCCCAAAGGAACTTCTGGGCGAAAGGGTATACGGCAGATACGGAGCGGAATTCCCGATCCGTTTTGATTTTCTGGATACCATGGGCGGCGGTAACCTGTCCTTGCAGGTACATCCTCTGACAGAATATATCCAGGATACCTTCGGCATGCATTATACCCAGGATGAAAGCTATTATTTTCTGGATGCGGATGAGGACACTTATGTTTATCTGGGGCTGAAGGAAAATGTGGATCGTGAAAAGATGGCGGAGGATCTGAGAAAAGCGGAAAAAGGTGAGATTGCATTTCCGGCGGAAGAATATGTGAATAAGATTCCGGTGAAAAAGCATGATCATGTGCTGATCCCGGCAGGGACGATCCATTGCTCCGGTAAGAATACCATGGTGCTGGAGATCAGTGCCACTCCCTATATCTTTACTTTTAAGCTGTGGGACTGGGGGCGTGTTGGCCTGGATGGCATCCCGCGGCCGGTTCATATTGAACATGGTCTGAAAAACATCCAGTGGGAGCGTACTACACCCTGGATAGAGGAAAATTTAATCCATCAGGATGAGATCGTATCTGTAGAAAAGGGCTGCCTTGTCGAGAGAACCGGCCTTCAGGTCCGCGAACCCATCGATACCTTCCGTTATTCTCTGGAAAGTCCCTGCATCGTTTCCTGTGGGGATTCCGTGAACGTGGGAAACCTTGTGGAAGGAAAAAATGCCTACATTGAAAGCACGGACGGAAGCTTTGCTCCTTTTGAAGTGCATTATGCAGAAACTTTTATTATTCCTGCAGATGTGAAAGAGTATCGGATCGTTCCGGGCGAGGGGCCAGTGAAAGTGATGTTGGCAAAAGTAAGAGCATAAGAGAATCAGACCGGATTTCCTTTGCGTGGAGGAGATCTGGTCTTTTTATAGCTGGATAAATAATTAGAAAATTTTATTTAAATAATACGATAAATAGAAAGAAAAAATATTTTTAAAATAATGCTTGACAAAATAGAGACAGAAGGCTATAATTAAGACAACAAAACAAACAGGAAATCAAACGAAAGGCGATTCCAGTAAGGAGGAGATTCCAGTGAAACAGTAGTCATTCATTTATCTTTCCAACATTCAGATAAGAAGATAAGTGACAGGACCCCAAATTTCAAAGAAAGGACGGTACGGACCACCGAAATACTAAGTTTTCAATTATTTTAAAAAGCAGATTGTAAAAAGCATCACAAATAAAAGAAAAGAGGTATCTTCCAATGGAGAATCATCATTGAAAGAGGATATGATTAAAGCTCAAGATCATATCCTCTTTTCTTTGTGCTCATTTCCCACCTCCCGTATTTTTCCTTGCAATCTCATCACTGCACCGTTATAATGTGAATTATCAGAAAAAATATAGAACCTGAAAGCCCAGTGAACGCCAGGAAAAGCGTTCAGAAATGGAGGATAGATGCATGATTAAATTATATGACACAGGTGCCTATCTGGTAAACGGCACGGAGTTGGTGGAAGATTCCGGGGATGCAAAACTGATTCTTCGCAACATGCTTGGAAAAGACACGTTGAGCCGGGAAGAGGCAGCGGAAAATACCATTGCCTATCGTATTCTGAAAAATCACAATACATCCGGAAATATGGAAAAACTGAAGATCAAGTTTGATAAACTGACTTCTCATGATATTACTTATGTAGGAATCATCCAGACGGCCAGAGCGTCAGGGCTGGAGAAATTCCCGATCCCCTATGTGCTGACCAACTGTCATAACAGCCTTTGTGCCGTGGGCGGAACCATCAACGAGGATGACCACATGTTTGGTCTTACCTGTGCGAAAAAGTACGGTGGAATTTATGTGCCCCCTCATCAGGCAGTTATCCACCAGTTTGCCCGTGAGATGTTGGCAGAGAGCGGAAAGATGATTCTGGGCTCCGATTCCCATACCCGTTACGGCGCGCTGGGAACCATGGCCATGGGCGAGGGCGGACCGGAGCTGGTAAAGCAGCTGCTCTGTCAGACCTACGATATCAATATGCCCGGCGTGGTTGCCATCTATCTGACCGGCGAGCCGGCAAAGGGTGTCGGTCCTCAGGATGTGGCTCTGGCCATTATCGGCGCAGTCTTTGCCAAAGGCTATGTGAAAAATAAAGTTATGGAGTTTGTGGGCCCGGGCGTGTCCAAGCTGAGTGCTGATTTCCGTATCGGCGTGGACGTTATGACCACTGAGACCACCTGCCTGTCCTCCATCTGGCAGACAGATGAAGAGATCAAGGAATTTTACCGGATCCATGGAAGAACCTCTGCATACAAAGAGCTGAAACCGGGCAAGATCGCTTACTATGATGGCGTGGTTGAGGTGAACTTAAGTGAGATCCGTCCGATGATCGCCATGCCCTTCCATCCCAGCAACACCTATACCATCGATGAGCTGAACCGGAACCTGGACGATATCCTTGCAGATGTAGAAAAACGTGCGAAAGTGTCCTTGGGCGGAGCCGTAGACTTCACACTGAAAGACAAAGTCCGGGACGGAAAACTCTATGTGGATCAGGGAATCATCGCAGGCTGTGCAGGCGGCGGTTTTGAAAATATCTGCGCGGCAGCAGATATCCTGAAAGGCCGCAGCATCGGCTGTGACGAGTTTACTTTGAGTGTTTATCCGGCCAGCACCCCGATTTACATGGAGCTTGCCAGAAACGGCAGACTGGCAGAGCTTATGGAGACCGGCGCTATCGTGAAGACGGCCTTCTGCGGTCCCTGCTTCGGCGCAGGCGACACACCGGCCAACAATGCCTTCAGCATTCGTCACTCTACCAGAAACTTCCCGAACCGTGAGGGAAGTAAGCTTCAGAATGGTCAGATTGCTTCCGTGGCTCTTATGGATGCCCGTTCCATCGCGGCAACAGCAGCAAACAAAGGTTATCTGACAGCAGCCACCGATCTGGATGTGGAATACACCGGACCGACCTATCATTTCGACAGCAATATCTATGCGAACCGCGTCTTCGACAGCCACGGCGTAGCAGACCCGAATGAGGAGATCCATTTTGGCCCGAACATCAAGGACTGGCCGAAAATGTCCGCTCTTCCGGAAAATATGATCCTGAAAGTGGTATCTGAGATCCACGATCCGGTAACGACCACCGATGAGCTGATCCCCTCCGGAGAGACTTCTTCCTATCGTTCCAACCCGCTGGGCCTGGCAGAGTTCACCCTCTCCAGAAAAGATCCGGCTTATGTTGGCCGGGCAAAAGAGGTACAGGCCGCACAGAAGGCCATCGAGGCAGGAAACTGTCCGGGCGAAGCTCTTCCGGAGCTCAAACCGGTATTTAAGGCCATCCATGAGAAATATCCGGACGTAGATAAGACAAACGTGGGCGTTGGTTCCACCATTTTCGCCGTAAAACCCGGCGACGGTTCCGCCAGAGAGCAGGCGGCTTCCTGCCAGAAGGTTTTGGGTGGCTGGGCAAACATCGCCAACGAGTACGCTACCAAACGTTACCGCTCCAACCTGATCAACTGGGGTATGCTTCCCTTCCTCATCGACGAGGGCGAGCTTCCTTTCAAGAACGGCGATTACCTCTTCCTTCCGGGCATCCGCGAAGCCATCGAGAACAAAGCCGGCGAGTTCACCTGCTACGTTGCAGGCGACGGCCTGAAAGAGATCACCTTGAAAATGGATGAGCTTACCGATGACGAGCGCGAGATCATCCTCAAAGGCTGCCTGATCAATTACAACAGAAAATAAGAGAAAATGAGAAATTGTCCCCCGGCATGAGAGAGGTTCATGGCCGGGGGCTTTTTTGTGTCCCGCGTTCACACAATTTTCAAAAAGTTATCAAAAAAAAATCACAATCTTTCCCCCAAATGAACACAAAGTTTTCTTATTTTAGAATATATTTGTGCTGGAGTCCGGCGCACGAGCACTGGACAGGCAAAAAAAGGAGGAAGAACCGTGATAGAAGTTAAGAATCTGACGAAAAGGTATGGAGATCATACAGCGGTAGACCATCTGAGCTTTCAGGTGGAAGAAGGTCAGATCTATGGTTTCCTGGGCCCCAACGGAGCAGGAAAATCTACAACCATGAATATGATCACCGGCTACATTGCATCCACAGAAGGAACGGTAGTGATCAACGGCCATGACATTCTGGAGGAGCCGGAGGAGGCAAAGAAAGACATCGGTTATCTGCCGGAGCAGCCGCCTCTTTACATGGATATGACAGTCATCGAGTACCTGAGACTGGCAGCTGAGCTGAAAAAGGTACCGAAAAAAGACAGGGAGAACATGATCGCCGACATCATGGATACCGTTCAGCTGACCCATATGAAAGACCGTCTGATCAAGAACCTGTCAAAAGGTTATAAACAGAGAACCGGTCTGGCCCAGGCATTGATGGGATATCCGGAGGTTATCATTCTGGATGAGCCGACGGTGGGCCTGGACCCGAAACAGATCATAGAGATCCGTGACCTGATCAAGAGCCTGAGCAAAAAACATACGGTTATTTTAAGTTCCCATATTCTTTCTGAGGTAAGTGCTGTCTGCGATTACGTCATGATCATTTCCCATGGTCATCTGGTAGCCAGCGATACCCCGGAGAACCTGGCAAAACTGATGGAGGGTGAAAATACTCTGGAGCTCACCATCAAGGGCAGCCGGACTGAGGTTGAGGGAATGCTGAATGCCATTCCGGAGATTGCCGAGAAGAACTTCACCTCCAACGAAAACGGCCTGGTTCAGGTCAACGTGAAAACCGAAGGAAACGAGGACGTCCGGGAAAAGATTTTCTACGCCTGCGCGGAGAACCAGTGCCCAATCCTTCGTATGGAGAACACCCATGTTTCTCTGGAGGATATCTTCCTTGAGCTGACTTCCCAGGATAACGCGACAGCGAACAATACCGGAGCTTCCAGCGACGCAGAGGCCATTCAGAGCCTGATGGACGACGATGCTTCCGAAGAACCGGAAACACAGGAAGAAGATAACAGGGAGGGTGGTCAAGAATGAGTACCATTTGTAAAAAAGAGATCCGGGCATATCTGACTTCCATGTCCGGCTATGTATTTATCGCATTTATGCTTCTGGTGACAGGCATTTATTTCACCGCGTATCATATGAATATGGCTTATCCCATTTTCGGTTATACGCTTTCCGCAGTAAACTTTATTTTCCTGATCGTAACGCCGATCCTGACTATGAGAGCTCTGGCAGAAGAGCAGCGTCAGAAAACAGACCAGCTGCTTCTGACTTCTCCTCTGTCTGTGACTGACATCGTGGTTGGAAAATTCCTCGGAATGGTTGCCATTTTTGCTATTCCGGTATTGATTATCTGCCTGTATCCGCTGATCATGAGAGCTTACGGTGAGGTTTCCATGCCGATGTCCTACACGGCAATCCTGGGATTTTTCCTTCTGGGCTGCTCTAACATCGCCATCGGTCTTTTCCTGTCTTCCCTGACAGAGAGCCCGGTCATTGCGGCAGTTATCACCTTCGGCGCTCTGTTTATCTGCTACATGATGAACAGCCTGACCAGCATTTTAAGCCAGACCGCAGCTACTTCTTTCATGATTATCGCGGTACTGATCCTTGGTGTGGCAGTTGTCATTTATTCTGTTGTAAAAAATACCTTCCTGGCTGTGATTATCGGCATCGTTGGTGAGGGAGTTCTGGTAGCGATTTATTTCCTGAAATCCACACTTCTGGAAGGTGCGATACAGAAAATTTTAAGTGTTTTTGACCTGAGCAGCCATTTTGATGATTTTACAAACGGAATTCTGGATGTTTCCAACGTGGTTTATTATCTCACGGTCATCGGCCTGTTCCTGTTTTTCACGGTGCAGTCCATCCAGAAGAGAAGATGGAGCTAAAGGGAGGAGACAGATCATGAAAAAGCCAAGTATCAAAAAGCCCAATATAAAAAATATCCTGCCGAAATGGAGCAGCAAAAACATCCGCAAAGGTTCCTACAGCCTGGGAATCAGCGTGGTTGTACTGGCCATCGCAGTGGTATTTAACCTGGTAGTCGGAAAACTTCCGGTCCAGTACAGAAACGTAGATTTAAGCCAGACAAAGCTTTCCACCATCGGCGACACCACAAAAGAGCTGGTGAGCAACCTGGATCAGGATGTGACGATTTATCAGATCGCTGAGAGCGGAAGTGAAAACGAGACGATTCAGAAACTTCTGGAGCGTTACGAGGGTCTTTCCTCCCATGTAAAAGTGGAGACTATGGACCCGGTACTTCACCCGAACTTTGTATCTGAATATACCGATGACGATCTGGCAAGCAATTCCCTGATCGTTGTAGGCGAGAACCGCAGCAAGGTCATTCCCTATGCGGATATGTTTGAGTCCACGATCAATTATCAGACTTATCAGTATGAGACCACAGGCTTCGACGGCGAGGGTCAGGTTACAAGCGCCATTTCCTATGTAACAACAGACTCACTGCCGGTTATGTATACAATCACCGGTCACGAAGAGGCAACAATGACCGATGATATGAAATCTGCCATTGAGAAAGAAAACATCGAGATGAAGGATCTGAACCTCCTCACCGAGGAGAGCGTTCCTGACGATGCAGACAGCGTCATGCTTTTCTCCCCGCAGAATGACCTCAGTGAAGAGGAAGCAGACAAACTGATCACCTACATGGAAAATGGCGGCAAAGCCATTATTATCACCAGCTACAGCGACAAAGAGATGCCGAATCTTCAGAAGGTTCTGAATAACTACGGCATCGGCACCATGGCAGGCGTTGTCCTGGAGGCAGACGGCCAGCATTACATTTCCGGAAACCCGACCTATCTGGTTCCGAATATCGGAAGCGCTGACGCTTTGGGAGAGCTGGCAAAATCAAACTCCTACGTTCTGATGCCGGTGGCTCAGGCCGTGGAGAAGCTTGAGGACAGGAGAGATACCGTCACCATCGAGAGTCTTCTTACCACCTCTGATTCTGCTTATGTAAAGACCAATATAAACGGCACTCTGGAAAAAGAGGACGGCGACGCAGAGGGACCTTTCGATGTGGGCGTTGCAGTTACCGAGTCCGTGGATAACGGAGAGACCAAGCTTGTTTATCTGACCAGCGCAAACCTGTTCAGCCAGCAGGTAGATGCCATGGTTTCCGGAAACAACGTGAAACTTCTGGCCAATTCCGTAAGCTGGATGTGCGATCAGGAACAGAGCGTTTCTATCCCGAGCAAGAGCACACAGATTTCTTATCTGACTGTGACAGCAGCATCTGCCCGGATGTGGGGTATGGTAACAATCGGACTTCTGCCGGTTCTCTGCCTGGTTATCGGAGGCGGCATTTGGTTTAAGAGGAGAAAGAGATAATGACAGCGAAAAAAAAGAAAAAAGGAAAGGGACTGCTTTTTGCAGTCCTGATCCTGATCGTTCTTCTGGTTCTTTATTTTGTGATCGATCTTCAGCAGAAGAAATCAGATCAGGAAGCAGAGACGGAGGAGACCGAGGAAAGTTCTCTGCCGGTATCTGTTACGGAGGATGAGATCGCCAAGGTTACTGTAAAAAACGGCGACGTAACCATGACCTATGTGAAAAACGACGATACCTGGACTTACGAGGAGGACCCGGATTTCCCGCTGGATGAGAGTGCGGTCAATACGAAAATGAATTGTCTGACTACCCTTACCGTTGACCGGGTACTGGAAAGCCCGGAGGATCTTTCTGAGTATGGTCTGGATAAGCCGCAGCAGGAAGTGACGGTTCTGAAAACAGACGGAACCACATTTATTCTTTACATCGGTAATCAGAACAGCAGTAACAATGATTTCTATGTAAAAGTAGACGACGGCGCAGATGTTTACACCATGCCGAGCAGCAGCGTCAACGCTTTTAACATGCAGCCCTATGATGTGGCAAAAGCAGATTCCTTCCCGACCCTTGAGTCCACCAATATCCGTGACATTAAGGTGGAAAAAGAGGACGGCACCGTAGAGTTCAGCTCCGATGAGAGCGGAACCAGCTGGACCGTGAAAGATCAGGACGGCAATGAAGAGACCGCCGGAGCTACAGCAGCCAGTGACCTTACCAGTGCGGTATCCAGTCTGACTTACAAAAAATTCATCGACTACAAAGGTGACGATCTGGCCCAGTATGGCTTGGATAAACCGACGGAGACCGTTACGATCGTGACTGAGGAGACAGAGGCAGAGACCGAAGAGGAACCTGAGGCTGAGACCGAGGAAGTGACAGAGGCTGCTACCGAGACGAAAATGGTATCTGAGAGCGGGAGCGCATCTGAGACAGAGACCGGTTCTGAGGAGACCACGACGGAGGCTGTATCTGAGACAGCTACTGAGGAAGCAACGACGGAGGCCGTATCAGAGAAAGAGACTACTGAGGCAGCCACCGAGACTGAATCCGAAACTGAAACCGAGACCGAGGAGCCGAAGACCATCGAAGTGACCACCACTCTTCTCATCGGAAACACCAACGACGACGGCGACTACTATGTGAAACTGGCAGACAACAACGGCGTTTACACGATGTCCGAATCCACCCTGGATAAACTCCTGAATGTGGACGTTCTGGATTATGTGAGCATGTATCTGAACGATGTGCCCATGACCAACATGAAAAGCCTGGAAGTCACCTACCAGGGCGAGACCAAGACTCTCACTGTGGAAAGTGAAGAGGCTCCGGTAGAGACAGAAGCCTCCACAGAGGAAGAAACCGAAGCTGACACCATCAAGATCAGCGCAGGTGCTCTGGATGATGCAGAGACCGAGACGGAGAGCGAAAGCGAGGCGGAAACCGAAACTGAGACGGAGAGCGAGCAGCAGATGCGGACCGTTTACCATTATCTGGTAGACGGCGAGGAAGTGGATTCCACCCCGTTCCGCCTGTTCTACAATAACCTCATCGGCCTGCAGGCCCAGAAACGTACCAGCGAGGCACCGGAAGTCAGCGGTGATCCGGACTTCAAACTGGTATTCACCAAAGTTGACGGCACCAAACTGACCACCGAGTTCTATCTGGCAGACGACGGACTCTACGACGTCCTCTCCGACCAGAATCTCCCGGCCCGGATCAGCAAAATGGATGTCCAGAAGATCATCAGCTACTACGAAGACATGATCAACCCGGAAACCGAGACAGAAAGTGAAACGGAGACAGCTTCCGAAGAATAAAGAAAACAAAGAAGACCCGATAAGCGAGCAAATTCCTTATTGGGTCTTTTTTAATGAAAATTTTTTGTTCGCGGGAAGGCCTTACAATTTCCTCTCCACCTTACAAACCTTCCGGTCATATGTATACAAACCATTCGTCTCTTCCTCCACGTCGGACAATTGTGTATACACGGCTCCTGCGAGGCCTTTATCCTGGAGTTCCTGGATCTTTTTCTGGAGGGCCTGCCAGGCGGCGGTAAATTCCGCGGTGTCCTTGTAGGTGTGATAGCCGAAGAATTTTGTGGAGTAGAGATGGCCGTCCACGGGGCAGGAGTAGCCGCCGTATTCCGAGAGGATGAAGGGGCGCTGCTCTGTCCGCACCCGCAGGGGCCGGAAATAGTTATGTACGCTTTTCACATCGCCGCCACCCTGGTCGAACCAGCCGCTGGCATGATCCACGAGGCGGCCGGGGTCTGCGAGGTGGATTTTTTCCGTCAGGCGCAGGGAATCGAACTGGCCCCAACCCTCGTTGAAAAGCACCCAGAGACCGATGCAGGGAACGTTGTAGAGGTGATCGATGAGATTCATGGCCTCCTGCTCCCATTTCCGGCGGGTCTTCTTGGAAGTCCGGGAAAAGAACCAGTAAAGGTTATCACGAATCCGGGTAGTCACAGGCGGAAAAAGATTCGGCAGGTAGCAGACCAGAGGAAGGAACGGTTTTCCGCCGCCGTTGACCATGTCCTGCCAGACCACCATTCCCAGGCGATCGCAGTGATAGTACCAGCGCAGGGGCTCCACCTTCACATGTTTCCGGATCATATTGAAACCCAGGTCCTTCATGGAGCGGATATCGAAGATCATGGCCTCATCGCTGGGAGCTGTATAGAGGCTCTCAGGCCAGTAGCCCTGGTCCAGAACCCCGTTGAAAAAGTAGGGCTGATTGTTGAGAAAAAGCTTCGGCTGCTGTTTCTCGTCCAGTCCCAGGGAAAATTTCCGCATGGCGAAATAGCTGTGGACCGTGTCGGTTTCGGTGATGATCTGCACTTCATAAAGGAAGGGATCCTCCGGACTCCAGGGGCGGAAATCCGGCAGAGGAATATCCCGGACAAATTTGCTCTGACCAGTGGGAAAGTCCTCTTTTTCCACATAATGGCAGTAGGAGTCCCGGTTCCAGAGCATGCGGATCTCCATGTTCTGGGGCTGGGTCAGCGTGATCTCCAGCCGGACCGAACTCTCATCGTAAAGGGGCGTGATCTTTAAGCTCTCGATACGGTTTTCCGGCACCCATTCCATCCAGACTGTCTGCCAGATTCCGCTCTGGGCAGTGTAAAACATGCCGTGAGGCTTGAAGCTCTGCTTGCCCCGACTCTGGCTGCCGCTGTCCGAGTCATCCTGAACCCGCACCCAGAGCGTGTTGTTTCCCTCCTGAAGATAATCCGTCACATCGAAGGAAAAGGAGAGATAGCCGTTTTCATTTTTTCCGAGAAGGTGGCCGTTCCACCAGACACTGCATCGCTGATCCACAGCTCCGAAATGGAGCAGAAGCCTCTGGTTTTCCGGGACAGCGTTCAGATAGACGAAACGGAAATACCAGAGGTATTCCCCCGGCCGAAGCTGGCGGCTCACGCCGGAACGGAGACATTCCGGAGAAAAAGGCACAAGGATCTGTCCGTCCGGGCGCTCGGGCCGTTTGCTCTTCTTTGTAAACGTATAATCCCAGGGGCCATTAAGGCAGATCCAGTTTTCCCGGCGAAACTGCGGCCTGGGGTATTCCGGCAGGACACTGCCCGGGTCGATCTGCTGGCTCCAGATTGTCGTCATTCTGGAAACTGTGGTTTTTTCATGTTTCTGTGGTTTCAGTGCAGAAACGGCATCAAATAAACGCATGTCATCACCTTCCGTTGCCGGATTTCCCGGCTTATGCTGAAGCTAGTACAGTGAATATTAAGTAACCGCCATATTGACTTGTCTGATTTTTATATAGCAGATACTTAATTTTCACTGTACTAGTATAGCACAGGAAAGCGGAGAATGGGAAGGGAAAACTTACTCTTCCGTGAGAGCGAGCTCCAGGGAAAAATGAAAAGGCTCCTCTTTTTTCAGAAAACAGAGGCTTCCGCTTTCGGCGGCTTTCGGGATGCTGTCGTAGTAGCCATTGGCGGGCTCCAGAGCGCAATTGTAGTCTCCGCGGAAACCGCCGGCAGTGATCCAGAGGCCGAGATAGGGTAGTTTTTCCGGATCATAGCGGAAGGTACAACGAAGGCCCTGAGAAGGGTAGCGGTAGCCGCAGAAGCCGTTTTTCACCTTCTGATCCACATAATATTTCACCATGGTCCGGGAACTCTTCGGCGGAACACGGGTGAAATCATAACGGGAATCCCCCAGGAAAAAATGCTCTCCTGCCGGCCCTAATTCCGGGGAGTCCAGCACATTTTCAAAGGACTGGACGTCGCTGCTGTAGAAAAATTCCATATCTTCCTCATAGCGAACCAGCCCGTGAAAGGCCCAGAGGCAGGGAAAAGGCGTTTCGCCGGTATTTCGGATCTCATATTCCAGCAGAAGTTTTTCGCCCGAGAGGGAGATGGTCTTCTGATAAAAATAAGGAAAGTGGGGACTCGTAAATGAGAGAATCACCCGGTTCGGCAAAGTCCTGTTTTTCATGGAACTGCTCCAGATTTCTCCGTGGTCCGGATAGGCGCTGTGAGGAACCTGCTCCGGCGGCAGAATGGCGGCCAGAGTTTCCGGCTCGCAGGGATCGATACTCGGAAAGGCATCATCCAGGCCGGAAGCATCATATCTGGAAAAATCGTCCCTCACATGAGGCAGGTGGTAAAAAGCTTCCTGATTCTGAGCAGCCAGCTCAAAATTTTTCTTTTTATGAAAAACGGAGGCCAGCTTTCCGCCAAGAGCCGGGAGAATAATCACCCGCAGCACGTCGTTTTCCAGGGAGAGGGCATCGAGGTTTTTCCAGAGGGTCTTTGTAATCATCTTAAGCCTCCTTTTCTGTGAAAATGATAAGGTGGCTGTCATAGTCTCCTTTCATATGAAGAGAGAGGCCGAACTGCATGAGATAAGCGCCGGTTTTTCGTAAAATTTTGCCCTCCAGCTCATATTCATAAAGGGCGTTTTCCTTTAAGCCGCGAAGCTTGACAGAGTGCCAGGTTTTGCCGAAACGCTCGTGATCCAGGAAGAGGAAGAGGGCGGACTGGCCGTCGAGAACGTACTGAACCGCCTGCAGGGGCGCGTTTTTCAGGGAAGAAAGCCGGTAGAGATCGCCGAACTGGACGGTATTCCGGATTTTCTTATAGTCTGCGATGTATCCGGCAATCTCCTGGAGTTTTTCATCGGAAGCCCAGTTCAGGTCGATACCGATGCCAAGGGCCCCGCACATGGAGCTGTGCATGCTGAAATGCAGGGGGATTTTCCGCTGGTTCATGCCGAAATCATCGGTGAGCCAGGCCCGCATGTATTTGGCGGGATAAAAATAACTGTAAGCTTCCTGGATGAAAAGCCGGTCGAGCGGATCGGTGTTGTCGCTGGGCCAGTACTCGTCGAAGCGCTCCAGCGCGCCGTAATCCACCCGGCCTCCGCCGGAAGCGCAGGCCTCCAGTTCCACCTTCGGATGGTGTTTTTTCAATTCCTCAGCGAGTCGGTAGACACCTTCAGTGCTGCGGAAATGAAGTTCTTTCCACTGACGCGGCTCCCGGGTGGGAGAACCGGCCTCTGAGAGATAACGGTTCATGTCCCATTTGATATAGTCGATGGCGTTCTCAGAGAGGAGTTCATCCAGTACCTGAATGAGATAATCCACCACCTCCGGGTTTGCCATATCGAGTTCATACTGATTTCGGCCCATGAGGATCTCCCGGTTGGGATAGGAGAGCACCCATTCCGGATGTTTTGAAAAAAGACGGCTTTTCGGATTGACCATCTCGGGCTCAATCCAGAGGCCGAATTTCATGCCCAGCCGGTGCACCTCGTCGATGAGCTCATTCATGCCGTTGGGGAATTTTTCCGGGTTCACATACCAGTCACCAAGGCCTGCAGTGTCGTCATTTCTTCCGATGAACCAGCCGTCGTCCACGACGAAAAGCTCCACGCCCATGGCGGCGGCCCGGCGTGCCAGCTCGATCTGCTCGCTGCAGCGAACAGAAAAAGTGGTGGAATACCAGGAATTATAGAGAACCGGAAGGGGCTTATCTGCCAGCTCCCGGGGTATCAGCTGCTCCAGGGCAAAAGAATGAAGGGTATGGGTCATTTTTTCAAAACCTCCGTCTGAGTAGCCCGCATAGACCGCCGGGGTGCTGAAAGTCTCGCCTGCATTCAGCCTCCAGGAAAAATCCGTGTCGTTCATGCCAATGAGAATGTTGGTGAAACCGGCGTTGACGGCCTCCACGGTGACTTTGAAATTGCCGGAGTAGGAGAGGGCTCCATAATAAACATCGCCGGTGGTTTCCGTGGCGTTTTTATGCACAAGAAAAACGGGATTGGCTGTGTGGGCCGTGAGGCCGTAAAGGCTTTCATAGACCTTTTTTCCGACGGTCACGGGATCGGACTGCTCAAGAAATTCCGCGCCCCAGCGGCCATTGTAGTTGAGAGAGGTGTAACCGGTGCCGGGAAGGCCGAACTGGGCGGAGCAGAAGCGCTCGATGACAATGGGCTCACTTCCGGTATTTTCTGCGGAGCTCCAGCGCCGGATGAGGTCCGCCTCCGGGAAGACCTCATAGAAAAGATGAATGCGGAAGGGATAGAATTCGTCCTGAAGAATCAGCTCCAGCCGCTCGTCCTCGACCTGGCACTCGCTTAACCTGTAGCGAAAATCCCGAACCTGATCAGAAAAGGTCACTTTCAGGGCCGTTTCCTTGAAATGCATGGTCCCGAAAGCAGAAAATTCTTCCTTCAGAATCTGCGGCTCACTGAGGTTGACCACAGAAAAAGGACAGGGATTTTCGAGAAAATCTTCCACATGGGGGATTTTTTTACCCCAGTAGATGTTTGCGAGGAAGCCCTTTTCGGAGAGGCCGAAAATATAGCTGATGTGAGCGGTCTCCAGGGCGAAAAGTCGGTTTTCAAAATTTAAAATAGGCATGAGAATACCTCCTGATTTATATATTTTCACGGAATGCTTGCGTTCATTATCGCGGAAAGAAAAGAAAAAAGATATAAACAAGGCGTGAATTGATTTATATAAATCTTGTATAACACCGGCGGCGGGTTTATGATAAAGAAAAGGAGAGGATTCTATGCTTGTACACGATCAGTATATTTATCCGGAGAAACCGGACTGCGACGACGATATCGTTGTCTTTCATTCCGGTTTTTCTTCGACGATGGCGAACTACAGCCACGGGAAAGACACCAGGGATTATTATCTGATCCACTGGGTTACCCGGGGCCGCGGGACCTACCAGACGGAGACAGCGAAGTACAATCTTAAAGAGGGCGACGGCTTTCTGATCCTGCCGGGTCAGACCATTGTTCACACGGCGGACAAAGAGGAACCCTGGGATCTCTGCTGGGTCGCTTTTTTCGGGCGGAAAGCAGAGGAGATTCTGAAGGAAGCCGGTCTGGATAGGGAGCACCTGATCTTTCATTATGATAAGGACACGTTTCTGGAGGACTGCATCCAGAACATCTATAAAGAAAGCCAGACTGGAAAAAATGTGCTCTACATCACGGGGCAGTTTTATCTTTTCATGGCGCGGCTGGCGGAGGAAAAACAGAAGGAACGCTTCCTCAGTACCGAGAGCAGCCAGTTCTCGCGCTTTGAGGAGGCCATGAATTACATCCGGCGAAATATCCGCAGCCAGATTTCCGTGGCCCAGCTGGCCAACAGCATGCGCCTGGACCCCTCCCAGGTTTATCGGATCTTCCAGAAGCACACAGGCCGGTCGCCTCAGCAGGTGATCGCGGAGCTTCGGATGGAAAAGGCCTGCGAATTTCTGGAAAAAACGGATCTCTCCATCCGGGACATCGCGGAGTGGCTGGGTTATGAGTACCAGTCTCATTTTACCAAACAGTTCAAAGTGCACCGGAAAATGAGCCCGTCCGCTTATCGGAAGCTCCGTAGAAATAACTGAATTTTCATAATATTTCTATAAATTATAAAAATTAAAAAGAATAGAACAACTAAAATCATATTTTTAAAAGAAAAATGAAAAATAGTGTTGACAAATAAAAGAAGACATGCTATTATAATGTCAACAACAAACAAGAACTTCTAAAAAACACTTACCATCCTCCAGTGACGAGAAAGCTGAAGGAACCGGAGTGAAAGAGAAGCTCAAGTTGTTAGAGGTACTCGTAGAAATAAATAAAGGGAGGTCAGTTCCAATGGGAAGTCCGATCGATCATTCTATTCAATATGGATGTGGTATGGCAAAGGTTTCCTGCATGAATGACCTTTATCTCAATAATAAATAGTCCGGAAAGATCGAATATAGTCCAGATAATCGGAGAGTAAATAAACCGGAGCCGAGATAAAGCGAAAAGATTTGTCACCATATTGAAGTAATACCACAAAGACATTCAAAGGTTTTTATTCCAAGCGGATAAAAAATACGTTAATTTATATAACAATTGAAGGTATATGAAAGTAAAGATTTATATATCGAGAGAACTTATATAAATTATCGTATCGAAGAGAATATCAGGAAAATATGATCGAAAACTTTGAGTTTTATCAAAAGGATGAAGGCTTTAACAGATTCCTTCTTAAATATAAGAAAGCAGGAAACTACAAAATATAAGAATATTTCCTCCGATTAATAAAAATATAGAGAAAGAAAACTGAATATGACAGAAGAACATTAAACAGCCGTTATCGAAGCAAAGCGATAGCGGCTGTTTTTCGCAGTTTTATGGGAAAAACAGGGCCGTTTCTTTTGACAAGGAGTTTGAGGTATGGTACACTGTATCTATCTATGTAACCCAAAAGGTAACTGTCAAGAGGTGAAAACATTGGATAAATACGAATATAGTCTCAAATTGGATGAGATTAAAAAATTAGTCACCAGCGGAAACTATGAGGAAGCGGTCAAGGTGGCGGATACCGTGGAATGGAAACGTGTTCGCAATACCCGGACTCTCTGCATGGTCAGTGAAATATATGAAGCAAATGATAGATTAGAGGACAGCAAGGAAATTCTTCTTCGTGCATACCGGAGATCTCAGACGACGAGAACGATTCTGTTCCGCCTGACGGAAGTCGCCATCAAGATGAAGGAATTTGATGAGGCTGTGGAGTATTACAGCGAGTTTGTAAATGCCGCACCCAACGATACTTCCCGGTATATTCTTAAATATGAGATCTATAAGGGAAGAGGTTCTTCTCTGGAAGATCAGATTTCCATTCTGGAAGAATATAAGGAAGCAGAGTATACGGAGCAGTGGGGATATGAGCTTGCCAAACTTTACTATCAGGCAGGGGAAAAACAGAAATGTATCGAGAGCTGTGATGACCTGGTTCTCTGGTTCCGTCAGGGCAAGTATGTGATCAAAGCTCTGGAGCTGAAACGTTCCCTGACTGACCTAACACCGGTGCAGCAGGCGATTTACGACCACAGAGATGAAATGATGCCCATTAAGGAGCGGGTGGAGGCAGCTGTTCCGGAGCTGGAAAAGATCATTGTAGATAAAATGCCTTCCAATGAGACGGATGCGATCACGGAAAATATCATTTCTGAGACCCAGAAGGAGCTCGCCCAGGCGGTAAGCCAGCATACGGCAGCCGCAGAGCAGGAGGTTTTGGAACCGGTACAGGATCAGTCCTGGAGATACGCCACCGGCGGAACGACGAGAGTGATGCCCACAGATGCAGTGAAAGAAACTCTTCAGCAGGAGAACACTACAGCAGCTCCGGATACAGCTTTTGATGCACAGCAGCTGCAGAAAGAGCTGGCAGAGAGCATGCGGGAGATTATTTCCGGCATCCATCCGGCAGAGACTGAAGCGGAGATTGTGGAGCCGAAAAATGATATGTCTTTCTTTGAAGACAGAGCGGCAGACGTATCGGTGGAACAGCCGAAGGAATCTATCGATGATATTCTGGTATCTATGAGCGGCGCCGATGAGGCGGCTTCCACAGCAGAGCAGGAAGAGCCAGAGAAAGAAATTCCGAAAATGCCTGTGATGCCGGAGCAGCCGGTGGAACCGGTAAAAACGGTCGCAGAGAATCCGAATCTGAGACCTCAGATGCAGAATAGCGGAACAGCAGCTTCCGGCTTTGCCGCACTGGAGGCTCAGGCCGCAAAGATGCGGGCAGAGGCCCAGCAGGCAGCCGGGCTGAATGAACAGCTGGCGGCCCGGGCAGGCGTGGATCGTGATAAAGAAGAGAAGGTTAAAATGGCAGCTCAGCAGCAGCCGAGGACAGAGAAGCCTGTCAACCGGCCGAAGGCGGAGATGCCGGTGCAGCAGCCGGTCATGAAGGCTCAGACACAGGCTCCGGTCAATGGCGCAGGCCAGCCAACCGAGAGACAGACACAGCCGCAGCTGAATGTAGGCCAGCCCATGCAGGGACAGGCACCGCAGCAGATGAATGCTGGTCAACCCGTGCAGGGACAGGCACCGCAGCAGATGGACGCAGGCCAGCCCATGCAGGGAATGGCACCGCAGCAGCCGAACGGCAGTCAACCCATGCAGGGAATGGCTCCACAGCAGCCGAACGTTGGCCAGCCCATGCAGGGAATGGCGCCGCAGCCAGCCGCAATGAATGGCCAGCCGCCTCGCCAGAACAATGTAAATCAGGCCCAGGGTGTGATCCGTATGGAGCGCGCAGGCAGAAATGCCGAGCAGGCAGCGGCCCGGCAGAATCCTTACCAGCAGGCAGCATACCGGCCTCATCAGAGCCTGACCTTAAGCCAGCAGCAGATGTTCTCTTATTTCTCCACAATTCAGGGACTTCAGGAGCAAATCGCTTTCGCACTGAATGAATCTTTGATTAAGGTTCAGAAGGATAAAACGTCAAGGAGCGGCAATCTGGTGATCACAGGTGATCCCGGAAGTGGAAGAACGACGCTGGGTATTCGTTTTGCCAAGGCTCTGTGCCAGGGACGGGGAAGCAGCGCTGCCAGAGTCGCAAAGATCTATGCAGAGGATTTTAATAAGAAAGATATCCCATCCACGGTGGCAAAGATTGCCGGAGGTACTCTCATCATTGAGGAAGCCGGAGATCTGGCAGAGGAATCCATCGCACAGCTTTCCAAGGCCATGGAGTTCCGCACAGACGGTCTTCTGGTAATTCTGGAGGATGAGAAGAGTTATCTGAAAGAGCTTTTCGACAAGAATCCGACCTTTGCAGAGAAATTTACCTCTGAAATCTCCATTCCGATTATGACGAATGACGAGCTGGTGACCTTTGGTAAGATCTATGCATATGATGAGGATTATCGTATCGATGATTCTGCTACGGTGGCCCTTTATAACCGGATCAGTGAGATGCAGACACCGGAGCATCCGGTATGCATTGCTGACGTAAGAGATATTGTAGATGACGCCATCCAGCGCTCTGAGCGCACCGGTATCCGTAAGCTTGGAAGAATCCTTTCTCACAAGCGCTACGACGAAGACGATAGAGTCATTCTGTACGAGAAAGATTTTAAATAATAAGAAGAAACAAAGCGGACGCGCAGGCCGGTCAAAGGCAGCCGTCCGCTTTTTCTATAGGGAAAATTACCTCCGTGGGACGGTGAATAACTTGACTTAAACCAGACTTTAAGATGTGGGATGAAAGTAAATGAAAATTCTTGCGAAGGCTGGAGACGAGCTGGCAAAAGACCATTACCGGAAGCTGGAGCTTCACGCAGGAGAGTGCGTAAGCTGCGGCCATTGCAACAAACGCTGTCTTTCCATGTGGATCAGATGGCCAGAATGAAAGAGATCAAAGAATATTTTGGCATGTAATCGGAGTTTCCAAGCTTAAAAAACTGCCTGTCGGACGAAAATCGGACAGGCAGTTTTTTATTCTTTTATATACCAAGAGGTATATAAAGGAATAGTGGAGAAAAAGAGAGTTTTCGGGCGAAAGAAGGAAAAATCTGCGGTGAAATACAGAGTCTTCCTGGTTGACATTTTATATACCGGGCGGTATAATTGAGACAGCAGGAGGGAACTATGGACAACAGAGAAAAAATCCTGAACTGCGCGCTGGAGCTTTTCCATGCCAGAGGATATGACGCTGTTGGCGTGCAGGAGATCGCAGAGACGGCCGGCGTGACCAAGCCGACCCTCTATTATTATTTTAGAAACAAACGAGGCCTTCTGGAGGCGCTCCTTTCCCGGGAATATGCACAGTTTCGCAGCGAGGTTTTTGACGGCCGGGATGAGAAGGAGCAGATCTGGCTGACCCTGCCGAAGATCGCCTCCGCCTATGTGGATTACGGCATGAACCACCGGAAATCCTACATGCTGATGATGTCGCTTTTTTATTCGGCGAGAGAGAATGAAGCCTACCAGTCGGTAAAGCCTTTTGTGGAAGATCTCTATCAGAACATGGTGAGACTTTTCATGGGAGCCTCCGGCCAGCTGGGAAATATGAACGGCAGGCAGGAACAGTTCGCCCTGGGTTTTACCGGAATGCTGGACCATTACATTCTTCTGATGGCGGCCCGGGAGCCGGAAGGCTATCAGGTGCCACAGGCGACGAAGGAAGCGCTGGCGAAACAGTTTATGCACGGAATTTTCAGCTGATGGGACATCAGTAAAATACAATCTGGAGGTAAGAAACACAATGGGACATTGGTATAACGAGGCAGTTTTTTATCATATTTATCCGCTGGGCCTTCTGGGCGCACCGAAGAAAAATGAGGGAACAGAGATCGAGCACCGGATGAAGAAGCTTCTTCCCTGGATCGACCATATGAAGGACCTGGGCGTGACGGCCGTCTATATCGGCCCGCTCTTTGAATCCACCACCCACGGCTATGACACGAAGGATTATAAGAAAGTGGACCGCCGTCTGGGTGACAACGAGGATTTCAAAGATTTTGTTAAAAAATGCCACGAAGCCGGTATCCGTGTGGTGGTGGACGGTGTGTTCAACCATACCGGCCGCGAATTTTTCGCCTTCCAGGATATCCAGAAAAACAGGGAACATTCTCCCTATGTGAACTGGTACAAGGGTGTGAACTTCGGCTGGAACAGCCCCTACAACGACGGGTTCGGCTACGAGGCCTGGAGAAACTGCTTCGAGTTGGTGAACCTCAATCTTTACGAGCAGGCCGTGAGGGATTATCTCTTTGATGTGATCCATTTCTGGATCCAGGAGTTTGACATCGACGGAATCCGCCTGGACTGCGCGGACTGCCTGACCTTCGATTTCATGAAGGAGATGCGCTGGAGAACTTCTCAGGAAAAAGAGGATTTCTGGCTCATGGGTGAAGTGATTCACGGCGATTACGCCCGCTGGGCAAACGATGATGTGCTCCATTCCGTGACGAATTACGAACTGCACAAAGGTCTCTATTCCGGCCACAACGATCACAACTATTTTGAGATCGCTCACACGATCCGCCGGGAATTTGACGAGAACGGCGGTATTTACAAAGGAAGAACACTGTATTCCTTCGCGGATAACCACGATGTGGACCGTCTGGCCAGCAAGCTGAATAACAAAGCCCACATGTTCCCGGAGTACACACTTCTTTACACGCTGCCGGGTATTCCCTCCATTTATTATGGTTCCGAGTGGGGCATTGAGGGAAGAAAAGAAGGCGGCAACGATGATCCGCTCCGTCCGGCTCTGAACCTGGCCGAGATGGAGGAAAAGTATAAGGACTGCCAGCTGACAGAGCATATCCGGATGCTTGGCAGACTGAAAAAAGAGCTTTCACCGCTCTCCGAAGGAAAATACAGAGAATTACTTCTGACCAACCGGCAGTACGCTTTTGCGAGAATCCAGGATGACAAGGCCGTGATCGTAGCCGTCAATAACGACGAAAATCCGGCGCACGTTTCCATTCCGGTGCCGGCAGGAGGAAATGCGGTAAACGCCGTTACCGGAGAGCCGGTCAATGTGGAAAATGGCCGCATCAACGCAGAACTTTCACCGGCCGGAAGCCTGATTGTATCTGTAAATATCTAAAATTATAAAGACTGCGGGGCAGAAAAAAGGCCCGGCAGTCTTTGGCGACTGAAAATATAAAAAACCTGACTACATAGATGGACCGAAAAAATATCATTCTAAGTATGAGGAGAAGGGGATTATGGAAGAAACAAAGAAAAGAACACGAAAAACAGCAGCGGTAAAAGAAGAAAAGATGGCAAAAAAAGCCCCTGCAGCGGCAAAAACAGCAGCAGAGAAAAAGCCTGCGGCCAAGCGGACAACTGCCAAAAAACAGGAAGTTCTTCAGATCGGCGAGCTGGATCAGTATCTCTTCGGTCAGGGAACCCATTATGACATTTACAAAAAGCTGGGCGCACATCTGACCAAAAGAAAGGGCAAAGAGGGCGTTTATTTTGCCGTCTGGGCGCCCCATGCGAAAGACGTCCATGTAGTCGGAGATTTTAACGGCTGGAACACGGGAGTGACTCCCATGAAGCGGCTGGAGCCTCTGGGAATCTGGGAAGCTTTTGTGCCCGGAGTTCAGGAAGGCTGTCTCTACAAATATTATATTCTGACGGAAAAAGGCCAGGAGCTTTATAAGGCAGATCCTTTTGCCAGCGCCTCCGAGCTTCGCCCCGGAAATGCCTCCAAGGTGGCGGATATCAGCAAATTCCGCTGGACAGACAATACCTGGATGACGAAGCGGACCGAGAAAAATCCGGACGAAGAGCCTATGAGCATTTATGAGGTGCATCCGGGTTCCTGGAAAAAGCACCCTCACAATCCGGACACCGAGGACGGTTTCTACAGCTATCAGGAGTTTGCCCATTCTCTCGTAGAATATGTAAAAGATATGGGCTATACCCATGTGGAACTGATGGGAATCGCAGAGCATCCTTTTGACGGTTCCTGGGGCTATCAGGTGACCGGTTATTACGCACCGACCGCCCGTTATGGTTCACCCGCTGATTTCAAATATCTGGTGAACTATCTCCACAAAAACAAGATCGGCGTCATTCTTGACTGGGTTCCGGCGCATTTCCCGAAAGATGCCCACGGACTGGCGGAGTTTGACGGAACCTGCTGTTATGAGTATGCAGATCCCAGAAAAGGCGAGCATCCGGACTGGGGTACCAAGGTCTTTGATTTCGGCAAAAATGAAGTGAAAAACTTCCTGATTGCCAATGCCCTCTACTGGATCGAGGAGTTCCATGTGGACGGTCTCCGTGTGGACGCGGTGGCCTCCATTCTCTATCTGGATTACGGCAGAAAAGACGGTCAGTGGTGCCCGAATATCTACGGAGGCAACAAGAATCTTGAGGCCATCGAGTTCTTCAAGCATCTGAACAGCGTTGTGCGGGGAAGAAACCACGGCACGGTGATGATTGCCGAGGAGTCGACTGCCTGGCCGAAGGTGACTGGAAAACCGGAGGATGACGGTCTGGGCTTCTCCATGAAATGGAACATGGGCTGGATGCATGACTTCCTTGAATATATGAAGCTGGATCCCTATTTCCGCCAGTTCAACCATAACCTGATGACCTTCTCCCTGACTTATGCTTATTCTGAAAAATACATCCTGGTGCTTTCTCATGATGAGGTCGTGCATCTGAAATGCTCTATGATCAACAAGATGCCGGGACTTTATGACGATAAGTTCTCCAATCTGAAAGCCGGTTATTCCTTCATGCTGGGCCATCCCGGTAAGAAACTGCTCTTCATGGGTCAGGATTTCGGACAGCTTCGGGAGTGGAGCGAGGAGAGAGAGCTTGACTGGTATCTGCTGGCTGAGGAGAAGCACAGTGAGCTTCAGAATTATGTGCGGGCCCTGCTTCATCTTTACCAGAAAAATAAAGCCCTCTACGATTCCGACCAGAGGTACGAGGGTTTCGAGTGGATCAATGCCAATGATAATACCAGAAGTATTTTCAGCTTTGTGCGTCATTCTCAGGATGGCAAGAACAATCTGCTCTTTGTCATCAACTTTACGCCCATGGCTCGTCCGGATTACCGGGTAGGCGTGCCGAAGAAAAAACAGTATCGTCTGGTTCTCAACAGCGACGCCGCGGAGTTCGGCGGAAGCGGAAAAGAGCAGCCGGAAGTATACCGGGCGGTACAGTCGGAGTGCGACGGAAGACCGTATTCCTTCGCTTACGATCTGCCGGCTTATGGTGTTGCAGTATTTAAGTTCTAAATATTTTTCCCTCTTGCATAGAAATGTGCAGGGGGGATTTTTTATGAGATTTTCGATAAGACGACTGGTCTGGAACTTCTTTTTCCGGATGGCGGTAGGCCTGGTGCTGATCGTTGCGGTGAATTTTGTCTGTACGCTGGCGAATATCCCGCTGTGGGTGGGCATTAACCCGGTGACGGCGGCTGCCACTGGATTCTTTGGGGTTCCAGGAGTTTTACTGCTCTATGGAGTCGTTGGTTATGGACTGTAAATTTTTGTGCAAAAGAGAGAAAAAGAAGAGCGGGGTGGAGAATCCTGACGTTTTCCAACCCGCTTTTTCTGTGCATTTCTGCGTATAGACAAACGTGGGCATTGCGTGTATAATGAAGCCATCTCAAAAACAAATCTTGCCAGTTCGGCAAACAAATCCACAGATTTAAAAATCAATAAAGAGGTGATTTTCTGGAAACAATCCAAAAAATTTCAGTCAGTCTTCTGGTGACGGCGGCAGTTTTTCAGGATCTGAGAAAAGGAATCATATCCAATGTTCTGATCCTTTTTGGCTTTCTGGGAGGGGCGGTTTTTCAGCTGATTCGTCTGGGAGGCTCTGGACTGATCCTGTTTTTCGGAAGCGCAGTCTTTCCAGTGCTGCTTTTTTCGATTCTTTATTATTTCCGTATGATCGGCGCGGGGGATATCAAGCTTCTGGCGGCTCTCGGCGGCTTCCTGGGAATCAGTGATCTTTTTCGTTGTCTGGTCTGTGCCCTGATTTTCGGGGGCATTCTGTCTTTATTTCTTATGATTTATCGAAAAAATCTGATCCGGAGATTTCAGTATCTGGCCGGTTATGTGTCTTCTTATATCCAGGGAAAAGAATGGCAGCCCTACCGCCGAAAAGGAGAAAAAGACGGGGAATTTCCGCTCTCTGTACCAATCGCTCTGAGCGTCTGGTTCTTTGCGGCGGGCTGGCTTTAAAAAGGAGGAGTTTATGAAGAAAAGTATTTTTGCAGTCTGTGATCTTGAGGCTTCCTATGCCTACAATCTTATGGAGGCCATCGACGAGAGGCAGGGGATGTCTTTTGAGGTTCAAGCCTTTACCAACGTGGAAAGTCTGATTTCCTATGCCAGGGAAAGGCATATCGAGCTGCTTCTGATCTCGGCCGCCGCCATGTGCGGGGAGCTTCTGAAGCTTTCCATCGGGAAAATCATGATTTTGTCAGAAGGAGAAAAGAAAAAGGAGCTCTCGGACTACCCCTGCATTTATAAATATCAGGCCTCGGACCAGCTGATCGCGGAGGTCATGAATTACTATGCGGTGGAGGCAGTTCCGGCCCCGGCTGCCATGCTGAAAAAGAAGGTGGAGATCATCGGGATCTATTCGCCGGTGGGCCGCTCGTTGAAGACTTCTCTGGCCCTTACTTACGGGCAGATCCGGGCCCGGGAGCATAAGGTGCTCTATCTGAATCTGGAGGAGTATGCGGGTTTTGAGACCCTGTTGGAGGAAAAATATGAGGCAGATCTAGCCGATCTTCTCTATTTTGCCCGGCTGGGGAGCGGTAATCTGGTCTACCGGATGGGAAGCCTGATCCGCCATCTGGGAGGGCTGGACTATATTCCGCCGGCTTTCTGTCCCGAGGACCTTCGGAACATTTCGCCGGGGGAGTGGACTTCTCTGATCCGGGATCTGGCGGAATACAGTGCTTATGATGTGCTTTTGCTGGATATCGGGTCGGCGGTGAACGGAATCACGGAGCTCTTGAAGCTCTGCACGAAGGTCTTTATGCCGGTGTCCGGGGATGAGATTGCGGCGGCAAAGCTGGAGCAGTACGAGAGGGTGTTAAAGCAGCAGAACGCTTTGAATGTACTGGAGAAAACGCAAAAATTTTCCCTTCCCTTCGTGAGCGGAAGCGGAAAAGGGAAAGCATATATGGAACAGCTGGTCTGGGGAGAGCTGGGAGATTTTACCAGACAGCTCATCAGGGAGGAACAGGATGGACGAATGGGAACAGGAAGGACTGAACCTGCGAAAAAAACTCAGGGAACGGCTGGATCAGACACGGGAGGTGGAAGACCAGGAGATTTACCGGCAGATTGACGATCTGATTCTGGAAGAGACACGGAACCGCTATGTAAGTCTCAGGAGAAAAGAGGCGCTCCGGACCGAACTTTTCAACAGCATCCGGAAACTGGATATTCTTCAGGAACTCATCGATGATGATTCGGTCACGGAGATCATGGTCAACGGGACAGAAGGCATCTTTCTGGAACGGAATGGCCGCCTGCTCTGCTGGGAAAAGAAGATCACCTCGAAGGAAAAACTGGAGGATATGGTCCAGCAGATCGCCGGCCGCTGCAACCGGATCGTCAATGAGTCTGTGCCCGTGGCGGATGCCAGGCTCTCGGACGGTTCCAGAGTCAGTCTCGTGCTTCCGCCGGTGGCTTTAAACGGGCCGGTCATCACGATTCGGCGTTTCCCGAAAAATCCGATCCATATGGATCGGCTGGTGGAGCTTGGCGCTGTCACAACAGAGGCTGCGGCTTTTCTCAGAGCGCTGGTCAGAAGCGGCTACAATATTTTCATCAGCGGGGGAACCGGCTCTGGAAAGACCACATTTCTCAATGCGCTTTCCGATTTTATTCCGAAGGAGGAGCGGATCATCACCATCGAGGACAATGCGGAGCTTCAGATCCAGGGGGCAGAAAATCTGGTCCGGCTGGAGGCTAGACAGGCCAATACGGAAGGGAAAAATTCCGTGACGATCCGGGATCTCATCAAGGCAAGTTTACGAATGAGGCCGGACCGGATCGTGGTGGGAGAAGTCCGAGGCGAGGAGGCCCTGGATATGATTCAGAGCATGAATACGGGCCATGACGGTTCTTTGAGTACCGGCCATGCCAACAGCCCGAGAGATATGCTTTCGAGACTTGAGACCATGATTCTCATGGCGATGGAGCTTCCTCTTTCTGCCATCCGGCGGCAGATTGCCTCGGCGGTGGATATTCTGATTCATCTTGGGAGAATGAGGGACCGGAGCCGGAAGGTGATGGAGATCGTTGAAATCACCGGCTATGACAGGACTTCCGGAGAAATCACGGAGCGGACCCTGTTTCAGCTGGAGGAGACGAAAGAACAACCGATGGGGGTTCTTGTCAGAAAACAGGAGCTTCTCCATGTGGAGAAGCTGAACCGGGCGGGAATTGTACTGGAAAAGATGTGAGGGTGAGGCTATGGAGAGAGATTATGGAGTCTGGAAGTTTTCCGGGAAAGAGAAGGCGAAACTGATTTTGAGTTATTTGGGGCTCTGTGGGCTGGTGAGCTGGCTTTTTTATCATTCCTTCTGGGCGGTGCTTCCTTTTCTTGCCGGACTTCCGGTGTTCTTGAAGAAAAGCCGGGAAAAGCGTATTAAAGAGCGGAGAGAGGAGCTTCTGACGGAGTTCCTCACAGGGATCCGGGCGATAGCCAGCGCTCTGGACGCAGGTTATTCCATGGAAAATGCGCTGGGGGAAGCCCTGAAAGAGACGGAAAAGGTCTATGGGATGGATGGCGTTTTTACGGAGGAGCTGCGGGAGATGGAGCGGAAACGGAACTTAAACCAGAGTATGGAGACGCTTTGGGCAGATCTTGGCAAACGAAGCGGTCTGGAGGATATCGAAAATTTCGGGGAGATCTTTCAGGTGGCCCGTCGTTCCGGAGGAAATCTAAAGGAGATTATCCAGAGTACGGCGGATAATATCACCCGGAAGACAGAGACACGAAGGGAGATAGAGATCAGCCTGGCGGCGAAAAAAATGGAGCAGAAGGTTATGAGTGCGGTTCCGTTTTTCATTCTGGCTTATGTGGACCTGGGATCGCCGGAATTTCTGGAAGGTCTTTATCATAACAAGCTGGGGATTTTCATTATGACGGCTTGTCTGGGTCTTTACCTGGCAGCTTTTTTCTGGGGAAGGAGGATTGTGGAAATTGAAGTATGAACGGTGGAAAGAGCCCTTTGACCGGGCTGGGGAGTGGCTTGTCAGGCGTTTTCCGGGGCTTCTTGTGGGGAAGCAGGGACAGCAGAACGCGGCGAGCTTAAAGATGCTTAGAACAACGAAAAATACGATAACGCTGCAAGCTTATTATGAGAGAAAGTTTTCAAGGATGCTGATGTTTCTTTTCGGCGGCCTGATTTTTCTCGGGTTTCTGGCTCTGGGTTTTCAGGGGGAAGTGCATTGGTTGGAGCGGCCGTCGATTGAAAGGCCGGGGTATGGGGAAGGAAATCTGGAGGCAAAGCTGACCGTGGGATTTTCTGATGAAGAGACCGTGGATCTTTCCCTCATTGTGGGGGAACGGAAATATTCTTCGGAGGAGGTTCAGAAGATTTTCCAGGGGATTCTTGAGCATCTGGAAGAGCAGATTCTCGGGGAAAATGAGTCGCTGGAAGCGGTGCGGAAGAATCTGGTTTTTCCTGGTTCTTTCTGTGACGGGATCGTCACGGCAGTCTGGTCCGTGGACCCGCCGGATTATATAGACGATACCGGCCGTTTCCTAAGCGAACCACCAAAAGAAGGGATTCTGGCTACGGTAAAGGTGACGCTGACCTGTGAAAAAGAAGAGCTGATCCGGGAATTTCCGGTGAAGCTTCTGCCGCCGGAGCGGACTGAACTGGAAGAAAAAGCAGTGGAGCTGAAGGCGGAAGCGGAGGAAAACGGAGAGAAAACCCGGGAAGCGGAAGAGATGGTTCTTCCGGATAGCTGGAAAGGAACCCCCATCCGCTGGGGAACGAAGGAGGATTCACCACTTGGAGTGGGCTTTCTTCTGCTGGCGGTGGGACTCTGGTACCTCTACGGAAAGGACGACCGGGAACTGAAAAAAGAGGAGAAACATCGGAAACAGCAGATGATTCTCGATTATCCGGTGATTCTTTACAAGATGAGTATGCTTCTGGAGGCAGGAATGACCATCCGGGGAGCTTTCAGCAAGGTTGCCTTTCATTACAGGGACCAGAACGGGAAAGAAGTCCATTACGCCTACGAGGAGATGCTTCTCGCCTGCTACGAGATGGAGCAGGGAGTGGGCGAGGCTGCGGCTTACGAGGAGTTTGGGCAGAAATGCGGAAATCTTCATTATCTGAAATTCGGTTCGCTGCTCTCCCAAAACCTGAAAAAAGGCTCCCGCGGCCTGGTGGAGCTTCTGGAACAGGAGGCGGAAAATGGAATGGAAGAGAGGAAGAGCCTGGCGAGGAAGCTGGGAGAAGAGGCCGGTACGAAGCTTTTGCTTCCGATGCTGCTCATGCTTATTCTGGTGATTGTGATACTGATGGTTCCGGCGATTTTGTCTTTTTAAAGGCTGGCCGGATAAGAAAAAGGAGGTTTGTCATATGGATCATGTAAAAATGTTTTTGCAGGAAGAAGACGGAGTCGGTGTGGTGGAGATCATTCTGATTCTTGTGGGAATATTAACCACCTATTATGGGGTGAGTATAAAGTGTATAACGTAAGAATATGTGTATAAATCAAACTCAATATACAGTGAAAGGTGGAAAATGTGTATGAGGTATATGGGAGAAATAGCTAACAGAGAAGTTGTGTTGATTCAATATTATAATGTTTTATTCCATTTAATATTTAGAATTGGCTTAGATGAATATAAGAAAAATATTTTGATCAATCGTATAGATTCTGGAGAAGTACTGCTGATGAAAGACATTTACATATGGTGTGAGCAACATCAGATACCAGTGGATATGAAATTTATATACCGGAAGGATTTTTCGGTAACAGCAAATTTATGGAACTTATATTCGTTTCTCCGATTTCATTTGGAAGTTAAGAAGAAAAGAAGATAATTTTAAGGCGAGTGACCACTTGTAAAATATTACAGAAAATAGCACACACTCTTTTGAAGTGAACCCCTTTTTGGGGTCACTTCATTTTGTTCGGAGGTTCATTTTTTGGGTAGAAAGTTTTTGGCGTAAAAGACATATACTAGTTTGTAGAAAATATATATGAGGTACTGGTATATGAAAAAAATTATCAACTGGCAGATTGCAGGCTTTGCTTTTACTGTTATTATAGGAACGGCTTTTCATTTTCTTTTTATTTGGACAAACGAAAGCATCGTAGCGGCATTTGTTTCCCCAGTGAATGAATCGATATGGGAACACATAAAACTATTGTTTTTTCCCATGCTTGTATATGCTCTCTTTGAATACAGTTTTTGGGGTAAGCAATACGCCAGATTTTGGTGTATAAAACTGAAAGGTGTATTAACAGGTATGGCACTAATCCCCACACTATATTACACCTACACGGGTATCATAGGGGAGTCCCTGGATTGGTTTAATATTGTTATTTTTTTTGGAGTGGCAGGATTGGTGTATTTAGTAGAGACAAAAATGTTTCAGGGAAACAAAACGTGCAGAATTCCTTCGGAATATGCCTTTGTAATGCTTAGCATTATCGGCTTTGTATTCTTTGTATTTACCTTTTATCCGCCAGAGATTCCGTTTTTTCAGGATCCTGTCAGTAAAACATATGGTTTTTAATGTTTGTTACAAATTTTAGCGTGTTCTTCTTAATGTTAAGCGTTGTTACTGTATTCGTCAATTCTAATGAATGCATATGGCATCAATGTTCTTCGTGTTCAGCATCTTTTTTCGTGCGATGCACCGTACCATAAGGATGCTGAGGCGGAGCGTAGAGCGAATAGAGTTTTAACGGACAAACTCCTACATTGACGATATTGTGCCACGTACCTGCGGGGATAAGAATTGCAAAATTTTCGTCCACGCACGCCTGTTCTTGCAAATGATTTCGGCAACTACCCATATAAACTTTGGCTTTGCCACTCTCTACTCGAATGAATTGGTCTACGTTGGGGTGCATTTCTACACCGATGTCACCACATGCAGGTATGCACATCAAAGTCAACTGCATATCCTGCCCCGTCCAAAGTGTCGTGCGGAAGTTATGATTCATATTGGTTGCGTGTCTGATATTAAAAATAAACGGTTCAGAGCCGTAGTCACGGATCTTGGGATGTTCACCCAGATTGTAATTTCGCATAACGATACCTCTTACCATAGTGTCAGTATTAGTCTTTCACTCCTTTGGATACAATGTAAGCTGTCATCTTCCATACGATACATACCGAGGAAGATATCCTTAAGCAGGAACTGAGCAAGCTGAGTCGAATGGGGAAGCAGTAATTGGAAATCTACTATTATAAAAAATTAAAGAAGAAAATAATCAAGGCAGTTGGCTGCAATTTGAGTCTACTGCTTTTGTATATATAAAGAAGCTGAAAAAGTACGATAAATGCACAGAAAAAACAGTTTACACAGAGTGCGTATGAGGAAGAACAAGCGTGTGTTAAGGGGTATAGGACAAGGGGCTAAATTTATTGTGGGAATATTAACCCCCTATTATGGGGGGAGTATAAAGTGTATAACGTAAGAATATGTGTATAAATCAAACTCAATATACAG
>OLSO01000294.1_pt1 | contig 51018 bp, 48 predicted proteins | sample 1672441 | NCBI WGS metagenome assembly OLSO01 (sample SAMEA3136686, study PRJEB25190) | human gut metagenome | biome: human gut; feature: human-associated habitat; material: faeces | place: Austria | collected 2013 | reverse complement strand
GTCTGAAACCACCGGTGCTTGCACAAAGGTGGTGTAATGGCCTTGGGACCCGCCCAATATGAGCATAAAAGTGGAGCGGAAGCTTCACGATATGCGAATAGTGGGTAGGATTGTGGGAGTGCATTGCACGAAACAATCCGTAGGTATCATAGTTGGGGGCTTTTGCCCCCAACATCATAATATATAGCTGAGAAAAAAGAAGGAGGAATTCGATGGAACAGAACAGCAATGAAAAAGACAGAGAAAATTTATCCATGGAAGAATATCTGAAGAGGAGACAGGCAGTAAAAACCCGGGAAACAGCTTCGCATGTCGCCCGGGGAGTAGATTCTGTCAGTGCATTACTGACTGCAGTATTTTATTTATGATCAGAATTGTCTTTTGAATTATCTTTCAACAGTCGTGTGACCAGCAGCAATCCATAGAGAATAACAGGAACGAAAATGGTTGCAGCGATAGATGCTTTGAGAAGATCAGAAGCAACAGGTGAATCAATCAGTGCAAAAATCAGTGTGCACAAATACATTGCGATAAGAATAAAAACCCCTAATAGTGCAGAAATACGTTTCAGTTTTTTCATGTGACCAGTCCTTTCATACGCCAATATAGTAATAGTAACAGTATATATCAAATAATTGTTTACGGCAAATAAAATTTGTTATATAATAAAAGGGCGATTGAATTCGAAGTTTAAAGATAAAGGAGCAATATACAATGAGTGAGAAATGTTTATTAGACCAGTGGCGTGATATGGCCTATGACCGTAATCTTCCGAAAGATCAGCTGGAGAAGTTCTGGGGAACATACTTTACAATCGAAAGAGAGATTTACGAGCAGCTACTTGAGAACCCGGATGAAGAAGTGAAGGGAACAGTGAAAGAGCTTGCTGAGAAATATGGACAGGATGTCATGACAATGGTTGGATTCCTTGACGGAATCAATGACAGTCTGAAGACAGCAAACCCGATCGAGACAATGGAAGAAGATACAGTTGTAAGTCTTGCATTTGATAAAGAACTTCTTTACAAGAACATGATCGATGCAAAAGCTGACTGGCTGTATGGACTCCCACAGTGGGATAAGATCTTTGATGCAGAGACAAAGAAACGTCTGTATCGTGAGCAGAAACAGTCCGGTACAGTTCGCAAGGCGAAAAAGATCGGAAGAAATGATCCATGTCCGTGCGGAAGTGGAAAGAAATATAAATTCTGCTGTGGAAAGAACGCATAAGAATCAGATTACTGGCGGTATGTATTGAGAGATACATACCGTTTTGTGTTTTTGGATATAAGTGTATATATTTAAAAGAAAGGGACATACTGATATTGTTCTAATAAGATTAAGAGGAGGAAATCAGTATGCCAGAATTAAGCTGTACCGTACAGACATGTGTACACAATTATCAGTATCTTTGCGAACTGGATAAGATCCAGGTGGGAGGAAACGGTGCGAAGGATGCGAAGGAGACCTGTTGCGATAGCTTTGAAGAAAGAAGAGAGGGAAGTTATAGCAATAAGACGGATCCGATGAAGTCTGTTTCAGATTGCTCAGACGTTGACTGCCAGGCGAAAGATTGCAGATATAATGAAGAGTGCAAATGTCACGCAGGGAAAATTAGTGTAGAAGGCGGTGACGCCTGCCACAGCAGTGGGACAGAATGTGCAACATTTGATTGTTGCCGTAATTGAGCATCAGATAAAAGTATAAAATCGTGATAAATAGAAAGAGATTTGGAAGAGAGGATCTTCTGAATCTCTTTTTTCTACTGTTGACTCTATTATTGCAACCGCGTTATAATCGTAATATGTATATTTAACAGAAGAAAGGAAATGATCGTACATGAGTGAATATCGACAGGATGAGCATACGACAGCGAAAGAGGCGTCAAAGACTCATACAGATCAAAGTTATAGGCACAATTCGTGGGAAGAGCATGAAAAAAGAAGGTATAGCTTCAAAGAACAGGCCATAAAAAGTATGACGTTGTTCTTTGTAGTTGCGACATGTATCTTATTTTATTTTGCACTTTTGAGATTGGGACAGATTTCATCTGTATTTAAGCAGTTTTTAACAGTGGCAAAACCTATTATTTATGGACTGGCAATTGCATATTTGCTGAATCCGATTGTGAAGTGGATAGACCGTCGGATGATTCCGCTTTTGGAGAAACATTGTCCCAAATTAAAGAAGAAAAAACAGATATCAAGAGGAGTTGGAATCTTCGTATCTGTCATCTTAATGTTGGCATTGATTACTACACTTCTCAATATGATGATTCCGGAATTATATGGAAGTATCCGCGACATGATTTTCAATGTGCCGAGTCAGATGAACCGGTTTATCAATGAATTCAGTAAGGTGCATTCTTCTGATTCAACAGTTGGAAAGATGTTGGAGAGCATAGTTGAAGAAGCAAGTGATTTTGTTCAGAACTGGATGAAGACAGATTTGATGGAGAAAGTGAATCTGTGGATGACACAGCTTACTGTGGGAATGATTCAGATGGTTCGTGAAGTCTTTAATTTTATTATTGGAATCATTGTCTCTATTTATGTTTTGTTTAGCAAAGAGAAGTTCCAGAAACAGACAAAGAAGCTGATCTACGCTGTATTTCGTCCGGGACAGGCTAACATGATTCTCCAGATTGGCGGAAAAAGCAATGAGATCTTCGGTGGATTTATTATCGGAAAGATTATTGATTCTCTGATTATCGGAGTAATCTGTTTTATAGGATTATCAATTCTGAATATGCCATATACAATGCTGGTCAGCGTGATCGTAGGAGTGACAAATGTAATTCCATTCTTTGGACCGTATATCGGAGCAATTCCGAGTGCAATTCTGATTCTGCTTGCAGATCCATTGAAAGGGCTCTATTTTATCATTTTTGTTATTGCATTGCAGCAGTTTGATGGAAATGTGCTGGGACCAAAGATTTTAGGAAATTCGACAGGACTTTCCTCGTTCTGGGTTGTTTTCTCAATCCTGATCGCAGGGGGATTATTTGGTATTCCGGGAATGCTTTTTGGTGTACCGACATTTGCGGTGATTTATTATATTGTAAATATGCTGGTTAATTCTATCCTGAAGAAAAAAGAACTTCCAACAGATACGGAGTGCTATGGGAAGAACGGATATGTAGATTCCGAAGGAATTTATATACAGAAAGAAAAACAGGAAGAGATAAAAGAAATACAAGAAGAAAAGGGAGATAAGGACAATGCCGATTCGAGTACAAAATGATTTGCCGGTAAAGGAAATATTAGAACAAGAGAACATCTTCGTGATGGATGAGATGCGTGCGGCACATCAGGATATCCGTCCGATCAGTATCGGACTTCTGAATCTGATGCCACTTAAGGAAGATACAGAGCTTCAGATTCTGAGAGCACTTTCAAACTCTCCGCTGCAGGTGGATGTTACTTTCGTAAGAGTGACAAGTCATGTGTCAAAGAATACATCAACAAGTCACATTTATAAATTCTATGAAGCGTTTGATGATATCAAGGATAAAAGGTTTGACGGATTTATTATCACGGGCGCACCTGTAGAACAGATGCCGTTTGAAGATGTAGATTATTGGGAAGAACTGAAACGTATTATGGAGTGGACAAAGACAAATGTTGTGTCTACACTTCACCTTTGTTGGGGAGCACAGGCTGGTATTTATTATCATTATGGAATTGATAAGGTACAACTTCCGGAAAAACGTTCAGGTTTGTTCTGGCACCACGTAAGGAACAGAAAGATTCCGATCGTCAGAGGATTTGATGATAAGTTTCTGGCACCGCATTCCAGACATACAGAAGTTCCGCAAGATCTTTTGGAGAAAGATGACAGAATTACAATTCTTGCAGATTCGGAAGAAGCAGGAGTTTATCTTTGCATGGCGCAGGATGGACGTCAGATCTTTGTAATGGGACATCCGGAGTATGATAGAATGACACTGGATTCCGAGTATAAGAGAGATATGGGGAAAGGATTGAATCCACAGATTCCGGAGAATTATTATCCGAACGACGATCCAGAGAAGAAACCAATGCTGACCTGGAGAGCACATTGCAATAACCTGTATACGAACTGGTTGAATTATTACGTATATCAGGTGACACCTTATGATTTGTATGGAACACCGTTCTAAAGGTTTGGATTAGAGAGTTTTAGTATAACGATAAGAAAAAACAAAAAAGCACCTTCGGAGGATACTATTCTTCCGAAAGTGCTTTTTCTATATCCTGTTGCCGATTACGAATATCCTCAACAACTCTGAAACCAATTCCTATCGCCCAATCCAGTTGTCGAAAGGATCCGGTTTTACAGATATGAAATCATTCTGTACATCCGCGCTGTTCAGCTTGATCTGCTGTCGGCTCTTTTCAGCAGCTTCTTCAGATTCAAATAGCTGATCTTCCGGCATTGTCAGTGCGCCGCAGGAGCCGATCAGCTGAATGATATAGTTATCCCCCTGCTTGCGTGCAATCTTTCCTTTACGGATTGTTGTGTTGTTCTCAAGAATATATATAACATCATCTTTGTTGTACATCATTTCACATCCTCTTCATCAAATTCCAGGGTGATATAGTTGAATCTGTCGTCCTTCCAGATCTTAATGACTTTGCCTTTGCGGGTCTTCAAGCGTTCCCGGTTCTTGAAATTCGTGCTTGCGCCGTAGGCATGCTCGAGCATATACCAATAGGAAGTGGGAAGCTCATGTTCGACAATCTCCAAATAATCACCGACAGAGCAGCAATCCGGCTGTTCTGTAGTAAAGTCCATTGTTCGCATACTCTCACCTTCTGTTTCGTGTCTATAGAATCTATTATACTCTAAACACAGAATATCTCAAGAGAATTATTTCACCAACTTGTTTTTTACTTTCAAGTATTTTATAATAATGAATTACAGTGCTTGCGGGCAGGAAAGAATAGACTTCCTGTATACGAGACAAGAAGACAGATAAAAATGTGGTAACTGTTCAGAGCCAACCTTCAAAATGCTACGCATTTTGAAGGTGTGGCGTATCCGCCAAATAAAATTTCAAAAACAGTCTTAAAAATGCAAGCATTTTACCTCTTTTTTGAAATTTTGCTTGGCTCTGAACAGTTACAAAATGTGAAAATAAATTGGAGGTTATTAACAGAGATGAATCGAATTGCAAGATTTGAAAAAGTGAGTAAAGAAAAGTTCTTTGAAGGGTGGAAAGACACATTTGAGACAGCGGAAGAAAAAGAGATGGAAGCAATCTACGAGTCTTTAAAACTGCCGGGAAGAGCGACAGCCGGAAGTGCAGGATATGACTTTTTTGCACCGGTGAAAATCACACTGAAACCGGGAGAAACCGTCAAGATTCCAACGGGAGTCCGTGTGTGGATGGAACAGGACTGGGTACTGAAGTGCTATCCGAGAAGTGGTCTAGGATTCAAGTACAGACTGCAGCTGAATAATACAGTAGGAATTATCGACAGCGATTATTATTATTCCGACAATGAAGGACAGATCTTTGCAAAGATCACAAATGATTCTAATGAAGGAAAAACCGTAGAAGTAGAAGCAGGAGATGGATTCATGCAGGGAATCTTCGTACAGTACGGAATTACATTAGATGATGACGTGACAGAAGTAAGAAATGGTGGATTTGGAAGTACAACAAAAAAGAAATAAAAGGCTGACAGAATAATTTGTAAGAAAAAGGGAAACCTAAACTCAGTGAAGCCAAGGCAAATAAGAGGCAGAAAAAAGAGGGTTAGGTTTTATGATCAAAAAGATTAAAAAAGAAGTCGGTTGTTCTTTTAAAGAAAATATTCAATATATGGATCAGACCCTTCCGGTGGAGAAAAGCTTTGACATTATCCGCCGGGAGATGGAGATCGGTGGAAAAGAATCGGTATTCTACTACATTGATGGATTTATAAAAGATGAAGCAATGTTAAAGATTATGGATTCTTTTCTTTCTATTACAGCAGAAGATCTTCCGCAGGATGCGGAAACTTTTTCGAAACAGAAGATTCCTTATGTAGAAGTGGATGTGCTGAAATGTTTTGATGATATTCTGAGAAATGTACTCTCTGGTACAGCGGTGTTTTTTGTAGAGGGTTATGATGCGGCACTGTGTATGGACTGCAGAAGTTATCCTGCCCGCGGTGTAGACGAGCCGGATAAAGATAAATCGCTTCGCGGTTCCAGAGATGGTTTTGTAGAGACAATTGTATTTAATACGGCACTGATGCGTAGAAGGATCAGAGATCCACATCTGATTATGGAAATGACAGAAGCAGGTCAGAGTTCCAGAACGGACATAGCAGTCTGTTATATGTCAGACCGTGTAGATGAAGAACTTTTAAACAATATAAAATCAAGGATTGAGAAACTTGAGGTAGATGACCTGAGAATGAATCAGCAGAGTCTTGCAGAAGCACTTTTCAAGAGAAAATGGTTCAATCCTTTCCCAAAGTTCAAATTTACAGAGAGACCGGATACGGCAGCAGCCTGTCTTTTGGAAGGAAAGGTTGTGATTCTGGTGGATAACTCGCCGTCGGCAATGATACTTCCAACGTCCATTTTGGATATGATAGAAGAGGCAAATGATTATTATTTTCCGACGTTGACCGGAATGTATCTGAAGATTTCCAGAACCCTGATCACAATCGCAACGGTGTTTTTTACACCATTGTATCTATTATATATGCAGAATCCGCAGTGGCTACCGGGCGTTTTTTCATTTGTAATGGTGCGTGATCAGATCAATCTTCCATTGATCTGGCAGTTTCTTCTGCTTGAACTGTCAATTGATGGTTTACGGCTGGCCGCGATGAATACGCCAACGATGCTCAGTACTCCGTTGAGTGTGATCGCCGGTATTGTGATGGGAGAATTTTCGGTAGAATCTGGTTGGTTCAATTCAGAAGTAATGCTATATATGGCATTTGTGGCAGTGGCAAATTATACACAGCCGAATTTCGAACTTGGATATGCATTAAAATTTATGAGACTGATGCTTCTTGTACTGACTGCAGTGTTTAATCTGTATGGATTTGTTGTGGGATGTATTTTGGTATTATGTTTCCTCGTGTTTAATAAAACACTTTCAGGAAGAAATTATCTAAATGTAAAAATTAACTGACAAAATCTTAATTTTGTTAATATATCTTTGCTCTTTATTATAAAAGATGGTATGATATAGAAAATATTGCTTATCCGGAAAATACATGTCTGCTATATGGAATGTAGTGGTGGTTTCCGGAAGAAAGAGAGCAGGAGGTTATTGACATGAGAGAGTTCATTATTACCGTGAACAGTACTGTAGACTTACCGAAGGAATGGCTGGAAGAGAGACATGTTCCGGTTCTTCCGTTGAAATATACGATTGATGGAGAAACTTACACAGATATGTCAGGATTGACAGCAAAAGAGTTCTTTCAGAAATTAAGAGAAGGCCATATGTCTGTGACTTCTCAGATCAATCCGGAGGAAGCACGCGAGATGCTTGAACCGTTTGTGAAGGAAGGAAAAGATGTACTTCATCTTGGATTCTCTTCCGGATTAAGCGGAACATGCAATAGTATGCGAATCGCGGCGGAAGAACTGGCGGAGGATTATCCGGAAGCAAAGATTATCGTGATCGATACACTTTGCGCCTGCCTGGGAGAGGGCTTGCTTTTGTACTATGCTCTTAAGTTGAAAGAAGAAGGCAAGACGATTGATGAGATCGCAAAGTGGGCAGAAGAGAACAAGCTTCACGTTTGCCATAATGTTACGGTGGATGATCTGAATCATCTGCAGAGAGGTGGACGTATTTCCAAAGCGGCAGCAGTTTTGGGGACACTCGTGCAAGTGAAACCGATCATACATATGGATAACAATGGAAAACTTCAGGTGATTGCGAAAGAACGTGGTCGCAAGAAGTCTCTGAATAAAATTGTTGATATGGCAGTAGAACAGTCGAAAGGCTGGGAGAATGAGATCATAATGATCACGCACGGAGATTGCCTGAAAGATGCAGAGTATGTTGCCGGACGTGTCAGAGAGAAGATGGGAATAGAGAATATTCTGATCAATAATATCGGAACAGTGATCGGAAGTCATACAGGACCGGGTGTTGTTGCCGTATTCTGCATGGGAAATGAAAGATAAATTTCGAAAAAAATAAAAAAACAAAAGAAAATGCATTTAAAGTGTTGACAGGAAAGAGTGGATATGGTAAATTAGATGTTGCGTTAAGCAAAAAACAAAGTAGAGTATCCACTCTCACCGCAGCACAATTGAGTGACTGATGGTCCGATATCGATAATAAGGAGCTCCTGTTGGAGTTATTACATTTGTCGGGTGGATATGATATTCACTCGTTTTTTTGTGTTTTCGCGTAAGAACCTAAAGGAAATTCATTTGACGGAGGTATACGACAATTAGCGATTTAATGATTAACGAGCAGATCAGAGATAAAGAAGTAAGATTGATCAGCGCGGATGGGGAACAGTTAGGCATCATGTCATCCAGAGACGCAATGAAGCTTGCACAGGAAGCAGAGCTTGATCTGGTGAAGATTGCACCGGGAGCAAAGCCGCCGGTATGTAAGATCATTGACTATGGCAAGTACAAATACGAGCAGACTCGTAAAGAGAAAGAAGCCAAGAAGAAACAGAAAACTGTTGAAATCAAAGAAGTGCGTTTATCACCGAACATTGATACGAATGACCTGAATACCAAAGTGAACAATGCTAAGAAGTTCATTTCCAAGGGAAATAAGGTTAAGGTGACACTGCGTTTCAGAGGTCGTGAGATGGCTCACGTACAGCAGAGCAAGCATATCCTTGATGATTTTGCAAAGCAGCTGGAAGATGTTGCTACAGTAGAAAAGGCAGCAAAACTGGAAGGCAGAAATATGAGTATGGTTTTAGCTGAAAAACGTTAAGACAATATGATCCGGGATGAAGATCCTGTAAGGCAGCACAATAAAGGAGGAAATTATCATGCCAAAAATTAAAACAAATAGAGCGGCAGCAAAGCGCTTCAAAGTAACAGGTACAGGAAAGCTGAAAAGAAATAAAGCTTACAAGAGCCATATCTTAACAAAGAAGTCTACAAAGAGAAAGAGAAATCTGAGACAGGCAACTATTACAGATGCAACAAATGTAAAGAACATGAAGAAGGTTTTACCATATCTGTAAGATTTGGAAGTAGATTAAGGAGGAGATTAGGAAATGGCAAGAATCAAAGGCGGAATGAACGCTAAGAAGAAACATAACAGAACACTGAAACTGGCTAAAGGATACAGAGGAGCTCGTTCCAAACAGTACAGAGTTGCAAAACAGTCTGTAATGAGAGCACTCACATCTTCTTACGCAGGAAGAAAACAGCGTAAGCGTCAGATGAGACAGCTTTGGATCGCTCGTATTAACGCAGCTGCAAGAATGAATGGACTTTCTTACAGCAAATTCATGTATGGTCTTAAACTGGCTAACGTTGACATGAACAGAAAGATGCTTGCAGAGCTTGCAGTAAGCGACAGAGAAGGATTCGCAGCACTCGCAGCAGTAGCAAAAGAGAAACTTGCTTAATTTGAGCTTGTATTTTCACCCGGTTTTCTTCGGAAGACCGGGTTTTCTTATTGTATTAATTGTATATAAAAAATAAATTTTTAAAAAAATTAAAAAAACTGTTGACATTTAATGCCGCAACGTGTATTATAGTCGTTGTGGCAAGGCGGTAACGCAGATGACCACGGTAAAATGATGATATGCGGAAGTGTCGGAACTGGCAGACGAGCAAGACTAAGGATCTTGTGATCAATGCGATCGTGTGGGTTCAAGTCCCATCTTCCGCATCATTTCAAAAAATATTTCAGAATGCGGAAGTGTCGGAACTGGCAGACGAGCAAGACTAAGGATCTTGTGATCAATGCGATCGTGTGGGTTCAAGTCCCATCTTCCGCATCATTTCAAAAAATATTTCAGAATGCGGAAGTGTCGGAACTGGCAGACGAGCAAGACTAAGGATCTTGTGATCAATGCGATCGTGTGGGTTCAAGTCCCATCTTCCGCAGTAAGATAAGACCAAGAGTACAGAACAAAGTATTCTTGGTTTTTTTATATATTAGGAAAGTCCTTTCCTAATATATAAAACCGTTCTGCTTGGAAAATAATATTGGAAAAGAAAAAAAGAAGAAAATAAAAAAATAAAAAGGAAAGAGAAGAGTTTTGTCGAATATATATAATAGAGTATTCTTTAAACATTAAGCGGAGGCACTCATGTACTACTCAGAAGAACTGATAGAAGAAGTAAGATCAAGGAATGATATTGTAGATGTGATTTCCGGATATGTCCGGCTGCAGAAGAAAGGCAGCTCTTATTTTGGATTATGTCCGTTCCATAATGAGAAATCACCGTCTTTTTCTGTGAGCAGACAGAAGCAGATGTATTACTGCTTTGGATGTGGGGCGGGAGGGAATGTTTTTACATTTCTTATGGAATATGAGAATTTTTCTTTTGTAGAAGCAGTGAAGTTTCTTGCGGACAGAGCAGGAATCGAACTTCCGGAGATGGAATACTCGAAAGAAGCGAAGGAAAAAGCAGATTTAAAGTCTACGATTCTTGAGATGAATAAGTTGGCTGCAAAGTATTTCTACGTACAGCTGAAATCAGAGCGTGGAAGTCAGGCCTACAGTTATCTTAAGAACCGTGAACTCTCAGATGAGACGATCACAGCGTTTGGACTGGGATTTTCGAACAAATACAGTGATGATCTGTATAAGTATCTGAGAGAGAAGGGATACAGTGAAGACCTGATTCGACAGGCCGGACTGATCAACACGGATGAACGTCAGGGTGTGTACGACAAGTTTTGGAATCGTGTGATGTTTCCAATTATGGATGTCAATAACCGTGTGATCGGATTTGGTGGCCGTGTGATGGGAGATGGGAAACCGAAATATCTGAATTCACCGGAGACAGTCGTTTTTGATAAGAGCCGGAATCTTTATGGTCTGAACCGTGCCAGAACATCAAGAAAGCCATACTTTCTTCTTTGCGAAGGATATATGGATGTGATCTCTCTCCATCAGTCCGGATTTACGAATGCGGTAGCTTCATTGGGGACTGCATTGACAGTAGGGCATGCAGCTCTGATCAAGCGTTATGTCCAGGAAGTTTATCTGACTTATGACAGTGATGAAGCCGGTACAAGAGCAGCACTTCGCGCAGTGCCGATCTTGCGGGAGGCCGGGATTTCTGCTAAAGTTGTAAGGATGGATCCATATAAAGATCCGGATGAATTCATTAAGAACCTTGGAGCAGAAGAATATGAGAAGCGGATCCATGCGGCGCGTAATGGATTCATGTTCAGCCTGGAGATGCTGGAGAAACAATATGATATGAATTCTCCGGAAGGCAAGACAGATTTCTTCAAGGAAGTGTCGAGGAGACTGCTTGAATTCGAAGATGAGCTGGAGCGTAACAACTATATCGAAGCTGTTGCAACAGCATACCGGGTCAGCCGGGAAAGCCTGGAGAAGATGGTCGCAAAGATGGCTGTGAATGCCGGAATGGCGAGACCGGTCGCAAGACCGAAACGGGCAGAGGGATCTGAAAAGAAGCAAAAGGAAGACGGAATCCTTACTTCACAGAAAGCATTGTTGACCTGGATGATCGATGATGACAGGCTCTTTGATCAGATCAGTCAGTACATAAGCCCGGGTGATTTTACAGAAAGTCTGTATCGGACGGTTGCAGAACTTTTATATGAGCAGAGAAAGCAGGGAGCCTTGAATCCTGCGAAGATACTGAATCATTTCACAGAGGAAGAAGATCATAGAGAAGCAGCCTCTTTGTTTAACACAAGAATCAAAGAGCTGAAGACAAAGGAAGAGAGAGAACAGGCTTTACAGGAGACGATCCTGCGGGTGAAGAGTTATAGCATTGAGCATCAGACAATGAATCTCGACCCGACAGATATGCGGGGGTTACAGCATTTGATGGAAGAAAAACGGAAGCTGGAGAACCTGAAGAATTTGAATATTACAATTCAATAAGGATAAAATAAAACAAGACAGGCTGCGGATGCGCGCAGCGAAGGAAGGAAGAACACATGGACGATATTACACAGAAATTTCTTGATAGATTGAAAGACCTGGTTGCACTTGGTAAAAAGAAAAAGAGCATACTGGATGTCCAGGAGATCAATGATTTTTTCAATGATATGGAACTCAACGCAGAGCAGATGGAGAAGGTATTTGATTACCTTGAGGCAAATAACATTGATGTGCTGCGCATTAGCGGAGATACACCGGATGAGGTGGATGTAGATCTGGATGACATTATCATATCAGAGGAAGACGACGTGGATATGGAGAATATCGACCTGTCAGTTCCGGAAGGCGTGAGTATTGAAGATCCGGTCCGTATGTATTTAAAAGAGATTGGTAAGGTACCTCTTCTGAGTGCAGAACGTGAGATTGAGCTTGCACAGAGAATGGAAGAAGGCGATGAGGAAGCTAAGAAAGAGCTTGCAGAAGCGAACTTAAGACTTGTAGTCAGCATTGCAAAGAGATATGTTGGAAGAGGCATGTTATTCCTTGATCTGATCCAGGAGGGTAACCTCGGTCTGATCAAAGCAGTTGAAAAGTTTGATTATCACAAGGGATATAAGTTCAGTACTTATGCTACATGGTGGATCCGTCAGGCGATCACAAGAGCGATTGCGGATCAGGCAAGAACAATCCGTATCCCGGTTCATATGGTTGAGACGATTAACAAGCTGATCCGTGTATCCAGACAGCTTCTTCAGGAACTGGGAAGAGAACCGCTTCCGGAAGAGATTGCCAAGGAGATGGATATGCCGGTAGAACGTGTACGTGAGATCCTGAAGATTTCACAGGAACCGGTTTCTCTTGAGACACCGATCGGTGAAGAGGAAGACAGCCACCTTGGAGACTTTATCCAGGATGATAATGTACCGGTTCCGGCCGAGGCAGCTGCACAGACACTTCTGAAAGAGCAGCTGGATGAAGTGCTGGATACATTGACAGAGAGAGAGCAGAAAGTCCTCCGTCTTCGTTTCGGAATGAATGACGGAAGAGCACGTACACTTGAAGAGGTTGGACGAGAGTTTGATGTAACAAGAGAGCGTATCCGTCAGATCGAGGCGAAAGCACTCCGTAAGCTCCGTCACCCAAGCAGAAGCAGAAAACTGAGGGATTATCTGGATTAATGATGGAATTATCGAAAAGATTACAGGCGGTCGCAGATCTTGTGACCGCCCATTATAAATTAGCGGACATTGGAACGGATCATGCATATATTCCGATTTATCTGACACAGCAGAAGAAGATTACAGAAGCAGTTGCACTTGATGTCAATGAAGGACCATTGCAGCGAGCAGAGGAACATATCCGCGAGAATGGACTTGAAGCAGAGATAGAGACGAGACTTTCCAATGGATTTCAGGCATTACAGCCGGGAGAAGTCCAGTCTGCGGTCATCGCAGGAATGGGAGGCGGACTTGTGATCCGGATCCTGACAGAAGGAGAGAAAGTGGTGCGAAAGCTTGAGGAGTGTATCCTTCAACCACAGTCAGAAATCGAGAAAGTGCGGGCATTTCTTCTTGAGAAGGGATATGAATTTCTGGAAGAAGATATGGTCTGTGAAGATGGAAAATATTATCCTATGATGAAGGTAAGACCACCGGTAGCTGATACAGCAGGCGAAGATACAGAAGTAAAGTGCTGGGATACGGTTCAGTTAAAATATGGAAAGCTTTTGCTGGAGAAACAACATCCGGTACTCAGAGAGTATCTGGAAAGAGAGATACGCATTTATCAAAGTATTTTAGAAGGATTGAAAGCGAAAGATTCTGACCGGATCCGTCAGAGAAAAGAAGAATTGGAACAGGAACTTGTAGAAGCAGAGAAAGGGATGAAATATTATGCAGTGTAAAGAGATTATACAGGTAATAGAGGCAACATTCCCGCGAACAGCAGCTTTGGGATTTGACAATGTAGGACTGCTTGCAGGACGTTCAGAGAAAGAGGTGTCCAGAATTTATCTGGCACTGGATGCAACAGATGTTGTGATCGACCGTGCGATCAAGGAAGGCGCGGACATGCTGATCACACATCACCCGCTTTTATTCTCAGCAGTAAAGAAAGTGACAGATGAAGATTTTATTACAAGAAGAATTGTGAAGCTGATCCAGAATGACATTTCCTATTATGCAATGCATACGAATTATGATGTGCTTGGTATGGCAGAACTGTCCGGAAAGATCATGGATCTTCAGAATGGGGAAGTGTTAGATGTTATCTATACAGATGAAGAAGGGAATCCGGAAGGAATCGGAAGAATCGGTAATCTGGAGAAAGATATGACATTGGAAGAGTGCTGTGTCTATGTGAAACACAGACTTGAACTTGGAAGTCTGAAAGTATTTGGAGATATGCAGAAGAAGGTACATCGTCTTGCAATTTCTCCGGGATCAGGAAAGAGCTCGATTGCAGTTGCTCTCGAGAAGGGGGCAGATGTTCTTGTGACAGGAGATATCGGTCATCATGATGGAATTGATGCAGTAGAGCAGGGGCTTGCAGTAATTGATGCAGGACATTATGGCACAGAATATATTTTTATTGAAGATATGAAGCAGTTCTTCGAGAAGAAGCTTCCGGTGCTGGATGTACTTACAGATCCAATCGAGCATCCGTTCCAGATCATATAATCAGAAGTGAACGCATAATAATGTTCAGCAGGGCAGCTGTGGGAAGAAAGCAGTTCACAAAGACAGTGGAGGTGGCTGAGGAGTTGGAAAGTCAGAAATGTAAGGTTACGATAAGTGGAAAAGAGTATCTTTATGAGAAGGGGACGTCTTATCAGGAGATCGCGAAGGATTTTCAGAAAGAGTATAAACATCAGATCGCACTTGTGATACTGGATGGACATCGTCTGCAAGAACTTAGGAAACAGGTTTCCGGAGACTGTACGCTGCAATTTATTACAACACAGGATACGGCGGGGTATGACACGTATCGGAGAAGTGTCTGCTTTCTTTTTATTAAGGCAGTACACGATGTGATTGGCCATGAGCGTCCGCAGCAGGTGCGTGTACGGATTCATTTTTCGTTAGGTGCAGGATTTTACTGTACGGTGGAAGGAATCGATCATGTGGGAATGGAATTCCAATGGAAAGTTGAAGAACGCATGTATGAACTTGTACAGCAGAGACTTCCGATCACAAAAGAGTTGATCCATACAGAAGAGGCAGTGGAATTATTCCATCGATATGGAATGTTTGATAAAGAACGCCTGTTCCGGTATCGGAGAAGTTCCCACGTGAACCTGTATGCCATGAATGAATTCCGTGACTATTATTATGGTTATATGATGCCGGATACAGGAGATTTGAAGTATTTTGCATTGTATCTGTATCAGGGCGGAATTGTACTTCAGATGCCGCTGAAAGACGAACCGGAGAAAGTCCCTTTATTTGTGCCAAAGGATAAGCTGTTTCGTGTACTCAGTGAGTCTGTGAGATGGGGAGACCAGCAGGGGATTGATACCGTCGGTGCGCTCAATGACATGATCACGCAGGATGATATGCGTGAGATTGTTCTTGTGCAGGAGGCATTCCAGGAGCGCAAGATCGGAGAGATCGCAAAGCAGATCGCAGATCGTCCGGGGGTAAAGTTTGTTCTGATCGCAGGACCTTCTTCTTCCGGCAAGACAACATTTTCACATCGCTTATCCATTCAGCTCAGAGTGAACGGGCTTCATCCACATCCGATTTCTGTAGATAATTATTTCGTAGATCGGGAGAAAACACCGAAAGACGAGGATGGAAATTATAACTTCGAATGCATTGAAGCAATCGATGTGGAGAAGTTCAATGAGGACATGAGCAATCTGCTGGCAGGCGAGGAAGTCTATCTCCCGGTTTTTGACTTTAAGACCGGTAAACGGAATTTTGAAACAAAGCCAAAGAAACTCGGTGAAAATGATATCCTTGTAATCGAAGGAATCCATTGTCTGAATCCGAAGCTGACAGAACAGTTATGTGATGACCGGAAATTCAGGATTTATATCAGTGCATTAACACAGTTGAATATTGATGAGCATAACCGGATTCCGTCTACAGACGGACGTTTGATCCGAAGACTTGTCAGAGATGCAAGAACAAGAGGGGCATCGGCGACGAAGACCATCTCAATGTGGCCGTCAGTGAGAAGAGGAGAAGAAAAGAATATTTTCCCATATCAGGAATATGCAGATGTGATGTTTAACTCTTCCCTGATCTATGAACTGGCAGTGTTGAAACAGTATGTGGAGCCGTTGCTTCTTGGCGTAAGTAAAGACTCTCCGGAATATGTTGAAGCAAAGCGGTTGTTGAAATTCCTGGATTATTTCGTAGGAATCGGAAATGACAATGTGCCAACGAATTCACTTTTGAGAGAATTTATTGGTGGTGGATGTTTCCATGTCTAATGCAATAGAAAGATAGAAGAAAGAGGATACATAGAAAACTTGTATGTGACAAGAATTTCTATGTATCCTCTTTGCATTAAGATACCTCTTTGTTAATCATATCCTGCAATAAGCAGAAATATACAATATCTAATCCTAAAATCGAGAGAACCAGGTAGAGAATAGAAGAATTCCCCTGTATTCCTCTGATGCGGTCACAGCGTTCTCCCATCTTATAAGCCCAGTAAATACCATAGATTCCACAGGTGATCAAAGAAAATAGGAATACCATGCCTCCGCTTGTTGCCTGTGGCTCTCCGGCCAGCTGATTCACCTCATCATTCAGCTTGATCATCCAGTAGATACTGTAGATGCCGCAGGTGAGAAAAGAAAAAACAATTGCAAGTACAAGATTACGTGGCATAATGCCTGCAGTTGCCCCGTTCCGGTAATAATTGTTCTGATTATAGTTGTTCTGGTATGCATTCTGCTGGAACTGGCTTTCCTGCTGCTTTTGATTCTCCTGTGTATGAGCATTATCATTAGGAGTGGGAAGCGGAGCACCACATTCCTGACAGAAAGAAGCACTGTCTTCGCAGAGTGAATTACATTTTGGACAGATTTTCATAGAAGATTCTCCTTTGCATGAATTAGTTCGAAAAATGTCAGAAGTTGACAAGATCCTTCTGAAAAGTATCGTAGCATAAAAAGATACAAGTTACAAGAAATGTAGCCAAGTTTTAGGATATCTTAAGATATTCGATAGAAATAAACCCGGAATATGCATAATATTCTTCCTTTTTCTTTCAAAAAGTTTGTGGTAGAATAGTAATGTTTCTGAAAACAAAACATGAGGAGATGAAAGTATGCCAGTATTTGACTTTAACAGTGCACCGGAAGATAAGAAAGAAGTTCAGTGTACTTATACAACATTTTGTTCCAACGAAGACCATGCGACACCGGAGTGTCCGATTCTTGTTCTGGATAACCAGAACCGGAAGTGGAACCATCATTCCTGCGGTGTGTTTACCAATCAGAATAAGCAGACCGCATTTGAGTTTGATGAAAAGGACGGAACATGCAGCGCAGATATCCTGAAAGTGGATGCACGTTTTGTCAGTCTTTTAAAATGGCTTGGAGAAAATCACATCAATGTACGTCTTTCCGGAGAAAATAAGCCGGATGGTTATGCCGTTTACAGAATCCGTGAGATTGCATTTGGAGGCGGAACAAAATTATCTGCTGAGGACGGCTTCCTTCAGTTTATGATTGAGCGGTTGTTTGCAAGTGATGCGCCAAAAGAAGAGATCAATGATGACGAGCAGGAAGAGTCCGGAGATGACATGAAGCTTACAAGTATTCAGAGTATTACAGACTTTATGACATGCGCAGGACGTACACTTCCGGATAACATTCGTCTGTGGGCAAGAAGAAATCTTGCAGTTGCACGTTCTCACGAGGTCTCTCAGGAAGAGCGCCGTCACGCACAGAGAGCACTATCTATTATGATGAATATTCAGTGGAAGAGCAATTACTTTGAAGCAATCGATCCGGATGAAGCGAGAAGAATTCTGGATGAAGAGCTGTATGGAATGGAGAAAGTAAAGCAGAGAATCATAGAGACGATCATTCAGATCAACCGTACACACACACTTCCGGCGTACGGACTTCTGCTTGTCGGACCGGCAGGAACAGGTAAATCTCAGATTGCTTATGCAGTTGCAAGAATCCTTAAACTTCCTTGGACAACACTGGACATGAGTTCCATTAACGATCCGGAACAGCTGACAGGAAGTTCAAGAATCTATTCAAACGCAAAGCCAGGTATTATCATGGAAGCATTCTCCATGGCAGGGGAATCCAATCTGGTATTCATTATTAATGAGCTGGATAAGGCAGCATCCGGAAAGGGAAACGGAAACCCGGCAGATGTTTTACTTACACTGCTGGATAACCTTGGATTTACAGACAATTACATGGAGTGTATGATTCCTACCGTTGGTGTATATCCAATCGCTACAGCGAATGACAAGGATCAGATCAGTGCACCGCTCATGTCCCGTTTCGCTGTCATTGATATCCCGGATTATACACCGGAAGAGAAGAAAGTAATTTTCTCCAAATTCTCACTTCCGAAGGTGCTGAAACGCATGAGCCTGAAGGCAGAAGAGTGCATTATGACAGAAGAGGCACTCAATGAAGTGATTGAACTTTACTCCAACACATCAGGAATCCGAGATCTGGAACAGGCAGCAGAACACATTGCAGCGAATGCACTGTATCAGATTGAGGTGAATCATGTGGAGAGTGTTGAATTTGATGCAGAGATGGTAAGAGAACTGCTTGGATAAAGTTGGGCTTTGCCCTGAAAAAAATGAGCTCTGGAAAGTTTTGGCTTTCCAAAGCTCATTTTTTGAATTCCTACTGTCTATAATACTGCAGGAACTCCCCAATCTTACCAACCGCCTCTTTCAGCACTTCAATACGCGGCAGATAAACCACACGGAAATGATCCGGCTGATGCCAGTTAAATCCACTTCCCTGAACGATCAGGATCTTCTTGTCACGAAGCAGATCAAGAGCAAATTTCTCATCATTCACAATATTGAACTTCTTCGTATCAATCTTCGGGAACATATAAAATGCAGCCTGCGGTTTTACTGCGCTGATTCCCGGAATATCCGTCAGAGCCTTGTAAACATATTCACGCTGCTCGTAAATACGTCCACCCGGAACAATATAATCATTTACACTCTGGTGTCCGCCGAGAGCTGTCTGCACAATGGACTGTGCCGGAACGTTAGAGCAAAGACGCATGTTGGAAAGCATCTTGATTCCTTCGATATAGTCTCTTGCAATATTTTTATTTCCACTTAAGATCATCCATCCGATACGGAATCCGGCGATCATATGGGACTTGGACAGTCCGCTGAATGTCACGCAGAACAGATCCGGTGCGAGAGAAGCGATAGAAACATGCTCTTTTCCATCCATAACAAGACGGTCATAAATCTCATCAGAGAAAATGATCAGCTGGTGTTCTCTTGCGAGATCTACAATCTGCTGCAGTACTTCCTTCGGATAAAGAGCACCGGTCGGATTGTTTGGATTGATGATAACGATCGCTTTTGTACGGTCATTGATCTTCTTACGCATATCTTCGATATCCGGATACCAGTCAGACTGCTCATCACAGATATAGTGCACAGGCTTTCCACCGGCAAGTGTAGCACAAGCTGTCCAGAGCGGATAATCCGGAGACGGGATAAGAATCTCATCCCCTGTATCCAAAAGAGCAGACATCGTAAGATTGATCAGTTCACTGACACCATTTCCTGTGTAAATATCGCTCATCGTTACATTCGGCAGGTGCTTTAACTGGGCATACTGCATGATCGCTTTTCGCGCAGAGAACAGACCGGCAGAAGCAGAGTAGCCTTCGCAGTCAGAAAGCTGACGGCTCATGTCATAGATCACCTCATCCGGTGTACGGAAGCCAAACGGAGCCGGATTTCCGATATTAAGTTTCAGTACATGAGTTCCCATCTCTTCCATTTTGGCAGCCTCATCAACAACCGGACCTCTCACATCATATAATACATTATTTAACTTGGATGATTTCTTGAATTCTCTCACTTTCATACCTCCTGAATTATCTGCGGATGTCTGTATCTTATCAACATCTGACAGTGTGGAATCATTATCATTATTATTGTTTAACCAGTCAGGATCAACCTGCAGGGCATCTGCCAGAAAATGTAAGATGTCGGTACGCGGGATTGTCTTCCCACTGACATACTGGCTGACATGACTTTTCCCAAGCTTGATCCCTTTCTGCTGGGCAAGACGAACAAGATCAACCTGCTTCAGGCCTTGCTCGTTCATAGCGGCTTTTAATCTATCTGCAAAGGTTTCCATAAAGCTCCTTTCTGGGGTTATCCTTCCAGAGGTCAGACCCCATTAATAAAGTATTAACAAAACATAAAGTTCAATTTAAAATCTGCTTCAATACGAAAATCTCTAAAAGTTCAATTTAAAAGTTCAAAACTTTAGTCAGAGTATACCACGATAAATGAAAAAGTTCAATAAAAAAATTACTGTTATAGAAAATCCGCAAAATCACGGTATCATTAAGAAAATATGATATACTAAAAGTGTTTATTACAGCAAAATACAAAGTACACAGAACGAAGGGAAACAGGGAAATGATTCTTGAAAATGAAAAAATAAAACAGGCATTGGAATATATAAAGGAAGAAGATCCGGCAACGACTCAGGACACGCTCAATATGTGTCAGATTCCGGCACCTTCTTATAAGGAAGAGAAAAAAGCGGAGTATATCCGGGAGCGGTTCCGGGAGATCGGGCTTAGGGATGTCAGGATTGACGCTGTTGGAAATGTGCTTGGTATCTGGCCGGGAACAGGTGAAGGACCAAGTGTAATGCTTGCAGCACACACAGACACAGTATTCCCGGAAGGGACAGATCTGACGATAAGAAAAGAAGGAAATCGTTATTATTGTCCCGGTATTAACGATGACACACATGCAGTGGCGGAGATGATCGCAGTGGCGAAAGCAATGATCCATGCAGATCTTCACACAAAAGGGGACTTGATCTTCTGTGCAAATGTGTGTGAAGAAGGACTTGGAGATCTAAGGGGCGTGAAGTATCTGTTCGGATACGACAACAAAGCTTCAGAAGAATGTCCAGAGGTAGATGCATTTGTCTCGATTGATAACCAGTATACGGGCGGGGTGATCTATACGGCAACAGGAAGTCACCGTTATGAGGTGACATTTACCGGAAGAGGTGGTCACAGTTTCCAGAACTTTGGCATTCCTAATCCAATCCATGCAATGGGACGAGCCATCGCACAGATCGCAGAATTCCAGGTCCCGAATGAGCCGAAGACAACATTTAACGTAGGCGTGATCCAGGGAGGAACTTCTGTAAATACAATTTCAGGTTCTGCATCCATGCTGGTAGACCTCCGTTCGGACAGCGAAGAAGAGCTGAACCGACTGGATGAAGAACTTCATAAAGTGATCAAACAGGCAGTGGAAGAAGAAAATGCAAGATGGGATGCTTCAAGGCCGCAGATCAAAGTGCAGATCGAAGGACGCGGTGTGAGACCGGCGGGGGCACAGCCAAAGGACTGTGCGATCGTGAAAGCAGCATTCCGGGCGGCAGAACTGCTGGGGATTGAACCGGAGTATCGGTATGAGAGCAGTACAGATGCGAATATCCCGATCAGTATGGGAATCCCGGCAATCACTGTTGGAAGAGGTGGAGAAGAAGACGGAATCCATACCCTTCAGGAATGGTATGAGCCAAAAGAAGCATGGCTTGGACCACAGAGAGATTTGCTTCTGATGATTCTGCTTGCCGGGGCAGAAGGAGTCTGTGAGCCGGCTATAGAAAAAAGATAAAAAATCTTAAGAAAATATCAATGTCTTTTTAGGCACATTTCCTGTATACTGATGGTATGAGAGAATATTTTGTGCAGATTGTACCGGATGTCCCGGAGATTTTATCTTTTGCACAAAAAGAAGAAAAATAAAACAAAGCAGGAGGGCAAAAGATGCGGGGAATCAGAAAGCAGTCATCCGACACACAGAGCTCCAGTCAGCCGAAAGAAAAAAGAAGATTGGATACAAAACAGAAAAAAGGAATGTTGATCGGCGGAGGTATCTTCCTTGTGGCAGTAATCGCCCTGATCCTTGTGAAGAATCTGACAGGTGGAAGCGGAGCAGATGGAGAGAATGTTCTTTATGCGGATTCCGTTGGAATGATCACAGGGACAGGACTTGGGACACAGAACCGTTTTACAGGAGTGGTTGAAGCACAGGATACGTTGAAACTGACACTGGCAGACAACCAGAAGGTAAAACAGATCTTTGTTGAAAAAGGGCAGGAAGTAGAGCCTGGAACAAAGTTGTTTGAATACGATACAGAAGAGCTTGCCATGACATTAGATCAGGGAAAACTGGAGCTTGAGAAGATCACGAACAACATCAGTAGCCTGAATTCACAGATCGCGACACTTACAACGGAGAAGAAGAGTGCGCCGGCCAGCGAACAGCTTTCCTATACGACACAGATCCAGGAACTTCAGATGGAGATCAAGCAGGAAGAGTACAATTATAAAGTAAAAGAGCTGGAAGTAAACCGTACACAGAAGAGCCTGGAACAGTCTACAGTAACTTCTACAGTTGCCGGAATTGTACAGGAGATCAACGAACAGCAGGGAACAGACCCTTCTACAGGAGAGTCCAAACCGTTTATGAGTATCCTTTCTACAGGAAAATACAGAATCAAAGGAAAGATCAGCGAGCAGAACATCGGAGATCTGACACCGGGCACACAGGTGACGATTCGCTCCAGAGTGAATGAAGATGAGATCTGGACAGGTACAGTAGATAACGTAGACACAGAGAAGCCGGAGAACAGTTCCCAGGATTCTATGAGTTATGGTTCTGAGAACAGCGATAATCAGGCAACAAAGTATCCATTCTATGTCACATTGGATACAGTGGATGGATTGATGCTCGGACAGCATGTCTATATCGAGACAAGTACTTCACTGGAAGCAGACAAGATGTGGCTGATGCGTGACTACATTGTAGACGCAGATTCAGATCATCCATATGTATGGGTAGCAGGAGATAATGACAAGCTGGAGAAGCGTTCTGTTACACTCGGAGAGACGAACGAAGATATGGGAACCTGTGAGATCGTAGACGGACTGAAAGCTTCTGATTACATTGTATGGCCAAGCGAGGAGTGCAAAAAAGGTGCAGCTGTTGTGAAGAACGATTCAGGTACATCAGGCAGTACTTCAGATATGTCAGGAGCCGAGGGCGGTTACGAAGAACCTGTAGAAGAGAATGCAATGCAGGAAGGAGTTCCGGGAACGGAGGAGAGTGTGGATGAATAAAAAGAAAATAATAAAGATCGGCATTCCTGTGGCAGCAGGCTGTATCGTTCTTGCACTTGGAATCGGTTTCGCAGTGAAGAACAGCGGAAAGGCTGTTAAAGTAGCTCCTGTCAGCAGTTTGAATTCCGGCGGCTGGTACGATGATAGTGGGATTGCAAGTTACGGAACCGTCACAACGAACCAGAAGCAGGACATTTACGTGGATGATACTATGCCGATCACACAGGTTTACGTGAAAGCCGGGGATATGGTGAAAGTTGGAGACCGTCTTGTGGCATATGACACGACACTTTCTTCCCTGGAACTTGAGATGAAAGAAATGCAGATTCAGGGGATTGACCTGAACATTCAGAACCTGCAGAAAGAGATCACCCAGCTCAAGGGGACGAAGACCGCGAAGGCAGATACAGGGGCATCCGTCGTGCAGACAAGTGCAGATGGAGAACAGCAGCCAACTGTACAGAAGATGAGTGCTGTAAAGACAACCATTCTTAATACATCAAAAGAGGATGAGAATAAAAAACCGGATGGTGATACCTCGAAGGATGATACGACAAAAGATGACAACACAAAAGACGATGCTTCGAAAGATAATAATGCGAAGGATGACACATCCAAAGATGATAATAAAAAAGACGATGTACCGTCTTCCGCAATTGAGCGTCCATTCCCTGAAGCATTAAAGGGAAAAGAGGTTTACAGTGAGATTACATTAGATTCTGTTCCTTATAATAAAGAAGACGCAGACGGAACAATGGAAAAACCGTATCGTTATCTTTGCGCACCGGGGGCAGCCGTAAATGCACCGTTTATGCTCAAAGTATTAAAAGAGGGTCAAGTGTGTGCCTTTGATGTAGTAGATAACGCAGAAGCGCCGACAAAATTCTTATCCTGTTGGATCCTCGATGGAAAAACAGGACAGGTAGTCATACCGGATTCACAACCAACTCCAGACCCGGAGCCGACTCCAAATCCAGAGCCAACTCCGGAACCAGAGCCAACTCCGGAACCAGAGCCAACTCCGGAACCGGATATTTCAGAAGATCCGGTTATCCCAGACACCCCGGACCTCCCGTCAAAGGAAGAAGTGGCGAAGCAAATCAAGGAGAAAGAGCAGAAGATCAAAGATCTGGATCTTTCCAAGAGATCCGCTGAACTGGAACTGAAAAAGCTGAAGAAAAAGGTCGGGGACGGCGTGATTAAAAGTACGGTAGAAGGTGTAGTCAAAGAAGCGACTGACGAAGCGTCTGCAAAGAATGAAAACAAACCGGTTGTCAGCGTTGTCGGAGAAGAAGGTTTCTATGTAACCGGAAGAGTCGGAGAGACAATGCTTGATCAGATCAAAGAAGGAATGACTGCGACTGTAATGTCCTGGCAGTCGGGAGAATCCTACGAAGCGACAGTTACAGGTGTTGGCAACTCACCGGTAAGCGATTATTCCACAGGAGAGAACCAGAATCAGTCCTTCTATCCGTTCACGCTCGTGATCCACGGAGACGCAAATCTCTCGAATGGTGAGTCTGTGAATCTGTCGATGGATGGAATTGCAGCAGGTAGTGATGGATCGATCTATCTTGAAAAAATGTTTGTCCGTGAGGAAGGAAACCGCTATTATGTCTACAAGCGGGGCGATAACGGCAGATTAACAAAACAGTATGTAGAGGTTGGCAAAAATATGTACAATTCACTGGAGATCACCTCCGGCCTCACAATGGACGACATGATCGCGTTCCCTTACGGCAGAGATGTTAAAGAAGGCGCAAAGACACAGGAAGCAGATACCCTGTACGACTATTATTAAGAAGACTGAACAGTATCAAAATGAAAGAGAGTGAGGTGCCATTATGTTAGAAGACATCAGACTGGCGTTTCAGGGAATCTGGAATCATAAATTAAGATCTGCGCTCACAATGCTCGGAATCATCATAGGAATCGGTTCCATTATAGCAATTGTGTCCACGATCAAAGGAACGAATGAACAGATTAAGAAGAATCTGGTCGGTGCAGGAAATGACGCGGTAAATGTACAGCTCTATCAGGGTGACTGGCCGATCGATCTGCAGTATCAGTCACTCCCGGACGGAGTGCCGGAGATCTCAGACGAGACATTGCAGGAAGTCGTTGAACTCCCGGAAGTGGAGACAGCGTCTTTATATCATACAAGAAATGAATACGACGCAGTTTACCGCGGCGCAAAGTCATTAAGTAACAGCGTGATTCTTGGAATTGACAGAAATTACCTGGATGTTTACGGATATCAGATAACCAAAGGAAGAGGATTAACAGACAAAGATTATTCCGAAGGACGAAAAGTAGCCTTGATAGACAAGACAACAGCGGCAAGTTTATTCGACAATGCAGATGTGATCGGAAGAACGATCGAGATCAAGGGAGAGCCTTTTGTTGTCGTTGGAATGGTTGCAAAGAAAGCAGAGTCCCAGCCGGTAATCAACTCAATGGAAGATTACTACCGCTACATGTCAGATGACCAGAGTGGAAAGATCATTATTCCGGATAATGTATGGCCGGTCATTTACCAGTATGACGAACCGCAGAACCTTGTCGTGCGTGCAAAAAGTACAGATGATATGACAACGGCAGGAGAGAAAGCCGCAGATATTTTAAATGCTATGCTGACAGTTTCAGATGATACCGTGAAATACAAAGGAGAAGATCTGTTAGAACAGGCAACACAGATCCAGGAGATCAGTAACTCGACAAATCAGCAGCTGATTTGGATCGCCAGCATTTCCCTGTTAGTTGGTGGAATCGGAGTTATGAATATCATGCTCGTGTCGGTTACAGAACGTACCGGCGAGATTGGATTAAAGAAGGCACTCGGAGCGAGAAAGCGCAGAATTCTGACACAGTTCCTGACAGAGGCGGCGGTGCTGACACTGCTTGGAGGAATTATAGGTGTTCTTGGAGGAATCGCACTTGCGTACATTATATCCAAAGTCTCAGCGGTTCCGGTAGCGATCAGCGGAGTTTCGATTGTGATAGCAGTGCTGTTCTCCACACTGATCGGTATTATCTTCGGACTGATCCCGTCCGTGAAAGCGGCGAACATGAATCCAATCGAGGCACTTAGACATGAATAAAAAAACAGAGGAAAAAGAAAATACTTGTTTCAATTTCCTTCCATATCTGTTATAGTATGTGTTAATTAAAAGAGTCAGGAGAATCTGAGTGATCGGATTCTCCGTCTTTCTATGCAAAGAGAAAATAGCAATTATTAAAAGGAAAAGAGAAAAGGGGCATGTAAATTTGAGCAGCAGTACACTCGAGGGAAAGAAAAAGACAGAGAACGGAACAAAGAGGCTGATCTTCACAGCAGTATCTATCTTGCTGGAGATCGTCTTCCTTCTCTTTCTGTTTACAAAGGTAAGTGAATACGCAACCATTATTGACTGGGCAACAAGAATCGTGGCAATCTTTCTTGTGCTTGGACTTTACAGCATGGATAAGACTTCATCAATGAAAATGCCATGGATCATACTGATGCTTGCATTCCCGATTCTTGGTGTGAGTCTTTATCTTCTCGTAGGTCTGAACGGAAGCACGAAGAAGATGCGGGCAAGATATGAAGAGATTGATAAAAAACTGCTCCCATATCTTCCGGATAACAGACAGATTCTCGAATGGATGAAAGAAGAGAGTCCGCAGGCGGGGGCAATCGCTTCTTATCTGACGAATTACTCTTGTTACCCGGTTTATCAGAACACAGATGTTACATATTATGATGAGGCGATCAAAGGGCTGGATGCACAGCTGGAGGATCTTTCAAAGGCAGAAAAGTTCATCTTTATGGAGTATCATGCCATCGAAGACGAAGAGGCATGGCAACGGATCCAGACGGTACTTGAAGACCGTGTGAAAGCAGGCGTAGAAGTTCGTATCTTCTATGATGATATGGGATCAATCTGGTTTGTGAACATGGATTTTGCAACGAAACTGAAATCTTTAGGAATCAAATGCCGTGTATTTAACCCGATTCTGCCGGGACTGAATATGTTCTTGAACAATCGCGATCACCGGAAGATTACTGTGATTGATGGAAAAGTTGCTTACACAGGTGGATACAATCTGGCGAATGAGTATTTCAACATCACACATCCGTATGGAATCTGGAAAGATACCGGGATCCGTATGGAAGGAGATGCGGTCAAGTCTATGACAGTAGCATTTCTGGAAATGTGGAATGCAGCCGGAAATGTAAAGTCAAAAGAACTTGTACCGGAGAAATATGTGCTCAACTATGCATACCAGGCACAACAGCGTGGTTATGTCCAGCCATATGCAGACAGTCCTCTGGATGGAGAGCAGGTAGGCGAGGAAGTATATATCAGTATGGCGAACAAAGCGGAGAAATACTGCTGGTTTATCACTCCGTATCTGATCATTACAGACGAGATGACACATGCACTCACACTGGCAGCAAAGCGTGGTGTTGATGTGCGTATCATAACACCGGGAATCCCGGACAAGAAGATGGTTTACAGTGTGACCCGTTCCTTTTATCATAATCTGGTTAAGCATGGAGTCCGTATCTATGAGTGGACACCGGGATTCTGTCATGCGAAGATGAGTGTGGCAGATGATAAAATGGCGACCTGCGGAACGATCAATCTCGATTACCGCAGCCTGTACCATCACTTTGAGAATGGATGCTTCCTGGCAGATTGCGACGCAGTGCTGGAGATCCGGGATGATCTGATCCGCACGATGGGAGAAAGCAGAGAAGTGACCGAGCAGTATAAAGAAGGAAGAAGTGCGGGCTTAAGACTCGGACAGCTGATCTTACGTCTGTTTGCGGAGCTGCTCTGATAATATCGTTTGTGGGTTGAATTTGCAAGGGATTGATTGTATAATGAACTTGATTGTTGAGAAATTAACAATAGTTTTTTTATGAAATGGATGGTCTGCCGGTCAGAAGATACTGAACCCGACAGCCGGATATGAACTTTATTTTATGAAGGAGGAATCAACGATGATTACCTGGAACAATTTGGATAAGCTTACTTCTTATCAGGAACTTGAGAAGACAGAAAGTGTAGACCTCGCAGCAGTGATGGCCGGAGAGAACGGAGCAGAGCGTGTGAAGAACTACAGCGTTCCGATGGCAGAAGGATTAGCATACAATTATGCAGCGAAGAAAGTGGATGACACAGTTCTCGCAGCTCTTGAGAAACTGGCAGAAGAAGCACAGCTGACAGAGAAGTTCGAAGCACTTTACAACGGAGAAGTTGTGAACACAGGAGAGAAGCGTCTCGTACTTCACCATATGACACGCGGACAGCTCGGAGATGCTGTTGAGGCTGACGGTGTTGACAAGCGTACTTTCTATGTAGAGCAGCAGAAGAAGATTGCTGAGTTCGCGAACAAAGTACATGCTGGTGAGATCACAAACGGTGCCGGAGAGAAGTTTACAACAGTTGTTCAGATCGGTATCGGCGGAAGTGACCTCGGTCCTCGCGCAATGTACCTTGCACTTGAGAACTGGGCAAAGAAGAATGATACATTCAAGATGGAAGCAAAGTTCATCAGCAACGTTGACCCGGATGATGCGGCAGCAGTTCTGAATTCTGTAGATGTTGCTCACTCTATTTTCGTACTTGTATCCAAGTCAGGAACAACACTTGAGACTCTGACAAATGAGTCCTTTGTTAAGGATGCTCTTAAGAACGCAGGACTTGACGCATCCAAGCATATGATCGCAGTAACAAGTGAGACTTCACCACTTGCCAAGAGTGATGATTATCTTGCAGCCTTCTTCATGGATGACTATATCGGAGGACGTTTCTCATCTACATCAGCAGTTGGTGGAGCAGTACTTTCCCTCGCATTCGGACCGGAAGTATTCGCACAGTTCCTTGACGGAGCAGCAGCTGAGGATAAACTGTCCCTCAATAAGAATATCAAAGAGAACCCGGAGATGCTCGATGCATTGATCGGTGTATATGAGAGAAATGTACTCGGATACCCAAGCACAGCAGTACTTCCATACTCCCAGGCACTGAGCCGTTTCCCTGCACATCTGCAGCAGCTGGATATGGAGTCTAACGGAAAATCCGTAAACCGCTTTGGTGAGCCGGTTGATTATGTAACAGGACCGGTTATCTTCGGAGAGCCTGGAACAAACGGACAGCACTCCTTCTATCAGCTTCTTCACCAGGGAACAGATATTGTGCCGCTTCAGTTCGTAGGATTCAAGAACAGCCAGATCGGTACAGATGTTGTGATCCAGGACAGCACAAGCCAGCAGAAACTTTGCGCGAACGTAGCTGCTCAGATCGTAGCATTTGCATGTGGTAAAGAAGATGAGAACCGCAACAAGAACTTCGAAGGAGGACGTCCTTCAAGCATCATTATCGGAGAGCAGTTAACACCAGCATCTCTCGGAGCACTGCTTGCTCACTTCGAGAACAAGATCATGTTCCAGGGATTCCTGTGGAATGTAAACAGCTTCGATCAGGAAGGTGTTCAGCTTGGTAAAGTCCTTGCAAAACGCGTACTTGCACATGAGACAGATGGAGCCCTGAGAGTATTCAGTGATCTTCTGAACATCTAATCGAATCATATAAGTAAAAAGTATAGGAATCGTGCTGTCGGCGGAGAGTTCTGCTGACAGCACGATCTTTTATATATTAGGAAAGTGCTTTCCTAATATATAAAAAACGCTCCGCTTAGGATGCACACTGCGGCGTATAATGTAAGTGTCGCAAGCGACCGCCGCAGGCGCAAGAATGTGCCGAGGCACATTCTTTGTTCAAGCAAGGATTTTTTAAAAGAGAGAGGAAGCAAATGAAAAAGCGAAGGATCAAAGGAATTCAGATGATTCCATATGGACTTCTGGCCGGAGTTATGACAGAAGATTCAATAGAAGAGAGGCAAAGAGAAGTCCGCCTGACAGAGATTTCATCCGAAGGATTCCGTATCCGGCTTTGCAGGAGAGGGAAAGCAGAGGAGAACATTTATCCGAAAGCATTCAAGATCTGCTTCTATCAGATGGATCAGGCAGAGTATCGGGAGATTGAAATTCGTCATTTTCAGATAGAGGCCGGGGAACAGACAGAATTCTATCAAGCCTATGATATTTTCACAGTTCAGGAAGATTATAAAGAAGTCTTTCAGAAGCTCTGTGTCGAATATAGCCGATACATTTCGCTCAAGCTGGAAGAGGATGATGCACATCTGGCGCAAGAAATGACCGGTTATCCCGCACAGGAAGAAGAGGAACATTTCAAGAATGAAACAGAACAAAATAAAGCGTGGTTTCAGAATGCGGAGATCTTCCAAAATCTGCCGGCAGAATTAGCGGTAGAACTGGATCATCTGAAACTATACGAACAATATCTGACCAGACCGATTGAACGGTTCATGAAAGAATACTGGCAGCAGCATGGAATCAAAGATGCGCGGATCCTGGGAAGACAACCGGATCGGTTGTATATCGGCAACCAATTCTGTCCACATCTATTTCCGAAAGAAGAACAGTTCTTTGCACTTCTTGAGAAAGCAGATAAAGAACGGATAGAAGTGACCGTTGCCTTTTCCTTTATTCGGGAAGACAGGCTTGCACAGACAGAACAGCTGTTGACACGCCTGGATGAGTGGTGTGAACAACAGGAGACTTCCGGGGCGGAGAAGAAACGACTTGAGGTTGTAGTCAATGATTGGGGACTGGCACATCTTGTGAAGCGGACAGAACATCTGATCCCGTGTCTTGGGACGCTCTTAAATAAGCGGAAGAAAGATCCAAGAATGTTCTACAAGATGGGAGATAAGACGCTGTTGGAACAGAATAATCTGAATGCAGGATTTTATCGCACCTATCTGGAAGAAAGCTTTGGAATCAGCGGTTATGAGTGGGAAAGCTGCGGTTATACACAGGAAATACCGCAAAAGATACAGAATCATCTACACGTGCCGTTCTATCAGACAAATACGTCGAGCTATTGTACACTTTGCGCTGTACTGGAACACGGTGAACGTGGAAAACAAAGGGAGAGACAAGAATGTCCGGCACCGTGTCTGGAACATAGCTTCTTCTATCCAAAGCATTTATATATGAAGGGAAAATACAACAGTCTGTTCGCATTGGATAAACATCTGCTGGATGAACCGGAGCAGTTGAAGAAAGAACTCGGAATAAAATGGAACCGCCTTGTGGTCAATCTATTGTGAAATGTGAAAAACAGAAGGATGATGGAAGAATGGAGACACAGAAAAGAAAACAGAATGAAAAAGAAAAAGCAGAGCGAAGGATGAAAATCGTTGCAGGACTTGGCTCTGTAGACGAATATATTCCATATGTCCAGGCAGGAGCAGATGAATTGTTCTGCGGATATGTGCCATATAACTGGACGAAAAAATACGGAACCGTACTTCCACTGAACCGCAGGGAAGTGCTGGCTTATAATGTGCAGCTCGGTTCTTTCAGTGAATTAGAAATCCTCTCAGCAATGATCAGGAAGTATAGAAAGCCGGTGCATATCGCGATGAATTCTCTCTATTATATTCCGGAACAATATGAAGAGATTGCAGACATTGTGAAACAGTGTATGAAAATCGGATTCGACAGCTTCATCCTTGCCGATCCGGCATTGATTTTGTACCTGAGACAGAAAGGCATATCCTGTAAGATCCATCTTAGCGGTGAAGCCGGAGAGATGAACCGGGAGGCAATCAAAGTTTTCCGGGAAATGGGAATCGGCCGGATTATCTTCCACAGGAAAAATACAGTTGCATCGATGCGGCAGATGATAGAAGCTGTAAATACAGAAAGACTGGAATTCGAGGCCTTTGCATTGAACGAATTGTGTCAGTTCACAGGAGCATTCTGCAATTCCCTTCATTGTGACGAAATGGGTTATCTGTGCAGGACAGCTTACTGGGGAGATGCTGAGATGGAAGAGTGTATGGAGCGAGCGATAAAAAGAACGTTGGAAATAGAAGAGCAACAAGAGCAACAATATCTCTGTGGGAAGAGTGGCTGTGCTCTGTGTGCGCTGCCACAGCTGGAGGCAGCAGGGATTACCCATCTGAAACTGGTTGGACGAGGAAATTATGTGGAAGATATGATCCGGGATATTCGGAATCTGAAGGTTGCGCTGGGGGTTCTGGCGGGGAATCAAAGAGAAGAAAAAGAGACAGGGAGATATATCGATCAATTGAATAAGAAAATCTTTGATGGTCAGCCGTGTGGAATTAATTGTATTTATAATCCGGGGCAGTTTCTTTGAGGTGTATGGGGAAAAAGAGAAAAGTTCAGAATAGAAAAAGAAAGCGTATTTCGTGGAGTAGATTACTCTACGAATTTTTACGGAAAGCCTTGGAAATCAATGGCTTTCAGGTGTCTGACCAAAAAATTGACGGTAAATAAATGCTGTGAAATTTATAATTATGATTGATTTTTAAATACTTGTGATTGTAAAAGCGCGAAGTGACTTAGATAAATTAAGATAACTATTTTAAATTTTCTGATCGGATAGATTGGAAATTGACTGACAATTGACCATAAATTTGACGGCGAATAGATAAAAATCCATTCAAAAAAGGAGATTAAAATGACGAAAGTGTCTGTTTTTCGACTTTTTTTGCTAAGAGATTGTATAAATTCATGAAATGAACGTATATACATTGACAGAAATGTTTGAAAAGAGTAGACTGAACACGATAATTATACTAAGATTTGAAACAATTTAAAGAAAAAGCGTATTTCGTAGAGTAATCTACTCTACGAAATTTTTTGTAAAAAGGGTGAAGGCTTATGGGAAGAAGACCAGCAGATCTGTCAGGAAGAAAGTTCGGTATGTTGACAGCCAAGTATGCGACGGAGAAAAGAGATAAACGAGGCTCCGTTTATTGGCATTGTGTCTGTGATTGTGGAAATGAAGTTGACGTGACGGCAGCAGGTCTTGTGCATGGTAATTATCATAGCTGCGGTTGTTTACAAAAGAAGAACCGTCAGGAAATTGCGCAGAGACGACATCTCGTAGACGGAACCTGTGTTGAAGTACTAGAAAAAAGAAAAAGCAGAAAAGATAACATGAGTGGTTTTCGTGGCGTTTTCCAGTTGAAGAATTGTAATCGGTATCGTGTGGATATCGGATTCAAGGGAAAGCGCTATTATGTTGGTCTTTTTGACAATTATGACGAAGCGGTGCAAGCAAGACTTGCAGCGGAGAACCTGATCCACAATGGTTTCATTCAGAAATGGAAGGAATGGAATGAGAAGGAGAAGGAAGATCCGGAGTGGGGAAAGGAGCATCCGCTTGTGTTTGATGTGAAGAAAGAGGATGGGGAGATTCGGGTAAGTGTGTGAGAATGTCTACTCAACAAAGAAATACTATCTGTGAAGAGCAGATGCGTACATAGATATAAAGGAGCAGAGGGGACAATATTGGTTGGAGAACATTATGAAAGATAAATTTGCAGTGTCCATGTTCGGACAAAAAAGACTGTCCCGTGAGGGCGGGATAGAGATTGTTGTAAAAGAACTGTGCACCAGAATGGCACGAGATGGATGTCAGGTTACCTGTTACAACAGATCTGGTCATCACGTGAGTGGTGCAGAGTATGACAATAAAATTGAATATGATGGAATCCGACAGAAATTTGTTCCAACCATTGAAAGAAAAGGTCTTGCAGCAGTGAGTTCCTCTTTCTTTGCGGCTTTGTACAGTGCTTTTGGAAAATATGATGTGGTTCATATCCATGCAGAAGGTCCGGCTTTTTTCTCATGGCTACCTAAGAAGTTTGGGAAGAGGGTTGTGGTTACCATTCATGGTATAGACTGGCAACGGGAAAAATGGAAATCAGGATTTGGCGCTAAATTCATCCGGCAGGGTGAAAAAAATGCCGTGAAATATGCGGACGAGATCATTGTTCTGAGTAAGGGCGTGCAGGACTATTTCAAGGAAACTTATGGCAGAAAAACACACTTTATCCCCAATGGCGTGAATAGGCCGCAGATTCGGGAAGCAAATCTGATCACGGAGAAGTTCGGGCTGAAAAAAGACTCCTACATATTGTTCCTCGGGCGTCTGGTGCCGGAAAAGGGGATTCGGTATCTGGTTGAGGCCTTTAAAAATGTCAAGACGGATAAGAAACTGGTCATCGCAGGCGGCTCCAGTGATACGGATTCCTTTATGGCAGAGCTGAAAGAACTGGCGAAGGGTGACGATCGAATCCTCTTTACTGGGTTCGTGCAGGGGGCGATGCTGGATGAACTGTACAGCAACACCTACATCTACACGTTGCCGTCTGATCTGGAGGGAATGCCCCTGAGCCTGCTGGAGGCAATGAGCTATGGCAACTGTTGCTTGGTTTCCGATATTCCGGAGTGTGTAGAGGTTGTGGAAGATAAAGCGCTGATTTTCAAAAAGTCAGATGTAGAGGACTTGCGAGAAAAATTGCAAGATGCCTGTGACCATCCTGAAATGGTTATGAAAATGAAGAATCAGGCAGCTGACTTTATCTGCGAGAAATATAACTGGGATGAAGTTGTAAAGGAAACGATGAAACTGTACAGGAGAAAATAATAGATGAGAGTATTGATAATAAATAAATTTCTATATCCAAACGGTGGATCAGAAACCTACATATTTAAGCTGGGTGAGGCACTAGAGCAGCACGGACATGAGGTTCAGTACTTCGGTATGGAACACGAAGGCCGCTACGTGGGCAACCGTGTCAATGCTTATACATCTGATATGGACTTCCACGGCGGCAGCAAACTGAGCAAGCTGACCTACCCGATCAAGACCATCTACAGCAAGGAAGCAAGAGAAAAATTAAGACTAGTACTAGACGACTTCAAGCCGGATGTCTGTCACCTGAACAATTTTAACTACCAGCTGACACCTTCCATCATTCTGGAAATCGTGAAGTGGCGTAAGGAGACCGGAAGAGATTGTAAGATCATCTTCACGGCACATGACTACCAGCTGGTCTGCCCGAACCACATGCTGAACAATCCGAACACGCACCAGAACTGTGAAAAGTGCCTCGGCGGCCATTTCGTGAACTGCATGAAAGGCAAATGCATCCACGGTTCCACGGCGAAGTCGGCCATCGGCATGATGGAGGCTGAGTTCTGGAAGTGGAAGGGTACCTACAAGTATATTGACACCATGATCTGCTGCTCGGAGTTCATGAAGAGCAAGATGGACAGCAATCCGCTGTTTGCGACGAAGACCGTGGCAATGCACAACTTCATCGACAAGGTGGAGTGGAAGGAGACGGAGAAGAAGGACTACGTCCTTTACTTCGGCCGCTTCTCAGAGGAGAAGGGTATCGGTACCCTCATCAAGGTCTGTAAGGAGCTGCCGGATGTACAGTTCGTCTTCGCAGGTACTGGTCCGCTGGAGGAGACAGTAAATGGTATTAAGAACATCAAGAACGTTGGCTTCCAGAAAGGCGAGGCACTGGAGAAGCTGATCCGTGAGGCACGGTTTTCCATTTACCCTTCTGAGTGGTATGAGAACTGCCCGTTCTCCGTTATGGAATCCCAGATGTATGGTACACCGGTGCTGGGAGCAGACATTGGTGGTATCCCGGAGTTGATTCAGGTTGGTAAGACCGGTGAGCTGTTTGAGAGCGGTAATGCCGAAGATCTAAAGAAGAAGATCGAGAAGCTCTGGGGTGATAAGAAGCTGTGTGCGGAGTACAGTGCGAACTGCAAGGACATCAGCTTCGATACCATCGATGAGTATTACAAGAAAATTATGAAGGTGTATTGCGGAGAGAATAAACAAGGATGAATGAAAGAATAATTGCGAATAATCATTATCCAGGGCTAGATGTGGTTCGTGTTATAGCGATAGCCGGCATTGTTCTAATGCATGTGCTTGCAAATGGAAATTACGGTCTAAGCGGATTTTTATTCGAAAAAGTTATCGGAACGGCAGGCAATTTTACCATTCTGTTTATGATGGTAAGTGCCTTTGGAATGTGTTGCGGATATTATGAGAAATTCAAAGCAGGAACAATTAATATAGAAACATTCTACAAACGCCGATATGAAAAACTATGGCCGTTCTTTGCATTGCTCTGCATTTTGGATGTGGTGATTTCTCCAAGTGCGGATAGTGTATATGAGATTTTTGCAAATCTTACAATGTTGCAGGGGCTGCTGCCAAACCCACAGATTTCTGTTGTAGGCGTGAGTTGGACTTTGGCAGTAATATTTGTTTTTTACTTGTTGTTTCCATTTTTCTGCTTTTTGCTGTTTTCAAAGAAAAGAGCATGGTTGGGTTTTATTATTGCTGGAATTTATAACATCCTCTGTCAGTTGTACTTTTTTGATGAGCAACATGTACTGGGGGGATTCATGGAGAGAGAAAACATCCTGTACAGTGCAATATTTTTCATGGCGGGTGGCCTGATTTATCTTTATCGAGATAAGTTGGAGCGGCTGAAGAATAATAGAATTGTTGCAGTTATAATTCTTGCGATAACGGCTAGTGCATATTATTTTCTAAGTCAAAATGACTTGGTTATGGCCGTTTTTTCTGTGGCAATTATTATCTTTGCGATAACTACCGACGGAAAGCTAGGAGAAAACAAGCTGATAAAAAAACTTAGTTCTATTAGCTTCGAGGTTTACTTGAGCCATATGATGATTTATCGAGTTTTAGAGAGAGTAAAGATAACTCACATATTTGGTGTAAATGCTTTTTCGTATGGAATGACAGCAGTTTTAACCCTTGCAGGGGCTATTGTTTTTTCCTGCATCGCAAAAGTGGTACTAGAGAAATTTATTATATGTATGAAAGAGAGAGTTAATCATGTCTGAAGAAAAGAAGTTAAATGGTACGGTCATCGTCACTTATCGTTGCAACGCTCGTTGCTCTATGTGCAACCGTTATAAAGCACCTTCCAAGCCGGAAGAGGAAATCAGCATCGAGACCATCAAGAAGCTGCCGAAGATGTACTTTACAAACATCACCGGCGGTGAGCCGTTCATCCGTACTGACCTGAAGGACATCGTGCGTGAACTGTACAAGAAATCTGACCGTATCGTTATTTCTACAAATGGTTTCTTCACCGATCGTATCGTTGACCTGTGCAAGGAGTTCCCACAGATCGGTATCCGTATCTCTATCGAAGGTCTGGAGCAGACCAACAATGAGATCCGCGGCCTGCAGAATGGTTACCAGCGTGGTTACGGCACACTGAAGAAGCTGCGTGAGATGGGTATGAAGGATGTTGGTTTCGGTATGACCGTTCAGGACAAGAATGCTCCTGACCTTGTTCCGCTGTATAAGATTTCCGATGAAATGGGCATGGAGTTTGCAACTGCTTCTCTGCACAACAGCTTCTACTTCGTTGAGGCAAAGAACATTATTCACGACCGTCCTATGGTGGCTAAGAACTTTGAGAATCTTGTTAATGAACTGCTTCGCAGCAACAGCCCGAAAAAGTGGTTCCGTGCATATTTTAACCATGGTCTGATCAACTACATCTACGGCCAGAAGCGTCTGCTTCCTTGCGACATGAGCTTCGATACCTTCTTCATCGACCCGTATGGCGATGTTATGCCTTGCAATGGCACCAAAGATAAGGAAGTTATGGGCAACCTGAATAACCAGACTTGGGACGAGCTGTGGAACAGCCCGGAAGCAGAGAAGGTTCGTGCAAAGGTTCGCTGCTGTGACCGTGACTGCTGGATGATCGGTAGCGTAAGTCCTGCTATGCACAAGTACATCTGGAAACCGGCTACCTGGGTTCTGGTACATAAGTTCAAGGCTCTGTTCACTAAGCATCCGTACAGCATGTATGAGCTGAAGATCTGCCGTGACTACCGTGATGGTAAAGTCACCAAAGAGGATCTGGATAAGTGCAGCACCTGCGATATGAACTGTGTGATCAACAACGGTCTGAGTGAGGCATCCAAGGAACAGCTGAAGCATAAGACCGGCGAGGAAATTGTGGATGCTGATATTGCACAGCAGATGGAGACGAAGTAAGAAATGATGGTGGCCTAAAATGAGCAATATAACAGTTCTTACACCCGCCTACAATAGAGGAAAACTTCTGGAAAAACTATATGAATCCTTATGTGCTCAGGACTGTAAGGACTTTGAGTGGCTCATTGTAGATGATGGTAGTACAGATGACACAAGCGAACGTGTCGAACAAATGAAACAGACGGCAGATTTCCCGATTTCTTATCATAGAAAAGAAAATGGCGGAAAGCACACGGCTCTGAATTATGCATATCAGTTTATAAAGACACCGTTAACGTTCATCGTTGACAGTGATGATTCTCTTACTAGAGATGCAATTTCTTATGTTAATGAGATTTATAAAAGGTATAAAAACGAGAGTGATCTTTGCGGTTTTAGCTTTTTGAGAGGAAAGCCGGATGGTGGATATCTGAGTACATCTGGTGTGCCACAGGATGGGATGAAAGAATCCTACGTTGAGTGCCGAATTAATAGAAGCATTGGTGGAGATATGGCAGAAGTGTGGTATACACACTGCCTAAAAGAATATCTGTTTCCTGAGTTTCAAGGCGAAAAGTTTCTAGGAGAAGATATTGTCTGGGTTAGAATGTCTGAAAAATATAAAATGCGATTCTTTAATCGCGTGATTTATATTTCAGATTATCTCGAAGATGGTTTGACTAATAACCGTAGAAAACACAATATAAAGTCCCCGAATGGATGCATAGCTAGAGCAGAGGCATTCTTGGACTCGAATGCTTGCATGAAAATAAGAATCAAATCAATGCTGCAGTATCAAATATACGGAAAGTTCGCTGGAAGAAAAAGTGGTGAGCTTTTGAGTAATAGTAGTGACAAAATTTTATATTGTGCCCTTTTCCTTCCGAGTCAATTATTGTATGGAAAGTGGAAACGAGATATAAAAGAATAATTATGTCATGCAACTGCTCTAGTTAAAGTGGGATTGAGGAAGATGTGGAGAGGACAAGGATTAGGGAATGAAGAGGAGAGCATATATTTTGCCGTATTTTGACCATCTTCCTAAAGAGTTTGAAGTTGGAACGCCTATTGTCACAACAGACGTTCTGCTAAATTCCACCTATATCAAAGATTATCAACTTGGCATTGCGAAGAAACAGTGGGATGAATCCGATTTGAATGATGTGGCTTCTAACAGTGAAATGTATATTGAAAACTGCATGAAATACAGATACAAACTTTCTACAAAACAAAGGGTAGAACAGTTCTTGGAAGTTAAAAAATGATGTGATTATGGAGGATAAAATGTATTCAATAGCGTATGTTGTACCCTATTTCGGAAAGTTTCCAAAGGGGTTTCAATTCTGGCTGTTAAGCTGTAAGTGTAACCCATCGATTGACTGGCTGATTTTTACAGATGATAAAACACCTTATGATTACCCAGAAAATGTGAAGGTTACATATTGGACGTTCGATCAGATGAAGAAAAAGGCTCAGGCAATTTATGATTTCCAGATTTTCCTGGAGCGCCCGTATAAGCTCTGCGATTTCAAGCCGGCGTATGGTGAGATTTTTGCAGACGAGCTGAAAGACTATGATTTCTGGGGACATTGTGATATAGATCTGGTTTGGGGTAATATCCGCAAATTTTATACGGATGAAGTTCTCGGTCAATATGAAAAAGTTGGCTTTAATGGACACTCCAATCTCTATAAGAATACACCTGAGGTGTGTGCTCGCTATAGAACACATATTGAAGGAAAGATGTACTATCGAGATGTCTATTCAGTCGATAAAGGCTTTGCATTCGATGAGCCGGGTATGGATGACATCTACGAGGCACTTCAAATTCCAGTCTATAAAAAAATTGATTTCGCCAACCTGCTGAAATATGATTATGGCTTCTTCCTTGACTGGGGTAAGGAAGAGGATGCGTACAAAAATGAACATCAGGTCTTTACATGGCACAATGGAACTCTTCTTCGCCATTATTTGGATCATGGCAAAATAAAGGATGAAGAGTATATGTACCTGCACTACTGGTGCCGCCCGACAACTTTTGCAATTAAAGAGTACGATGAACAAAAAGATTATCTGATTTATGCAGATACTACAACGGATAAGCCGTTTGAGCTGACTCCTGGCTTGATTCTGAAAAGAAGCTGCCGCAGTAAAGTGAAATACTATGCGAAGGTACTGTGGTTTAATAGGAAGAAAATCACTTGGGAAAGAATTGTATTCAATGTAAAGGGAATGTTGAACTATAAGAAGTAAGGAGGTAGCGATAGGTGGGACTTTATAAAGTATATGATAAATTTCGCCGTTATTGGCGGCAGATTCACATGCTGACGATCCGTGATGGATGGAAGAAGATGGCCTACATAAAAAAGCACGGAATGTTTGGTGCAGTGGGTGAAAATTGCTATTTCCAGTCGAATATACTGCCCGCAGAACCGTTTTTGGTCTATCTTCATGACAATGTGGCAATTTCGGCAGGCGTAAGAATTGTAACTCATAGTGCGCTGAATACGGTGTTTAATCATGAAGAAAAAACAGATCAGTATCTTTGCCGCTTCGGAAAAGTTGAAATTGGAAATAATGTGTATGTAGGTGCGGATGCAATTATCAATTATGGAGTTACAATCGGGGATAATTGTATCGTGGCTGCAGGAGCAATCGTTACGAAGGATGTTCCGTCGGGCAGTATTGTTGGAGGCGTTCCGGCACGGGTAATTGGAACTTATGAAAGTGCAAAAGAAAAAGCAAGGGCATTTTCAGCACCTTTCTTAGAAAAAGGACTGCGGGAACCCTGTACAGTCGAGGAAATGCTTCATGTCCAGTAATAAAACAACCTTAAAATGCAAACCCAAAAGATATCTTTGGGTTGATAATTTGAAAATGTTTGCCTGTTTGCTTGTTGTTATAGGGCATCTCTATATGTCGATGATGGCAGGCGGCTGGATAAGCGAGAACAATATCTTATATTGCTGGCCGATCCAAACAGTATATACATTTCATGTGCCTCTTTTTTTTGTTTGTAGTGGTTTTCTATATCAGGCTACTGCTCCGAACGAATGGAATGTAAAAAAACACATAGGGAATATTAAGAAAAAAGCCCTCGCATTGGGTGTTCCGTATGTAACGTTTTCAACTATTACACTTTTACTAAAGAATGTATTTGCCACGGATGTAAACAACGCCGCACCACCTTTTTTGAAAACGCTTCTTATAGAACCAATCGCACCATACTGGTATTTATATACGCTGTTCTTACTGTTTTGTCTGATTCCTCCGGTGATAGGAAAAGAAAAAAGAAAACCGCTTGTCAGCATGGTTGTCATAGCGTGCTTCATGAAGATCATCTATGTGGGGTGGCTTGCAGATAAGACTATCCCGGATTTGGTTGCAAAAGTAATGGCAAGTGCTGTTTGGTTTTGCATAGGAATGCTGATTACAGCGACTCCATTCAAAAAAAGTAAACTGGCTGATGGGATAGCTGCTGGGATGGTGATATTGGCATGCATCCTTTCTTACTTTGTCTATAGTACACCGACCGATAATGCAAAAGCTCAATTTATCTTCGCCAGTATTTTTGTGCTTGTGATTACATACTTTTTTCAAAGCAAAGAGCAGTATAAAACAGATGGATTGGTTAATCATAGCGTAAAGTATTTTATGCCCGTATATGTATTACATACAATTGTGGCGGCGGGCGTTCGAACCGTGTTGTTGAAAATCGGCATCTCTTCAGGAGTTCTCCACTTTATGATTGGCTTTAGTGTAAGTGTTTTTGTGCCAGTAGTAATTTATATGATTGCCGAAAAACAGTGGTGGTTATTATTCTGGTTTGAACCGATAAAGGCAATGAAACTAAGGAACCAGAAAAAAAACAAGGGTGGAATATAATGAAGATAAAACAATTGATAAAAAAGAGTATAAGCCAAAAAACATTGTTTACAGATGTTTTTGGATATTCGCTGACAAAGACTGGATTCGCAGATAAATATCTGGCGGGTCAGCTGACAATGTATAAATCCTATTCGTGGCTTAAAAAACGCTTTGAAAATGATCTGAAACAAATCGAGGTTGAGTTTCCAAAAGAACAGAATTGTGACGTGGCGGAGAAACAAGTTTGGATCTGTTGGCTGCAGGGAATGGAGAACGCACCTCAAATTGTTCGGGATTGCTATGCATCTGTCTGTTGCTGGATGAAAGGCTGGAAGATAACGGTTATTACTGCAGACAATATGAACGAATATGTGCAATTCCCTGATTATATTGTTAGAAAATGGAAAGAGGGAATAATTAGCAATACACATCTATCTGACCTTTTGAGACTTGAATTGCTTATTCACTATGGTGGACTGTGGATTGATAGTACAACGTATATGACAGGCGCTATTCCATCCTATATTGCCGATTCCAATTTCTTTGTATATAGAAATGGTTGGATGAATATGGAAATGATCAATATGGGTAGCTGGCTAATGTTCAGTAAGTACACAAATAATAAAATGCTTCTTGAAACACAAAGCTTACTGTATGCGTATTGGAAAAAATACAATTATATAAAGAACTACTTTTTAATGCATATATTTTTCCGTATGGTATCAGATATGAATTCTGAATTATGGGAACAGGTTCCGGCGATTAATCACATGGATTCTCATTTACTGATGCAGGAACTGCCAAAGCATTATGATGAAAATCGTTGCCAACAAATTATGCAGTTGACACCGATTCACAAGCTGACATATAAGGTGGAAACATCAAAGGGGGCAACTGCCGAGAAGCTGGGAGTGTTGTTCCAAAATAGGAGAGAACAGTATGATTCAATACAATGACCGTGGCAAAGTAAGGATAAAAGATTTGATTTGGTATATTATCATTGCGTTTCCATTGACTTCAACGATAAAAGTATATGTTGGACCTTTAAACTTGATTCTGACAATTTTACTGTTTGGTCTTTTTTTCTACAATTATTATAGAACACAGATGTTCAAAAGCGAGTTGTTGCTTTGCTTTTATGCAGTGCTTGGCGTTTTGATGAATGTTGCAATCAATGGCTTTCATTTTTTCAGTACGAACATGGTTTTTTACTTTCCGTTTTTGATTTTATATTTTCTTTTTTTTATAAACCATCAAGACGATTCTATAGCGTTTATGAAAAATCATAAGCAGTATGTAGACAGCGTTATAGGGTTATGGGTAATGGCAGTGCTGATTTCATTGCCGTTGTCAAGCAGTTATGTGTATGAGGGAGAAACAAGAGGATTTGTTTCCTTTGCGGGAACAACGTTCCTGCTCTGTCCAATTGCGATTTTTGTATTTGCGCTTCTTGCGGTTCAATATAATCTTTGGCATAGGAAGAGATATGTGATTGCCATGTTCGTACCTTCGCTGTGTATCATGCTTGGTACGACAAGAACATATCTAGGTGTTTTGGCGTGTGCATGGATGTTATTTCTCTATACACAAATCAAAAACAAAAAGATGTACTTTGCAGTAATTGCGATAGCAGCAGTGGTTCTAGTTGGAATTGTACTGCTGTCTCCGATAAAGGAAAAATTTATATCTGCATCAAGCAGAACAGAAATCGGCATTGATCCGCTGGCAGCATTCACTAGCGGAAGATCGACTTTCTGGACATACGATATTTTAACTATGATCAAAAACAATCCAATTCGGATTCTATTTGGAAATGGAGTTAATTATTTGTTCAAGATCAACTATGCTCATTTTGGAAATCCATTGTGGGCACATAACGATTTTATTCAAATTTTTAGCGACTATGGTTTGTTTGGTCTATTGGTGTACTTGGGAATGTTTATAACATTGTTTAAGAAGACATTTAACGGAATTAAAATATCGAAGATGGCGATGATGATGCTAGTTGCAATATGGGCATTTAATGCCTTCTTTAATATGTTTTATACCTATTTTTGTGCAACGCTTTCTTATCCGTTCTATTGTATGATTATTAAAATCGATGCAATTAAACGGGGGGGGAATCCTTAGCAGATGGATTAAGAAAAAACTTGTTGGACTGAAGCGCGAAACAGCTTGTGCTATGCACACTCAATTTTGCAATGATATGAGATTTGCAGGATGTGAGGTGGCGGTATGAGTTGGAAGGTGAAAGTTGGACAAAGAGTATATTATTCACATACTGTGATTTGCATCTTGGTTCTTGCATTCCAGATTTATTTTGAAATGCGAGGTGGCAGAACTTATTTCGATGAAGGACTAGCACTTGTTTGCATGTTCTATGTTATAATGCTTCTTTTAAAGAGAAGATTGGACTCATCAGACCAAATATCGGTGTTCCTTTTGATTGTGGTAATTGCTATTGGCTTACTTTCGAACGCGATGAGTGGATTAGCATATTCATGGTTCTCGGTTTTTGTGGATGTCATTTCAGAAACAAAGTTTTTGTGGACGATTTTTGCATTTAAATATTATATTACATCAGACGTATATAGCGATATGTCCAGAGCGCTGCGCCCAATCGCAAAATTGTTCTGCTACCTCGCAGGCTTATTTGCGATTATATCCCAGTTTGTGAATCTCGGAATGACTGAAAACGAAAGATATGGAATCAAATCCTATAATTTTGTTTTTCCGATGAGCTTTCAATTTCTTGCAGTTGCATTGGTTGCAATTGCTGTGCTTTCAATTTCAAAGGACAAATACAACAATCGTTTGCCGTATGCAGCCGTGTGCGTTGGACTGATCCTAGCGACAAAAAGTTCTCCGTTGCTGTTTTCGGTAATGTTTATATTCCTTTTGATTTATTTTCAAAAGAGAGCACAGCTTAAAACAAGAACAGTAGTGTTTATGGCTGTGATTGTTTTGCTTTTGGGAACCTTCCAGATTCAAACTTATCTGATGAATGTAAATGCACCTAGATATTTGTTCTTCTACTACGGAGGAAAAACAGCAAATACATATTTCCCATTGGGTTCCGGGTTTGCCACATTCGGTTCGGATCAGGCAGCTAGAAATTATTCGAGATTATATTATCAATATGGCTTTAACAGTTTATTCGGAATGAATCCCAAAGATGGTTCATTCTTGAGCGATACATTTTGGCCGATGGCAATAGGACAGTTCGGGTGGATTGGTTCGATTTTGTATATATTGATCTATGTGCGAATCTTCTTCTCGTTCAGGTGGATGAAATTGAATTCGGAGCAGAAAGCACTTTTATATGCTGGTTACATGCAGTATATAATTCATGCCGTTGGCTCTGCAATTCTTTCTGCTCCTGCAGGTATGATTGGTGCAATAGCATTGGCAGCTGTTATGAAGCCTGCTAATGAAATAGAAACAATAGAATAGAGTAAAAATATCGTACAGGAAGATTATGGAAAAATATAAATACCTCTTAAAAAATGTTGGCATAATGACATTGGCCAGTTTTGGAACCAAAATATTATCATTTCTAATGGTTCCGCTATATACAAATATTTTATCAACAGAAGCATATGGAACATATGATATCTATCAAACCACGCTCTTTTTGATTGTTCCAGTTTTGTCATTGAATATTGCAGATGGAATTATGCGCTTTTCACTGGATGAAACCTATGATAAGCGTGAAGTCTTTATGGTTGGTGTCAGACGGTATATTGCCGCATGTGTTCTGTGCATCTTACTGGTGGGTGTTAATCAGTGCTTTTCTATAATAAAAACCTTGACATTGTACCCACAGTTCTTTGTTTTATATTTTGTTACAAGCCTGATGTCGGATGTTTTCAATAATTATGCGCGCGGAATCGAAAAGGTATCAGATGTTGCCATTGGAGGCATTATCGGTTCGGTATCGATGCTTACATTAAATGTTCTTTTTTTGTTGGTATTTAAGTGGGGGCTTGTTGGATATTTTGTTGCCAATTGTTTGTCATTTGCAAGCACAGACTTGTATTTGCTAATTAAGCTGAAAATTTGGAAGGTTATTAGTTGGAAACCGGAAAATCGGTCCTTGAAAAAAGAAATGGTTGCCTACAGTGTACCAATGGGACTTGGCAATATCGGATGGTGGATTAATAATGTCTCTGATCGCTATATCGTAACGTGGATTTGTGGCCTTGCTGCCAATGGTGTGTATTCAGTGGCATATAAAATCCCATCGCTTCTTTCGATGTTTCAGCAGATATTTAATCAGGCATGGACAATATCAGCTGTAAAGGAATACGATCAGGACAGCAGTGAGTTTTATAGCACAATCTATAAGGCGTACAACATGTGTATGGTGATTACATGTGCAGGCTTGATTCTATTTGATAAGGTTATCGCTAAGATCCTTTTCGGAGCAGACTTTTATGAAGCATGGAAGTATGCTCCTTTCCTGATGATTTCAGTAGTATTTGGTGCACTGGTTCAGCTTTTAGGAGGAATTTTCTCAGCTGCAAAAGAATCGAAGGCATTTGGAAATACAATTTTGATTGGTGCAGCAGCCAACACGGTTATGAATGTAGCTTTTGTATATGCTTGCGGACCTTTAGGGGCTGCCATTGCAACATCATTGTCGTATATGCTGATTTGGATATTGAGACTCTATAAAGTAACCCGTCAGATGAAACTAGATATCAGCCTGATTAGAGATGCTTTGAGTTATGTGTTGCTGTATCTACAAGCTACACTCCTAGTGTTTTATAGCTATAACTGGAGTGGGTACCTGATTCAAATCGGTTTTGTAGTTGCTGTCTTTGCGTTATATTTTAAAGAATTAACAGGAGTTGCGGGGAAAGTGCTGTCACGTGTGAAGAGTAGATAATAAAAATGGCGTTTGGTAGAGAGGAATGTATGAAGAAAGAACGAAATTCAAGCATTGAAATACTTAGAATCCTGGCGATGCTAGGAATTGTAATCATGCATACGAATGGGGCGGTAATGGAGCATGGTTCAGGAACTGGATTTGCTTGGACACAGATTGAAAATGGCATCTTTAATGCCGGAGTTTCGATTTTTGTTTTAATATCAGGATATTTCGGAATACGACGAAGCACTCAAAAGTTGATTGAGTTGGAATCGACAGTGATTCTTTATGCGGTTTTAAGTGCATTAGTGGGATGCTACTTTGGCAAAGCGTCTATATTAAGCATAATCAAAGCTTTTATTCCTGTTTCAACGAATTGCTATTGGTTTATTTCTTGCTACATATTATTGATGATCTTCTCCTCATATATCAATAGGGCGATTGATTCGATGAGTGAATTGCAACATAGACAACTACTGTTGCTTATGTCGGCTGTGTTTCTTGTTGCACCTACTGTAATTTATTACAGTGTTCTGGGGGGGGCAAGAATGTTATAAATATGCTTCTTTTGTATTTTCTGGGGTCATATATTAGAAAATACAGTTTGGACGAACGGTTTGATAAGAAATCTCTTTTAAAGATCCTGATAGCAACGACGGCATTAAATGTTCTTTTGAATTCTTTGATCAGCATTGCTACAGGAGGAAAGCCACATATTCCTTTTGCAAGGGACTGTAGTGTTTTTATTGTAATAGAAGCAGCGGCTCTGATGATGTTCTTTATGAAGGTTGAGTTCCATTCGGATTTCATTAATAGAGTTGCAAAACATGTGTTTGCAGTGTATCTTTTTGAAGGTGCATTACGGCAAATTGTGCAAAATATTGTTTTTGACTATAGCATGTATGAAGGAGAATGGTACTGGCCCTTAGTAAATATTGCTGTTGCATTAATCGCAATGGTTGGTTGTATGTCAATCGACGTACTAGCACAATGGATGTTGAAACCTTTTAGAAAAGCTGCGTTGAAAATGCTAGGTGATATAATTAATATTAGTCAAAAGATCTTCATTTGTTACTAGCGTGTGGCACTCGCAAAAAGTATTTCAAGTGACAACGAGTCAGATTGAATGCTTAGACTAAAGAGAATAAACGGAATTTTGAAACCTCGAAAGGAGAGTAAACAAAATGAACACAACATTACTTATCATGGCAGCCGGTATCGGTAGCCGTTTCGGAACAGGAATTAAACAGCTGGAGCCGGTGGATGCTTCTAACCATATCATCATGGATTACTCGATTCATGATGCAATCGAGGCTGGCTTCAATCATGTGGTGTTTATCATCCGCAAGGATATCGAGAAGGAATTCAAAGAAGTCATCGGAGACCGCATTGCCTCTATTTGCTCCGCTCATAATGTAACTGTGGACTACGCTTTCCAGGATATCAATGATATCCCGGGAACTCTGCCAGAAGGCCGGACAAAGCCGTGGGGGACTGGCCAGGCCGTCCTTGCAGTGAAAAATGTGATTGATACTCCGTTCATTGTCATCAATGCAGATGACTACTATGGTAAAGAAGGCTTCAAGGCCGTCCACGAGTATCTGGTAAATGGCGGTGAGTCTTGCATGGCTGGCTTTGTGCTGAAGAACACACTGTCCGATAACGGTGGTGTGACTCGTGGTATCTGCAAAATGGATGGGAATGGAAACTTGACTGAGGTTGTGGAAACCAAGAACATCGTCAAGACTGCAGATGGAGCAGAGGCAGACGGTGTGGTTGTTGATGTGAATTCTCTGGTATCCATGAATATGTGGGGCTTGACTCCTGATTTTCTGGATGTACTGGAAGAAGGCTTCAAAGAGTTCTTTGAGAAAGAAGTTCCGGGCAATCCGCTGAAAGCAGAGTATCTGATTCCAATCTTCATCGGTGAGCTGCTGGAGCAGGGCAAGATGTCTGTGAAGGTTCTGAAGACCAACGACACCTGGTACGGCATGACCTACCATGAGGATGTTGCAGCAGTAAAGGACAGCTTTAAGAAAATGCTAGAAAAAGGCGTGTACAAGGCTGATTTATTTACAGACTTGTGATATACTAAAATTAAATATTTGTGCTCATTTAAGTTTTATATGTCTTTCTGTGTTGCATGATATATAATGTTAATAAGGGAAGAGCACAAATGGTGATGAAACAATATACTTTTGTGGAAAAAATAGATAGTAAATACAAAGGAGCGAAAACATGGGAAGCTGGAATGATATTCTTAAGGAAGTAAATGAAACTCAGTCTCAGTATGATTATGTTCGACGCAAGTATTTGAAAGAGCTTTCCGATTACACTGAAAGAAATACAATAGCGTATTATTCATCGTGGCTTAATAAACAAGGGAACAATTTAGACATTAATGACGCTGATATGACAGGATTCATGGCGTGTGTTCATGGATTAGATTGTACTAAGGGACTGGATTTAGTTTTACATACGCCTGGTGGTTCACCAGCAGCAGCGGAGGCAATTGTTAGTTATCTTAGAGCAAAATTTGGAAATGATATCAGAGTGATTGTTCCACAGCTGGCGATGTCTGCAGGAACAATGATTGCCTGTTCTGCAAAAGAAATTATAATGGGAAAACAGTCTAGCTTGGGGCCAATTGATCCGCAATTTAATGGAATTCCCGCATATAATATAATGATGGAATTTGAAGAAGCAAAGAGAGATTTGCTGGCTGACCCAAATAACGCACAGTATTGGGCAATAAAGCTTCAACAGTATCCAGCTGCATTTATGAAAACAGCTATTGACGCGATTCAACTTTCTGGTAAACTTATAGAAGAATGGCTTGGAACATGTATGTTTGATAAGAATAATCCAAGTGATCAGGCTATTATTGCTACAATTGTGTCTAAACTGAATGAACATGACGATTCAAAAATTCATGGAAGGCATTTGAATGCAAAATTCTGCAAGAAAATTGGGTTAAAGATTTCAATGATGGAGGATGACGGAGAGTTACAGGATAAGATTCTTTCATTACATCATGCGTATATGATTACTTTGGATGGAACTCCTGCAATTAAGATTATAGAAAATCAAAATAAGAAATCCGTTATTTCTAATATTCAAATTATGGCGAGGTAATTTATTATGAAAACAGTAGAGTTGATAGAAATTGAAAAATTGTATATGGACTGTCATGTGGAAATGGTGAAAAATCAGCCAATCAGAACATCTTTAAATACTGGGTCCATGAATAACAGATTGAATTGTGATTATAGTTTTATGAACAGAAATTCAATTTCTTCAAATTACAATAATACGGTTATTCACAATGAAGGTGAATGATTGTTGTAATGCGTGAAAGTTCTACTGCTTTATAAGAATTAGAAAACGAGGTTATCACCTATGCCCAGAACGAAAGGCAGCAAAAACCGTCCTAAAACCAATATCACCAAAGACTACGCAACCCAGATTGCAGAAAAGCAAGAGACTATTGCGTCTCTGAATGCTGAGATCGCATCCATCCAGAAAGCGATTGAAGAGCAGAAGAACACACTGAAAGAGAAGAAGACTGCTCTGAAGAAGGCCGAAAAAGAAGTGGCATCCTTGGAATCGAAGAAGGCAAAGGCAGATGCTAAGGCCGCTGAAGAAGCGAAGAAGACCGAAGCAGAGGCTGTGCTGAAGAAGCTGCTGGCCAGCGGCATGAGTGCGGATGAAATCCTCGAAAAACTGAAATAAGATCGGCCGTGTGGACAAACTGAACTCCAGAAGTTCACACGGTTTTTTTGAAGGTCGCTATATAGTTTATAACGGAAATAAAAGAAATGGAGTGTGACATAAAATGAATTTATCAAAAATACATCATATTGCAATCATCGTATCTGACTACGAAGCTGCAAAGGATTTCTATGTGAACAAGCTGGGATTCTCTGTTATCAGAGAGAACTACC
>OLSO01000272.1_pt1 | contig 53425 bp, 42 predicted proteins | sample 1672441 | NCBI WGS metagenome assembly OLSO01 (sample SAMEA3136686, study PRJEB25190) | human gut metagenome | biome: human gut; feature: human-associated habitat; material: faeces | place: Austria | collected 2013 | reverse complement strand
CTGGAGCGTTGCGCCGGCGAGTGAGTAATACACATTGTCCAAATGCGTCCGCATTAAAGAACTTTTAATCAACTAAATAACAATTTCGTTATTCTCTATGATAACAAGAACCAGGTCATACTTTCAATGTGTTATTGAAAATAGCCCGGTTCTTATAAATTTATTTTTTATAAATCCATCAGTCTGTCGTAGACGTCCTTCGGGATATACGGCTGCTGGTTGTGGATGGGTTCGCCCAGACAGGTCTTGGGATAAGCGAAGGTGCCGGGCTCCAGGCGAATTTCAAGGAGTTTCGGCGCTTCGGTGCCATGTAAAAAGTCTGCCGCTTTTTCAGCAACCTCATTAGCATCCATACAGGCACTGCTGATTCCATAAGCTTTGGCTACCTCTGCGAAGTTGCAGGACGAGAAGCCGCTGCCTTCTGAGGTATCAGCATAGACCTGCTCAAAGTAGTCGCGCTGGAGGTGGCGGATCATTCCCAGGGCGTGGTTGTTCATTACCATCATGGTAATAGGAAGATTCTCACGCTTGACCCACTCCAGTTCCTGAATGTTCATCTGGAATGCGCCGTCACCGCAAATGCAGGCTACTGGCTTTCCGGTGGCGTAATAAGCTCCGATTGCTGCTGGAAGAGCATAGCCCATTGCTCCGTGTCCGCCGGAGAAAAGAAGCTTCTGGTCTTTCTGGTTATGGAAGGACTGGTAGCTCCATACCATATGCTGTCCTACGTCAACTGCTACTGCGGAAGTGTCTGCAAGAGCGTCGCTTAAATCTGCGATCATACGATTCGGATAGCGTTCTGGGATGGAATCATCTACTGCGCGCAAAGATTTCTTTATATCGGCGCACACAGCCAGCCATTCACTGAAATCATAAATCGTCGAACCATCAGATTCTGCACTTTCCGCATTTTCTGCCATTGCCCGAATCACCTCGGCAGCATCTGCACAGAATTTCATTTCATAAATTCCATTTTCGTGAATATTTCGCTGCAAATTATAGTTATCAATATCTACTCGGATGATTTTCGCATTTTTCGCGAACTCATGAACTTTCGTACCAATCTGACGGGTGCAAAGGGAAATGCCAAGACAAATCAGCAAGTCACTTTTCGCATTGGCGATCATATTGGCATAGCGATGTCCGTAAGCGCCTCCGATGCATCCAAAATTCAGCGGATCGTCCCACGGTAGTGCTGACATTTCCAACACGCTTGTGATTACCGGGATTTTCCACTGACGTGCCAGAGTAAATAACTGGTCGCGAACTGCTTTGTCGCTGACTCCATGTCCTAACATGATTACGGGACGCTGTGCTTTATCCAGTGCTTCACGGATTGCATCTGCTGCAGAAACAGCACAAGCTGATATTTCACAGTCTGCCATTTTTGCAGACTCTAATACTCCACTGTCGTCCGGCTTCATTGCCATGTCCACGCCTGCTGCTCCGCAGCTGTTTGCAGTTGCTTCCATGCTGCTCTCGCAAGCTGCACCAAATCCCATCTCATCCAGACTTATGTCATAAACCGGATTTTTTACATCCCCCCGCTGTATATTCATAGGAAGATCAATCAATACCGGCCCCTTCCGACCAGAATTCGCAATATGATAAGCTTTATTCAGTTCTTTTACAATATCCTCGTCTTCCCGGATCTGTACTGCATACTTGGTCACAGGCTTCGCCATGGCAACAATATCAATCTCCTGAAAGCCCTGCTGCCGAAGTCCCGGGATGCCGGAATACTCATAAGTATTCAACTGACCAGTAAGAAAAACAACCGGAAGGGAATCGAAATAAGCGTCTGCGATTCCTGAAATCAGATTCGCAGCACCCGGGCCGCTGGTCGCATAAGCACATGCACACCGTTCCCCCGCCTGGGCATATCCACATGCTGCAAAAGCCGCTCCCTGCTCATGATAGCTGGAATGGCTTCTGGTATGAGGATTTTTCTCTATAGAATCAACCAGATGGGCGATCATGGTTCCCTGGTATCCAAAGAAATCATGAATCCCTTTTCTCTGTAAAAACTCAACAATATAATCCGTTACTTTCATTTCCAGAATTTCTCCACCTTTTTCTTCAGATTTGTCCTTCCTGCTACTCCCAGCATATCCAGATAAATATGCTGAAGCTCCTCATCCGGAATAAACACTTCGTCATTCTTAAGGCTCTTCACCATAGCCTTTGTATATGGGACAAAAACTTTTTCCAAAGCCGGATAATCTTTATTCTTATAAAGATTTATAATATACTCTTTGTTATCCAGATAATATTTCTCCAGTTCAATCTTGGATGCACAGAATTTCACATAATTCCAGCTCCAGTTCAGATATTCCTTTTTCTGGTTGGCATGTCCCTGCTTCCGTCGGGCACGGCTGCGTTTCCGGATCAGACTCTTCTGACTTCCCACTTCCTGAAAATAATCCTCGAATCGGATCCTGGCACTGACCATTTCCGACAGCTTCACTGTATAATTATCCAGAACCTTCTCCTGGTAGTCTTCCCCATAATACTTCTGAAGATACGTATAAGTATCTCCTGGCACCGGAAATCTCCTGCCATCGATCACTACAGTTTCTGTCTCATCGAAAATTTCCCTTGGAAAATAAACTGCCTTTTTCTTCAGGCGAACTACATATTCCTGGGTATCCTCCACATTCATTCTTTTACAAAGCATGCGGTAAAGGCTTTTTCCCAGACGGGCACGTCCTGTGACCAGGCGAAGCCTCATGACAAAACGGCAGATTGCCTTTTTCCTGCCTTTTCGGTCTCCATAATAATCAGCCAGCTCATTCCATCCCACTTCCTGGGCTCTTGTCCACAAATGAGCGAGTCTGGAACGCTGTTTTCCACGCATGGGCAGAATATCCACTCCCATACCCGGATATTTGTAGTTCCTGCCTTCATTCAGACGGAAACACAACGTATCCAGATCTGTATAGCGAAGGAAAAATCCATAAAAACGCTTATTGTTATTCATGGATTCCACAATTCTGCCATCCGGAGTCTCCTTCTCTACAGCCAGACGAAAGCGCTCCATATCCGCAGTCCGCATATAGACCACGCCTGCATGAGGGCTGGTGATCTCCTGCCCGGTAACACAGCACAAAGTAAGCTGTGGTCCCAGATAATAAGGAATTCCTTCTCTTTTACATATTTTATCTATTTCGGCCAGAAGCTTTACAACTTCTTTTATTTCTCTGTTCAAGCTACGTCTGCTCCCATCTGTCTGTTCATAGTGATCACACTGTTACCAGCGCCTGTTTGAAAAAGGCTTTCTGCGAGATGTGTGTCACAAGCATTCTTTCACAAGCTGCTGTATCTCTTCTATACTTCCATACTTTCCAAGCCACTGATTCAAAAACTCAGAAGCATCTCCGGCTTTTGCATATACAGCTGCTCTCTTGCTTCCTTCATACAGATCTGTGAGAAATATTCTGGAAAGCTCCGTTCGCACAAAACCGCTTCCATTCTGCCGCAGTGCCTCCAGATAGTTCTGGAACGCAGCCTCCGTCTGTCCCTGTTTTCTTCTCACATCTCCAATTACCTTGTACACCTGGGCTCGTTTTTCCTTGCGGATCTGTCCGTCCTTGGCACGTTCTGCCAGCCATTCCAGATCATCCGCCTCACTGGTGTAAACCAGATCTGTGCGAACCCTTGCCAGCTCACCTGGATAGCCCAGGCGCTCCCATGCTTTTGTCAGTGCACGCTTATAAATCTGGATGTCATTGTTCTCACCTGGGCTCTCTGCACGCTCTGCATCAATGCGCTTCAGGATTTCCCCGATCAGTTCTTCCACCTCAGAACACTTTTTCGCAACACTTGCGCGGGCCAGATAATAATATTCCCGCACAGAAGGATTCTCCGGCAGAAGTCTGTACCACAAAGCCATAAGCTTCATCGCCCCATCCTTCTGTCCAACATCCAGAAGCTGCTGACAAGTCTTCACCGTCTCCCTGCCATAAGGATTCAAAAACTTATCCAACTCCAGTTGGGTAATTCCATTATTTGTTTTCTCACGGGCATCTGCAAAAACTTCCAGAGCATCCGCACATTTGCCCTTCATCCAGAGCAGTTCTCCCTGGTACTTCAGGAAATACCCGTCCTCCGGAAAAAGCCGCAGTGCCTCATCAATATAAAGCTCCGCTTCCACCATATCAATTCCATTGCGGGCGCGTTCCATAAGAAAACGGCTCTTAAATTTCACAAATCCCGGCACTTCCGGATACCGTTCCATCAACGGCACCATCGTATCCTCCGCTTCCTGATAACGCTTAAATTCATAATCGCAGACTGCTCTTCGAAACAGTTCAATATCAGATTTCAACTGGGCCAGTTCAGAAGGGAATGTACCGGTCTGCTCTTTCACCACCAGCATTCTCCATGCTTTCCCGATCCGTTCTGTATAAACCAACGTCAGCATTGCCGCATAAAAGGTCACATCGCTGACTTCCAGCAAAACAGGATGATAAAAAGCATAGATTCCTCCAAAATCCTCCCTGCCGATAAACGCAGAGCTCAGCTGGACCTGGTAATATTTTGTAAAGATTTCATTTAATTGGGAAAAGTCACGCTTTTCTACCAATTTCTTCAGGCTGTGTCTGCTTTCTGAAATGCGCGCCTCCAGATCCATCACCGTACTTTTTGCCAGCAGAAGATTGCGCTTATACTGAAGGCGGTGGTTCCGCTTCGCACCTGCAAGAGAATATATCTTGCGCCAGATGGAATCTCTGCGAAGTCTGCCCTTGCGGATTCCCGGCAGATAATCATCCCGAAGCTCTTTATAGGTAATTCCCTCTACCGTAACCGCATCGTGGGATTCTCTTTCCCCATGGGGCGGAATATAGGACCATTCATCTCCGTAATGCCAGATCAGATAGTCACTCATTCTGTGCGGCACCATTACCTCTGTGTTCTCAAAGTTCATATATTTCACAGGAAACATCATGTCCTTATCAAAAAGGAACGGACAGCCGCCCCAGCGCATTGCATAGCGCGGACAATCCTCTTCCTTATAGGAATACATGATCTTCTCCAGTTTCTTCAATGTGCGGTCTTTTCCCAGAAATGTATAGGAAAAAAGCCAGCGCAGATAGGCTGTCACTGGAATTTCCCAGCGGGCACCATATACAACTACCATATTTACCAGCTCAGAGTAGATCATCATATGAGTTCTGTATTTCTCATATTCCTTATCATCTGCGGGAATGGGATCCAGGGTGAGCACGTCGATGATCTCACCGGCACTGTCCCTGCCGATAATCTGATGCTTGTGAAGAGCGCAGCTGTCCGTAGCAACATACCTTGGAAAAGTATTGGTATAGCTGCGGTCTACGTCCACACACTGAAGGGCGCGGTGCTCCGGAAGCACGGATCCGGAAATTTCCACCAGTTTGTTCCAGTCATCTCTGGGCATATAGATGTCCACATCATCATCCCAGGGAATAAATCCCTCGTTTCGCACAACACCGATGGCTGTTCCTCCCGCCATCACATATCTCAGATTATTCTTTTTACAGATCTCATCCAGCTCACGAAAAAGCTGCAGCAGATGTTCCTGTTTCTCTGTCATTGGTTATCCTCTCTGGTTTATGATTTCCAGAATGTCTGCCAGAGTCTCTGATTCCTCATTAAAAAGTCTGGTACATTCCGTTCTCTCATCACTGATCATAATAAGCAGCTCCTGCAAAAGGTAACGGAGGCCATTGCCTTCGAAGTTAAAGCAGTACCGCTTCAGTCCCTTGCTGTCGTCTATTTTTGCCTCAAAATATCCTGTGTTCCACCAGTCTCCCGGGATGGTCACACGGCCTTTCGTACCGATCACAACAAATTCATCCTCCACATCTACTGTGGTGCCAATCTCGATTGTGGCAAGAGCATCCTGATATTTCATGGTGATCATGTCGTAAATGCAGTTTCCAGATCTGTCCTTCACCACATTGGAATTCACTTCCTGGTAATTTCTGCCCAGTATCTTGATAATAGCACACAAAGGCAGAACTGCAGTTTCGGAAAAACTTCTTCCTCCTTCGAAATGGTCCTGGGAAATAGAGCATTTCACACACACAATATCGCCCACCAAGGCGCTGTGTGTCTGCCAGACAAGCTGGTTAAAGGCCCGCAGATACACCAGATTTATTTTCTCCACAAGAAGTACATGACGGGCTGCTGCAAGTGCAAACAAGTCCTTCAGCTTCTCCTTATTCTCTGTCATAGGCGCATCACTTATCACATATTTTCCAAGCTCCAGGGATCTGCGGATGTATTTCTCCCTCTTAGGCTGCTCGGTTTTGATATAAACTATGTCTACCTGGGACAAAAAGCAGTCAAATCCCTGCTGCCATTCCCCATTATCTGCCTCCACGCTGTAATAGGAATCCAATTCATATTTGTCACAAAACGACTCCGCTGCCTCTGCATTCTCAGAAAAAACGCACTCCACATGAAGACCGCTGACATATTTTGTCTCCCACACAATCCCATTATCCTGGTCATTATCTGTAACTACACCCACGGTGTAAGTGGTTCCCTCACCGCGCAGCTTGGTGCTGGAAATATTCTTGGTACGCTCCAGGTACACCACATCACAGTAATTCTTAAGGTAGTCAAATTTGCCGCGCCAGTCAGAACCAAGTACCAGAAGGTCTACCTTATACTTGATGATATCACTGAGCTTCTGCCCCTGGTACTCCTCGATGATGATCTCATCTGCAAAACCGGTACGGCGCACGTTCTCAATCCTTTTCAGAAGGCTGTCCCGCACGTTCAGCTTACCACGCTCAATATCGTAGCTCTCGCTGGTCACGCCCACGATCAGATAATCGCCCAATGCTTTCGCTCTTTTTAAAATATTATAATGTCCCTCGTGGAACAGGTCAAAAGTTCCGTAAGTGATTACTTTTTTCATAGTGTTTTCCCCTGAAAAATACTCCCTGTCAAAATTCGAAACCCATATCATTCAGCGCGTTTCCCAGGCGCGCGTAAGGATTACCGCAAAAAAATTACTATTCGCAATCCACCACTCATTCACCAAAAGATTCTGCATTAATTTCTCCTGTATGTTTTGCAAACAGCAATCACTAAATACATTTAGTATAACACAATTTGCATAGTAAGTCATTATGAAAGAACATCTGCCTGTGAAAAAATATGAACAAAATTTCTGCTCACAGTAGTCCCTTTCCGATACAAAGAAAGACAATCCCTCAGGACTGTCCTTCTTCATGCTCCTCTTTCTCTTCTGTATCAAACGATGTATCCCATGTAGCGGCCAGCTCTTCAATAGCCATTCTACGCTGTGCCAGTACTGCGAACCGGTCTTCCTCTTCATTATCGTATTCGTCTTCCAGGCCTTCATCCTCCACCTTCTTCTCACGTTTGAAAAGAATAAATGTGATCAGTCCCATAATGTTAGTGTAGATCCAGTCTACAGGAAGGCTTCCAAGTATCAGTACAAACAGCAGCGACACTCCGAACAATGCCCAGACATTCATCAGCTGCGGAATATTCAGAATCATAAGTCCGTTCATCAGAATCATGATGGGATAATGGAAAAAGTAAATTCCCATTGTGTTTCTTCCCAGGAAAATAAATGGATGGCGTTTATCTGGCATCAGCACCAGCAATGCAAAAATAACCGTAAAGGAAATCAGATACATCATTCCTCTGACTACCATTCCCTCCACATTGTCCATTCCACTTGCAAGATAGGAATGATTGCCTCGGAAAAGATCTACCGGAATATTATTTCCGATCATATAATTGGTCGCCACAAACAGCAGAATGATCACGAAAAGTGCAACCACGATCTTGCCTTTAAATTTGCGGATCACCTTGGTGTATTCACTCTTCCATAAATATCCTGCCACAAAAAACGGGAAAAATACCACAATTCTTGAAGCTGATAAAAATGTACTGAATTCCATTCTGGTTCCTGCCCACAGCGCAAAAATAATGCTGAGAGGTACAATAAACCTTATTTTTCCAAATGCTTCTATGGTCAGACGGTATGCAAACAACGCAAGCACATACCACATAACGGTTCCGGAAGGACGGAGCAGTTCATAATCCATTTTATTTCCCAGCCAGATCTGCGCTGCCCAGGTAAGTGTATAGCCCAGAATATATGGAATCAATAAATTCTTAACATTCTTCATCACATCCTGAGGCTTCTTGGACAGATAACCGGAAATAAATATAAACGCCGGCATATGAAATATGGTAATTCCATACCACACAAAACGCACAACCTGATCTGCTTTAACCAGCTGGAATGCAATGATATGATTAAAAACCACCAGAAAAATCAAAAATATTTTTATATTATCCACAAGGTAGGAATATGGGATTTCCTGTTCCTTCGTATTCTTGCTCATTTTAGCCACCTTTATACTCTGACTTAATTATTTTTCAGACATGTCAGTTTTATGAATAAAGGATAACATATTTTTGTGGTTTTTGGAATAACTTTTTAACATTTTAACGTATTTTGAAATATTTTCCTGTGGTTTTGTGTTGCCGATGAATCGCAATAATATACTATTTCATTTCTCCAAAAACCTGCTGGTGCAGTTTGCGCCCTGTAGGTGTTGCCGCCAGGCCACCCTCTGCTGTTTCTTTAAGGGCAGTGGGCATCACATCTCCTACCTTTTTCATAGTCCAGATCACCTCGTCAGCCGGAATTGCACTTCGGATTCCGGCCAGAGCCAGTTCTGCTGCCACAAATGCCCCTGCTACGCCTGATGCATTTCTCTTAATGCATGGAATTTCAACCAGCCCTGCAACAGGGTCACATACAAGACCCAGAATATTTTTTAGAGCAGTGGCTACTGCCGACTGGATCATATCAGGTGTGCCGCCGGCAAGTTCCACAATTGCCGCCGCTGCCATAGCAGATGCAGAACCGCACTCAGCCTGACAACCTCCCTGCGCTCCTGCAAGTGAAGCATTATTGGCAATTACCATTCCCACTGCGGATGCTGTGAAAAGGGACATGACGCATTCCTCTTCTGTAAGCTGGTACTGCTCCTGCATGGTGAGTACAGCTGCCGGTACAATGCCGCAGCTTCCTGCTGTAGGCGCTGCTACGATTCTTCCCATGGAAGCGTTCAGTTCTGATACTGCAAGTGCACGATAGAGGGCTCCTCCAAGAAGGGGGCCTGTAAGATTTTTCCCTTGCTCTACAGCAGTGCGCATGCGATAGGCATCTCCACCAGTGAGACCGCTTGTGCTTTTCAGATCCGGGGCGCTGCCAGGTTGGATACAGGATGCCATAACCCGATAGTTTTCCCTCATTTTTTCATATATTTCCTGTTTCGGCAGTTCCATCTGCTCCGCCTGCTGCTCCAGAACCAGCGCGGACAGACGACAGTTGTTCTCCTTCGCTGCCTCCAGCAGGGATTCCATTGAGTGGTAGTTTAAATCCACAGTGAATTCTCCTTTATTGTATTTTTTGTGGAGTGAAATCTCCCGCAAAGTGGGGCGTGCAGATTGCGGGAATGATTTTTTAAACACGCTCTAACATCGTACTGGAATATATATTCTCCAGCCGGTTAATCTTCTCATTGAGTTCCGGAACAAAGTGGCTGTCGCTCTCGATAGTCATTACCGCCAGACCACCCTTGGTCTCACGCGCCAGGTGGAAATTGCAGATATTCACCCCATACTCTGCCATCAGCTCTGTAACTGCAGCAATCGTCCCTGGTGCATCCTTGTGAAGCACGATCAAAGCTGGATTCTGCCCGGTAAGGGCAACCTCCATTCCATTCACCCGGGTGATCAGGATATTCCCCCCGCCAATACTGCTGCCCCGAAGAGACACTTTTTCCCCGTCTGCTGCAGTCAAAGTGATCTCCGCAGTATTCGGGTGCGTATCCTCCAGTTCACCAGTCTCGATCTGGATTTCCAGCCCCTCCTTTTTCGCCACATCAAGGGAAAAACGGATACGCTCATCATCTGTCTGCATTCCCAGTATTCCCGCTACAAGAGCCTTATCCGTGCCGTGTCCCTTATAGGTTTTCGCAAAAGAACCATGCAAAAATATGTGCGCTTTCACCGGAGTTTTTCCAAGAAGAGCCCTTGTCACCAGACCGATCCGGGCTGCTCCCGCAGTGTGTGAGCTGGACGGTCCGATCATGACCGGTCCCAGAATGTCAAATACATTCATACTTATTTTCCTCTTCCTTTTATTCATCCGCTGCCTTTTTTCGTTTCCGGCAGCCTGCAGATGTTTTCACGTTACCGCTCACATCTGCACTGTTATTGTTCCATCTTAACATTAAAACATACCTTTTACAACATGGATAAAGGGTAACTGTTTACTTCTTGTTTACTGTTCACTCCATTCACAGTAACGCGCTTCGCAATGCACAATACTCCCGATAAATAATCTTATGTTTCCTTTCTACCTGGACTGTGGTAAAATAGTTCTATGTAAATCGCCTGGAACCATTCCGGCAAGACTATTTTCAGATTTCTTTATGAAAGGCACACAATTCATGAAACGAGTGATTACTTACGGTACCTTTGATTTACTTCACTATGGGCACATTAATCTGCTGCGCAGGGCGAAAGCTTATGGTGACTACCTGATCGTAGCTTTATCTACAGATGAATTTAACTGGAACGAGAAGCATAAAAAATGCTATTTCTCTTATGAAAAAAGAAAATCCCTGCTGGAAGCCATCCGCTACGTAGATCTGGTAATTCCGGAGGAGAACTGGGAGCAGAAGGTAAGTGATATTAAAGAATACCACGTAGATACCTTTGTTATGGGTGACGATTGGGAAGGGAAGTTTGACTTTCTGAAGCCTTACTGCGACGTGGTGTACCTTCCGAGGACACCGGAGATTTCTACTACGCAGATTAAGGCGGATCTGCAGAAGTAGGAAGCATTGGTAATTATATAGTCAGAGATTTCGTATGATTCATGCAGGTTACGAAATCTCTGACTTTTTTATTTCATGACAACAATGTGCACACTTCCCAAAAACAATTTGCAGGATGTGCGTCACAATTTATTGGAGATTTTGTCCGGATGAAGGCGCCGTAGCGGGCTACGGCAACTGAATTCGGGCAAAATATACCGCAAAGTGGGGCGTGCAGATTGCAGGAATGATTTTTCAAACACGCTCTAACACAGCATCTGCAAATATTTATCCCGGACTACTTAGCAAGACGGATCATATTCCAGCTGTGTTTTCCAAGCACAGTACTTAATTTACCGCCGTCAATCCGGCTTGCAGCGGATTTCACAGGCACAACCTTTTCGGGATCCGCTTCTGTATTTACAGCTTTCATATCGTCATTAGTAAGTACAATGTGTTCTTGCACCTGATAGCCTTCAAACTGGCGCAAATCGCAGCTTACCTCCAGATCTTCCTCAAGACTTTTATTCACTGCAAAAATTGTAAGAGTATCTTTCTCCTCATTCCATACGCACACAGAATCCAGATACGAAACGTCACAGTAATTCCTGCTGTCGTATACCGGAGCCAGTACCTGTGTATTCAACACAGTTCCTCTTCCGAAAATGCTTGTGTACATATATGGATAAAAAATAGTCTGGCGCCATGCACCTGTATCGGAGGTCATGATCGGCGCGATTACATTTACCAGCTGTGCCAGGCATGCCATTTTCACACGGTCCGCATGGCGGAGCAATGTGATCAGCATGCTTCCAACCAGAAGGGCATCTTCAAAATTATAAATATCCTCAAGCTGATGTGGAGCCTGTCCCCATTTTTCCAGTTTCTCGTCGGCTGCATTGCTGTGATACCACACATTCCACTCATCAAAGGAAAGGTTAATGCGCTTTTTGCCATGCTTTTTCGCACGGACAGCGTCGCAGATGCTGACTACGCCGTAAATAAAGTCATCCATCCCTTTGGAATTTGCAAGAAAATCAGGGGTGTCATCAGCAGCATTGCCGTAATACTGGTGAAGGGACATGTAATCCACCAGATCGTAACATTCGTCCAGAACCGTGTACTCCCAATCTCCAAATGTCGGCATCATCAGATTGGAGCTTCCGCAGGCAACTGTCTCGATCTCCGGATCCAGCATTTTCATAATACGGGAGGTCTCCGCTGCTGTTCTTCCATATTCATATGCAGTCTTGTGTCCCATCTGCCATGGACCATCCATTTCATTTCCCAGACACCAGGTCTTAATGTTATGCGGCTCTGCATGACCATTGGCCTTACGCATGTCGCTGTAATAGGTACCGCCCTTAAAATTACAGTATTCCAGAAGATTTCTGGCTTCCTCCGGTCCTCTTGTTCCAAGATTCACTGCCATCATAATATCTGTGTCTGCTTTCTTCGCCCAGTCTACGAACTCGTCCAGGCCAAAGTGATTGTTCTCGATCACACCCCAGGCAAGTTCCGGTCTGGCAGGTCTTAGCTCCTTCGGTCCAACACTGTCTTCCCATTTAAAACCGGAAACAAAGTTGCCTCCCGGATAACGGACAATCGGAACCTGAAGTTCCCTTACCAGTTCCAGAGTATCTTTACGAAAGCCCTGCTCGTCAGACAGCGGGCTGCCCTCCTGATAGATTCCTTCATAAACAGCACGTCCCAGCTGTTCAATAAAAGAACCGAAAATCCGCTTATCCACCTTGCCGGTGAGGAAATATTTATCGATGATGATCTGTGCTTTTTTCATGGTGTCCTCCTTATCTGGTGCCAGTTGTATGGCATTTTTCTGCTCTTTATGTATCTATTATTTTAATGGCATACGATTTTTTTACCAGTTTTTTTCTTCCGATATAGTTGACTTTTTTTCCGATAACGATTACAGTGAAAAAAATGGTGAAAGGAGTCCGGATCATGAATTTTCACGAATCTGCAGACAGGGATTTTTCCATTCAGTTCTGCGAATACAACTATTCAAACCCTGATTATGATCAGATCTACCGTCCCAACGGAAGCGGAGACTATCTGTTTTTGCTTTTTAAGACACCTATGAAGGTTTATCTGGACAAAAAGCTCAATATTTCCAAGGAAAATGCATGTATCCTCTATGCTCCCGGATATGAGCAGCATTATAAGGCTGTTCACAGATTCCGGAACAGCTACCTTCATTTTTCCTGTAAGGCAGATCTGAAAAAACAATATGGAATCCCGCTTAATACTGTTTTTTATCCGGGAAACTGTGAAGAGATTGACGCCTGCATCCGGCTCCTTCACAAAGAACATATAGCAAATGATTTATTTTCCGATGAATACGAGTATACTCTCTTTCAGCAGCTTATGATTACGATTGCAAGGGGACTTAAAAGCCATCAGATACATGGAAGTGGAACGGAAGGAGACAGTCTTTATTCTGCTTTTCGAAAGCTTCGACTGGAAATGCTCACGAATTACGCAGAGCCATGGGACACCACAGAACTTTGTAAAAAGGTCAGCCTGGAAAAAAGCCAGTTCTATTCCTGCTATCAGAAATTTTTCCAGAGTACCCCTCATGCAGATTTGCTTCAGATCCGTATGGATAAGGCAAAGAACCTGCTGACAAATGAAGCACTGACTGTCCAGCAGATTGCGCAGATGTGCGGATTTTCAGATTTTTCCCATTTCAGCAGATATTTCAGGAAACAGGCAGGATGCTCTCCCCTGCAATGGCGCAGGAAAATGGGAGAGCCCCATTGATACTTTAACGATATTTCCAGATTCCGTGAAGTGCATAGGACAAAAAGAAACAGGCACTTCTCAGCGGTCCATAGCCAACGTAACGGTACACCTGATAGGTCATGATGGCAGATTTGGCTTTGTTTCTTGACTTTCCGCCCTGGGACAGACGATATTTCAGATAGGGCCTATTAATTCCTGTGGCATGTCCGTATTTTCGCACCACCTTCAGCCAGGTGATATAATCCTCATGGCTATCATCATGCTCCATGGGAAATTCCAGTGCCACCTCACGGAGAATCAGGACGGAAGAACAGTTAATGCTGTTGTGTTTCAGAAGCTCATGATAGTCCAGCCTGGATTTAACCGGGATATACTTGCCTGTGAAGGTTCCGTCCGGATTCATGAGATCACGTCCTGTAGAGCAGATTACATCGCCGGTCATTTCAAGAGCGGCAAGCTGTGCCGCCAGTTTTCCCTCTTCCCACCAGTCATCCGCATCCAGAAATGCCACATATCTGCCTTTCGCAACAGACACACCTCGGTTACGGGAACCGGCAGCACCGAGATTTCGCTCATTTTTTATATAAACAAAATCCGGCCTGTTTTCCCATGGAATGAGAACTTCCCAGGTTCCATCAACAGAGCCGTCATCAATGACAATCAGCTCCAGTGGTACATCCTGCGCATAAACAGACTGCACTGCCCGGGCGATGTATTTCTCACCATTATATACGGGCATGATTACAGATATTTGCGGGGTTTGCCCTGCTTCCCATTTCGTATTTGTATTATGAAATTCACTATCCTGTATAGTTCCCACCCATTTCTGTCTTTCCACGTTATGCACTCCTTATTATTTCTGCTTCTGAAGCGTTTTCATTGTTTCTATTATAGCCCAGAACCTTTTCTTCGTCCAGAAAGGAAAAAAGATTGTAAATATGGAAAATACTGTTGTTACAGGCATTACAGCAATCAGGCAATTCCATATTCTATCAGCAGTTTATTTCGATATTCTTTATCCGTGGTGACTTTTAATAATTCGCTGATGCGATTGGATAGAATAAGCTTCTCGATTAAGGTCGCCATTTCATCCTGACCTTCCTGTCTTCCTTCTTGTCTTCCCTCTTGTCTTCCTTCTTGCCAACCTTCTTGCCGACCTTCTTGCCGACCTTCTTGTCTACTATCCCTCAACATTTCTTTAATCGCTTTACACATGTCAAATCCGCCTCCTTCGGTTTGTATTTTCTGTTTAATCAGTTGCAAGTTTCGGATTCCAGCCATTACAGCAAGAAAATCATAGGCATCTTCTGGTAAATTTGAAAAAACCTTCTGGTTTTCTTCTATATATAATTTTAATTTCGTTCGATCATTGGTTCTTTTTAAGAAACCGCAAACCTGACGCAGGTCTGTTTGAAACCATTCCTCATTTTTGAAATAGCGCATTTCAAAAATCACCAGTGATTTTTCCACAAACAGCCTCTTTAATTCTTCAGGAAATATTTCCGTACGAAATAAATCATCCATTTTTCTCGCTGCTTTCCAACGTTTCCTCCCAAAATATATTACAATATGAATGACAGGGTAAAATTTATCCCTTTTCCTGGCTCCAGAAAGATATTCTTCTCCGTTCTCCAAATCTCCAGCTTCTTTATGTATCTTCTGGAGTCTCTTCCACTGATTATAGTAATCAGTTCCTTTTTCATGCAGGACTCGCACTGGCATTACATAATGCTCAATTGTCTGCCCCTGAATCATAAGCAGAAACTTCCCTTTACCAACAGTCACCATTACAGACAAATCCGGTGTATTCTCTATTGCTGATACTTTATCGTTCTTTTTGGTGACATCATGCAGCACCGGATTCTGCTCCTGCAGATCACATTCTCTGACAATTTGCTTTCCATGAAATATGACTCCGTTAATCAGGTCTGCAACTCGCCTGAAATCTCGAAAGTATTCGATTGATGTGGCGTTTTCTTCCTTCATGCACACTCCCTTCTGAGTGAAATAACAGTGTGCAGAACGCAGCATATACTCTTTTAATACACTTTATATTATAATAATACATAATTTAATTGTGTTTTTCAAGTATTAGTATATTTTTTATTTGTTTTTGCGCATCTGTTATTTCCTGTCCTTTATACACTGTAAAACAACTATGAAATTATCTGGTCGAATGACCGGACACAGATTTTCCTGTGAGATTTTCTGTAGTGAAAGTGAATATAGTATACGACTTGAAAAATATATTGTCAATCATTAAACATATGATTTTATTTTTAAATCAGGAGTGGTACAAGCCACTCCTGCTACGCTTCAAAGAAGGTCTTTATCAATAATCTGGTAGTTCGCCCGGTGTATGTACAGTGCCTTCCCATCGACCATAAGCTTTGTCATTTTCGGCAGATCGTCCGGAATTTCCCAATAGACATTATCCCCGGAAAATGCGGCGATAGGCTGTCCAAGCTGGGATTTGATGACCACAACCCTGGATTTGCCGAAATCATTTTTATACTGGTTCAAAACCCTCGCCAGAGCTGCATTATCCGTAATCCCGTTTCCACCGTTACTGTTGACCTCGTCTAATGAAAAATCCACCTCCGGTTCCAGCCCATTCTGCACAAATACACAGGTATCTCCGCAGCTTTCGATTTCTTTTCCATCAATGGTAATGGTGATTACTGAAGACAGATCATAGCCGGTTACTGCTCTTCCATCGCTGTCATAGCTAACGGTTTCGATTTTATTTCCGGTAATGCTGATTTTCTTTCCAGAAGTTTTCAAGGTCTGATTCCCATAATTATCATAGGTATATACGGTATAATTGTTTCCGATCAATGAGCCATGAATTTCATTAATAATGGAACCCAGCTTGCTGCAGCCGGTGAGCGCAACTACCAGAATTGCGGACAAAAGGACTGCGAATATCCTCTTCTTTTTCTTTTGCATTTTCTTCTCTCCATGTGTTTTTATGTTTGATATGCTTCCGCTATAACTTGTATCAAAAGATACTTACAGATTTATAGTAGCATGACAAATCACAGAACACAAGATGAATCACTGTCCCACATTTTAAATTATTTTAGTTCAGGTTATCTGTTCACTCCGATACCAGCAGCCACTTCGCGACGCACAGAAATCATGTATTCACATGATTTAGTGCCATTCTCACGCCAAACCAAACTCCGCCAATAACTTATTTCGATACTCCCGATCGGTGCTTGCTTTTAACAGCTCGCTGATACGGTCTGCCAAAATAAGTTTCTCACTCAAGGTTGCCATTTCATCTTGACCTTCCAATCGTCCTTCCTGTCTTCCTTCCAATCGCCCTTCCTGCCGTCCTTCCAATCGTCCTTCCTGCCGTCCTTCCAATCGTCCTTCCTGTTCTCCTTCTTGTCTGCTAACTCGCAGCATCTCTTTAATCGCTTTACACATGTCAAATCCACCTCCTTTGGATTGTACTTCCTGTTTGATCAGCCTCAAATTCCTAATTCCCGCCATTACGGTTAGAAAGTCATAAGCATCTTCTGGTAAATTGGAAAAAACTTCCTGATTTTCTTCTATGTATGTTTTTAATTTCATCCTGTCGTTAGTTCTTTTCAAAAAGCCACAGACCTGGCGCAAATCTGTTTGAAACCATTCTTCATTCGAAAAATGACGCATTTCAAAAATCAGAAGTGGTTTTTCTGTAAACAGCTTCTTCAGTTTCTCTCTCATGTGATGCCCGTACTGGCATTACATAATGCTCAATTGTCTGCCCCTGGAGCATAAGCAGGAACTTTGCTTTATTCACTGTCACCATCACGAATAAATCCAGTGTATTCTCTACTGCTGATACTTTGTTATCCTTTTTGAAAATATTGTGCAGTACCGGATTCTGTTCTTGCAGGTCACATTCTCTGACAACCGGTTTCCCATGAAATATAACTCCGTTAATCAGATCCGCAACCCGTCTGAAGTCTCGAAAATATTCAATTGATGTGGCGTTTTCCTCCTTCATGCACACTCCCTTTCTGAATAGGATAGCAATATGCAGGATATGAAAATTATACTTCTCGGACATTATTCTATATTATTATAATACACATTTTAATTGTGTTTTTCAAGCATCAGTATATTTTTCATTTACCATTTTAAACAACTATCAGTTTCTAACACAATGCAACAATAATGAATCAACTGGTCGAATGACCGGACACAGATTCTTCTGTGAGATTTTCTGTAGTGAAAGTGAGTTTAGTATACGACCTGTTGGGATGTATTGTCAATCATAAAATGTTTGGAAGTTTGTTCTTTTTCTTTTTATGTATAAATATTGTAACTATATTTAATATATGAAAGGAGTTGTTCGAAATGGATAATAAATTAGAAACAATTGAAAAATCGGTCGTAGCTCTCCACCAATTAACCGAAAATGAGAAAATCAAATTACTGTGCCAAGTCAGAGATTGTTACTGGATGGACTGGCAGAGTTCTATGAAAACTAATTATCAAAAGTGACAAGCGGCAGAAAGGTTAATACGTTAAAAGAAAAAGAGCAAAGATAAGTTAGTATGGAAGATGTGTGTCTCAGATGAGACACACATCTCTGAATTATTAAATAAGAGGGTGTAAAAACTTTACAAGATTTTGAGAGATGTATGATTTTCGGGAATTTAACTTGGCAAACCCATTTATTTTCCAAAATCTGTCCACTAATACAAATAGATCCGTAATTTTTCCGTTTTACAGAGGAACATTTATTTGAATCACCAAGAATAGAGATGTTATTGAAAAAAGATCAGGGATAGGTTGTTATGGGAGGTGTGTGGCTCGCTCAGATGAGACACACACCTCTAGATTATTTACAAATCCATTTTCAGCTTTACATGTTTTTGAGGGTGTCAAGTCTCTTTCGCTTTGAAATATTTGCTGCTTTTAGTTTCATTGAGTTTAGAGGACTATAATAACAGCAAGACTACAATTTCTTCCTCTTCAATAACAATTATTCTTTCACAGCTATTTCAAATATTTTTACTAAAACTTTATAGGCACCCAGTTATCCCCTTCATTTTTAAATGCGCTTTCACTTGGAATTGACATTATTGTATCATTTTGAGATCCAACATAAATATAGTATTGGTTTTCATCATCTCTATAAATATCACCAAAACTAACTGGATCCAAATTGTAGGTTCCATCACCTTTTGGCTTTGCATCAGCAAAAGTTCGCGCATTTTGCAACTTTTCTTGCGTCAATTTCGGAAATGCAGCACTATAATTCTCTTTTGGATTTCCCTTGGAATTGTATTGTTTATCATACCCCCATGATCCTGATACTTTGCAAACATAAACTAATCCTTCATATAAATAAAGATTACCTCTAACATATTTTTGATTAGAGGTTGGGTATGTTTCTGCACTTTTTTTAGCATCTTCATAATTCTTTTGGGAATTCAGCGGAACTGACGTTGGCGTTGCTATTGGAGCTGGCGTCATTGTTGGAATCCATGGATTTTCTGGTGTTGGCGTTACTGTCGAATTGCTACTATCATTTCCACCACTCCAATAAAACGAAACATACTCAACATTACTGCCCACAGGTGGATGATATGTAACTATACAGTATCCATCCAGTCCAGGCTGTCCATTCCAATATGGCACTCCGGCTTTAGAAGATACACCTCCAATTGTAATTGGCTCAGCAGTCTGCCAGCCAGGTTGTTTCTGTTTTAATGGCGTTACCGTAATGGAATAAGCACCAGCCTCAACTGTATAACCGTTAAATGTCTCTGCGCTTGTTTTATATATAGTCTGATTCGCATCCTTCGTATAATACGCCGTTGTATCCCCTGTAATCGCCGCCATCATCACTTCCGCATATGCAGATCTTACATCGGAAAGGTCTACGGCTTCGCGACTTTTTTCAAGCTGACTTGTGAAAATGGGGATTCCGATTGCTACCAACACAGCAATTATCGCCACTACGATTAAAAGTTCTGCCAACGTAAATCCCTTGACAGATTTTATTTTTCTCTTCATAAACATCCCTTTTTTCTTATGTATTTGCTGCTAAAAAGCATACTTTTGCTTTTTAAGGATAGCACATAGACCTACCAAAGTCTATCTGCATTTTGGCTAAAATAATACCTCATTTTCGTAAATGTTGCGCAACTGCAAATAGATTTCGCCGCGTCTCCTCTCTGCGCAGAAGTCCTTCCTCTTTTGGGTTATATTCAAAATTTTCAACATCTACACAGACTATGTTTACCTAAACAATCATAATTCTTCTGGAATTAAACAGAGTGGCAGCTATCAAAGGCTGCCACCCAATTTTACCCTTATGCAATTCCCAACTCTGCCATCAGTTCTTTTCGATACTTTTTATTATTACTTGCCTGCAATAAATCATTAATACGTCCGGCAGAGACTAACTTTTGATTTAATTCATTCGTTCTTTGCAAAAATCCACAAACCTGTTGTAAATCGGTCTGGAACCAGTGGATATTTTTGAAATAATACACTTCAAAAAGCAATCAACCAGAAAAGCAGGCCAGAAATGCCTTCTGGCCTGCCCGGTAAAAAGGATTATTTAAATTGAAATCACCCAAATTTCCTCATATTACTAAGGTCTGTCAGGTCGATCATCTGTGTTTCGCCGACTTCACCTGTTGGGCTCATCGGGCATACGGCGTAATTTCGTGTTTCGCTTCCTATCGTAAGTTTAGCCACATAATGCCAGCGTGACCATTCCTCAGTACCTCTCTGATAATCGCCATAACAATTGTGAATATCGTCAAAACCACCGATTAACTTTGCAAAATCACAAAGGGCTGCCGGTGATGTGCAGGAATCCCAACGATAAGATACAAAAAATGGAGTATTAGGCTCTGCTGCCAGAGATACCAGATAATTTCCATGTACCGTTACATATTTGAAGCGACCTGGCTCTGTGAGATAATCACTTACAGCGTCCATTTTTTCAAATGGAGTCATATCGAAAGTTGTAACTTTATTGATAATGTCAGTCATCCATGCTTTCTCAGCCTGGTCATAATCCATAACATTTAATGCCACTGTTTTTGCGACCGTGTAACCAGACATGGAGTATTCTCGGAATTCGATATTGTAAGTTCCTGCTTTTTCAAAATATACATATCCGATATAACCGCCTTTTACTTTTTTCAAGGAAGTTGTCTCGGAATCGCCGTTTTCATAAGGAATATCATCATATATGTGCGTTGTTCCACCCGAATATACATTTATCAACGGGCTTTCTCCATCACAGATCAGTCTAAAAGAATTCAAATCCTGATTGTCTGTTTTTATAAAAAGAGGTTTGATACACTGTGTGTAAATATCTGCTTTCTGCTTGTCCAAACCATAAATTTCATAGGTATATTTAGCAGGTGTTGTGCCTTTCGTATCATATATTGGCAAATCTACTTTACGAATTTCACTCCACGGTCCAACGACTTTTACATTATTGCGGATAGTGTAAGAACGTACTTTTGCATAATAACTGCGGCCTGAGTCTAAATAATAGAAACTCACACTTCCTATCCCGTCATCTTCACCGATTGTTCGCATATCCTGAACACTGTATGCAAACTTATCATTGTAAGAAAGATAACCTTCGTAACCAATATAAGGATCTGACTGTGAAAAAGTTCCCGGGCAGTTCAAATCCACCCATCCGTCACCATAATCTATTGACTTGATGGCTGGAACAGGAAGGGTGCTGTCAACGGTTTCAGATGTCACTACATAAGAAGTCTCGGTATGCGGATTGTATAGCTTCTGGGTAACTGAAACCGTGGAAGTAATTTTTTGTCCATAAATATCCGTGATGGTAATCACGCATTTCCCAGGCTCAAGCGTCGCAAATAAGTGGCTGTTTCCGCCTTCAGCTTCATCTGTGGAATATACAACAGCCGGATCAGAAATATTAATGTCTTTGATTCCATTTGAAGTTTCAATCTCATAATACCTTCCGCTTTCCAGGGTTATATTTGCTTTCCCCTCTTCGAGCGTTAATTTCGGAACCGGCTTAGGGGTAGGTGTTGTATTTGAAGTATTTTCTTTTGACTTTCCGCTTGTTTTGCAATGTTCTGTGGAAGACCATTTGGAATAATATTTCTTTCCTTTAATGGCCATGTAGGTACGGACCTGCATATAATATGTAGTTCCGGCTTTCAATCCATTGAGGGAAACGGTGTTATTTTTGTTTCCTTTGACTGTTATGGTTTTCGCATTTTTTAGTTTGGAATTTGTGGCATAGCGTAGCTGGTAACCGCTGGTCTGAGCGGTTTGCCTTTTTATTACCACACTGGCAGTCTTTTTTCCAACATAACCACCCATTACCTGGGTCTTTGGAGGCAAAATGGTAAACTGCTTTTTCACTTTGCCGGCATAAGCACCTTTTCCAATAATCTGAACAGTATAGGTGCCTACCTTTTTGCAGCCCTTGGAATATTTCAGAACATAGTTTTTCTTCTCTTTCAGGACTTTGCCCTTATAGGTGACGCTTACCTTCGGGCGCTGGACTTTTTGATTGTAGGTGAGTTTGGTGGCTGATAATTTGATTTTGGTGTTTTTCAGATTTACCTTTGCTGCAGCAAATACCTGGCTTGTACTGCACAGCAGAAGCAGGGAAATGATGAGGCAAAGACGAACCAGCCGATGAAGGTGGTGATTCTTTTTCATAGATTTTTTGCTCCTTCCTGAGATAGATTGATAGATTTATTAGACCATTGCAGAACTTCATTTGTTTTGATTTTAGCACTTGATGGGGGAATTAACAAGTAGAATGGGGTGCAAAGAAAACATTAAGAATATCCAATGCAATTTATAGTTAAAAGCCCAAAATTGCGTTGGATATTCCTTTTCGTATTGGCTTATAAGCCATCATATTTTGACATTTTCATTCCTGCTAATTCCAAAACATGTTCTCTGCTAATTTTCAGCAGTTCTGCAATCTTTTCAATGCCCATTCCATCCTGAAGTAGTGAATTGACAATTTCTTTTGTTTTCAATTCCTTTCCTTCCTGTATTCCCTCTTGTATTCCTTTTTGTATTCCTTTTTGTATTCCACTTTGCTCACCAGCCTCAAACTCAGCTTTTCTCAGTTTACGTTCTTCCTCTTCTTTGTCATATTCAAATATACTCACTGCGATAACCTCCGCTCTATTTTTCCGAAGAAATTCTTCCAGAATTTCCTCCTGAATACATTCATCTACAGCTTTTTTACAGCTGTTTCCAGTTGCATATATTTTGCATATTTACGAACCCGCGCTACATATATTGCATATTCCCTTAGTATCTGGCACTGTTCCATCAATTCCCTATTACTGCCTTCATTGATATTCAAAGTTACTACTTTAAGTTCAAGTTTCGGTTCACTGGATATATTCTCATATGCTTCTGACAAACGGTTCTCCCATCTGTCTTCTTTCCGCTCTGTACCATTATAAAATACAATAAAGTTCGGTGCCGGTATTTTCTGCAATGCTGATGAATATAAAGACTTCTTATTCACCAGCTTCTGGTATTCAGCGGATATGTAAAAAAGATCCCGTAAGGGCATATTCGGTGTGTATGTTGACTGATGCTCATACAGGAAAAGATTGGTGTCAATAATAAACGACAGATCATTTTTCATTCCCATATAAATCGCATTCTCAAGTGTGACAATCTCCAGGTCTTCCGGATTCATATAGGATGTTCCATTAATCGCATTATAAAGCGATAACAGATTCTTTCGATCTGAAAATAGCATCCGGAATATCGTGTCCTTGTAGTTTCTGTTTACCATAGGCTGGTCCTCCTTTTCTTTGCAGGAGTCAGAAAAGACAAGCTAAGCATACATACCTTTCATTCAGAACTCCTGCTCTTCTTCGTTAATGGGTTAAAAAGCATGGATTTCTGATGTGTGATTAGATAAATCAGATGGCGGATATGCCTTGAACTATATGAGAAATATGCTTTTTATCATAATAACATTGAAGTTCTTGATTTACAAGTACTTTTCGAAAATCTGCTAAATTCTTCCGCTTTCTTTCTTCACAGCCAATTCCCCTGGTAACGGGAATGATTTTTCAAAAAAGGCTCTAATCCGTCACCAGCCTTACGCCATCCATAAACAAAATCTCACACCTCTTATCACCCCCAATTATAATTTCCCCAATCACCATTCTCGTCTTCTTCGCCGCCTGGAACCAGGCAGGATACTTTTCTGTCAGCTTTTTCATCTGTGCTGCACGTAAGCGCTCCAGGGCATTTCCCTGGGCAATATCTTTCTCCCAGCCTGGCAGAAGATTTTCTCTCTGGGATACCAGCTGTGCCCAGGCAGCACTTACATATTCTTCCATCTTATACCCCTCAACAGGCTTGGCTTTACAAAATCCGCCCTTTTCTTTGCCGGAATTTATGCAACGCCACACACTTTTTCTGCTCTTCTTCACCATCCTTCCACCACAGCACCCACAAAAAATTTTTCCATAAAAAGGTTCCAGACTGCTGCTTCCCAGTTCCCGGATCTGATGATTCCGTTTAAACTCTTTGATCCTGTTGATTTCCAGCTGTGCCGCGTCCCATATTTCCCGCTCTATGATCGCTTCATGATCATTTTCCACATAATACTGTGTCAGTTTTCCATCGTTCTTTTCCAGCTCTTTCGTAAGAAAATCCCGGATGTAATACTTCTGCATAAGCAGATCTCCCTTGTACTTTTCATTTTGAAGGATGCGAACAACCGAAACCGCAGCCCAACGAGATTCTCCATGCACGCCCGAAACATTTTCGGTATTCAGCATTCGTGCTATTTCAGATGGCTGCCACCCCTCCAGAAACTCACGAAAGATCCGCCGCACCACTTTCGCCTGCCCTTCATTTATCACCAGATGCCCCGCCTCATCCTTATCGTATCCCAGAAAACAAGCGGCATTAATGTGAGGGATTCCCTGCTGAAACCTGGAACGGATTCCCCACCTGGTGTTTTCGGAAATATTTCGTGATTCCTCCTGGGCCAGACTGGAAAGAATGGTAAACAAAAGCTCACCAGACGACTCCATCGTGTTAATCCCCTCTTTTTCGAAAATCACCGGAATCCCAAGGCTCTTCAAATATCTTGCGTAATGCAGACAATCCCGGGTATTTCTGGCAAAACGGCTGATAGATTTGGTGATCACCAGATCTACTTTTCCCGCCTCACAAGCCGCGATCATACTGCGAAAGCCTGCCCTTTTACGCGTACCAGTACCGGAAATCCCCTCATCGGAAAAGATTCCGGCAAGCTGGTATCCCTCTTTTTCATTAATGTAATCTGTGTAATATGCGATCTGATTGACAAAAGAGCCCAGCTGCTCTTCCTGTTCGGTAGACACCCTGCAATAGGCTGCCACTCTGCATTGGGAACTGTTGGCAGATTTAGCGTTTCCATTCGTCTGGCTTGGAGGAATAACCGTAAGTTTCTTTTCCATCTATAAGCTCCTTTCCGATATATGCTGAAAAACTGACGTTCCGAAGTGGGGAAAGCTTTTCATCTGGTATGCGGACACCTTTGCAAAAAGCTTTTCCTTTTCGGCTGAGACCATTGCAAATCCACCAGACAGAGTGGTTTCTGGCAATAATCCGCCGCAGCCTGGAACCACAGTATTTGCAGAAAATCCGATCTTTGTAAGGATAATTGGCGAGAGTTAAAGGCGGTTTATCCGGGATAAATCCAGATTCTTCTTTCTGTGAAATTGTTTTTTTCTGATTTATTTTCTCCAGTGTATCTGGATCCTGGGCTTTTTTCGTTACGGCAATCTCATCAGAAGGTAGCTCCTGTCTGTTTCTTTCGCTCTTCTTTGCCAGCTTTTCCTGTGCGGTTTCCCACATTTCTTCAGAAACGATTGCCGGATGATCGTGCCGGATGTAATACATCTGCTTTTCCCCTTTATTTCGTACCAGTTTTCGCTGATTGTTTACATAATATCTCTGGCAAATATAATCTCCCTTATAGGCGTGGTTGTGAAGGATCCGGCTTACTGTGGAACGGCTGAAAGTCCTGTCATTCTGAGTGGTAATTTTGTTTTCGTTCAGATATTTCGTGATCTGGCTGATGCTCCATCCGTCAGCTGCCATCTGGAAAATCTGCCGTACAAGTTCTGCATTTTTATCCGGAACCAGATTTCCCGCCTGGTCTTTCTGATATCCCAGACAGCGGTGCAGCTGCCGCATGGGATGACCCTTTCTGTATTTCTGCTGAATCGCCATCTTAGTCAGCCATCTGGAATTTTCACTTTCTGCCTGAGCAAATGCCGCGAAAAGAGTCAGCAGCAGTTCCCCTTCCTGGGACAGCGTATGGATTTTCTGAAGTTCAAAATATATATCAATCCCCAGTTCCTTCAACTGCCGGGTGGTTTTCAGCACAGTATCTGTGTTGCGGGCAAAACGGGTGATGGATTTCGTAATAATCTGCCGAAAACAACCTTTCCGGGCATCTTCCAGCATTTTGCAAAATCCGGGGCGAGTCTCTTTGTAGCCGGAAATTCCAAAATCATAATATATTTCTGTCAAAATGTAATTTGGGGTTTTCTTCATAAATTCCTGATAATGGCGAATCTGATTTTCCAGGGAATCCTGCTGATGAGGGTGAAGGGTGGAAACGCGGCAGTATATTGCGGTGGGAATGGATGAGAGGGTTGCCGCTGCCGGAATAGATAAAGGATTTTCTGCTGTTGAAATGGATAAAAGATTTTCATAATGGGACAAAAGACTTGTCTTCTGTATTTCGCTCATATTGTCTGGCCTCCCTTCTCTTCTTATTGTAAGCTTCCATCTTTTCCTGACTGGAATATGCACTGCTGCCAGATAAATTTTCAGTAAGAATTTTTCGGACGTTGGCATATTTTACACCTTTCAAGCCAATTTGGTTCAGCCAGTTTCGAAAACAATATTTTTCACTGGATCCGGAATTGGTATTCTTTCGATTAGACACTACCCATTTGCGGGCACGGGCTGTCTGAAACAATTTCTCCAGGAACTGGCGGTATGCCTCTTCTTTCTCAGGAGAAATGAAAGAGTTCTCATTCCCAATCAAAATGGAGTCCTCTTCCATGGTAAAATCAGGAATTGCTTTGTTAATAAGAGATTGCTTTTCCGCCAGAATAGCGGACAGATTTGCTCTCGCCCGCCCAGGCAAATTGCTCAGTGAAAACCGCAGAAGTCTATGGTCCACTAACTGAAAGGTTAAAATCTGGTTCATTGGCTGCCTCCTCATATGTTTTTTTGGTAAGCTCAATATAACATAAATTCGGAAAGCCATTTCGAACAGTTCTATATTGTATTTTATAATCGGGCACGCTACTATGAACTTGTAAATATCAGCTTACAGCAATGCACCGGAAGCGATAAAAGACATCTATAAAAAGATTTTGTGGGCTTTACTGATAAAGATGAATGTGCCCGTAGACGAAGTAAAGGAAATAATGGGCGAGATTGGAGGTCGTGGAATGGGTTATCTATTTGAAAACATGGAGAAAATGGACATCCAGGCTGAAAGACGAAATACACAGAGAGAAAAAGAGCGCGCTGATACGACAGAATTAGAAATTTAGAGATTAAAAAAAGAACTTGAAAAAAGAATACTTGAAAAAAGAAAGCATGTAACTGAAAACTAGTACAACATACAAAAATTAACTGGACTAATAACGCAGAATGAATTTTCATTCTGCAAAGAAGAAAAACGCAGGCATAGCGGGCTACGTCAAGTTTTTCTGATGTCGCAGATGAAAATTCAGACAAGTTATGTGGTACAGTTATTTGCAGTATGATGTACTAAAGCTTGTTTGAAAAAGGCTCTAAATTTCAATAAGGGAAACCAAGCACAATTAAAGGTATTAACAATTTTACTAGTTTAGCAAAAACATCCTGCATCAATCATTCTCGCAAAGAGATTTGACTGGGTAGGATGTTTTTGTCAAAAGCAGCATGTAAATTCGTTCAACTATGGGAAAATTCAAACGACTGGAGCCGTGCTGGTTGCGATTTCAATTCCGATTTTTACGAGTCAGTTGGAGAAATCCAGAGAGGCTGTAGATGCTGCTAATTTAAGATCTGCATATGCAGAGTGTTCTGCTGAAATACTTACCGCAGATTCTGCAAAAATAAAAATTGTATATAAACAGGTGGATCCTAAACAGACAACTTCAGGTTGGGTTTCTAAGCCTGAGCAAATTGGAACTGTAAAAAACATTCCTGACATTGTAAAAGATACACCAGTGTATGTTGTTGTAACGCTTGATAATAATGATGTTGCATCTACAACTATAACAACTACAGAACCAACAAATGCAACAACAACAAAGAAACTTCCTTAACATACAATTCGGAGGCGTAGAAATGATGAAAAAAGTTAATAAAAAGGGATTTACATTAGCTGAATTACTTATTGTAGTAGCAATTATTGCTGTATTAGTGGCAATTAGTATTCCGATTTTTACTTCTCAGTTAGAAAAATCTAGAGAAGCTGTTGATCTTGCGAATATTAGATCTGCATATGCAGAGTGTTCAGCCGAAGCATTAACGGCAGATACAGCTACAACATATGCAGTCCAGAAAGCTGTTGACATTAAACAAACAACTTCAGGTTGGGCTTCTGATTTTGATGAAGTGTGTGGTGTAAAAAAAGCTAGCGTGCCTCAAGTTAAAACTACAGAGAAAATCTATGTTACTGTTTATTGCGATGGTAAAGCTGCGACACTCACAAAAGCTTCTGATGGCATTACGGCGGCACCTAGTGGTTCTACTGCGACAGTTAAAACTATTCAGTAATTTGTGAACATATAAAACAAGGATAAAGATTAGTCTATAAGAAGAGTTTGTAAATAAGGTTTATAATAATGGAAAGGGTGAAAAGTTCGTGATTAGAATTTTTCACCCTTACTTTCTACGGTGTGTCCAGCAAAGCCAGACACACCATAGAAAAAAGGATCCCTCGCAAGGTAAAAGGCTAACAAGCCTCGTTCTTGCTGGGATCCTTTCAATTACTACTGGGCATGCCGAAATGTGGTATTAACCGACAACCCCTTTATTTTACATTCTCTGTAAGCCTAAAATTTTATCATCAGTCTAAGATGTTTACACTAAATAATTTACACTATCGACATACAATCAACCCAATTTAAATCTTTACTCTTTTGCATCTGTTGAAGTATGTATAAAATATTTTCTTACTTGAAAGTTTATTAATTATTCATAGTTGTTCCTGTAGCCCAAGCAACACTCTTAATGGAACCATCATCATTATACTCAAAAATCAACTCATGCTCACCTGCTGCTGGCTCTGCAAGATTCTTTAAGTTTGTATCGGGAAGTTCCTTTCCTTCTCCACTGAAATCTGTTCCACTAGTTCCTTTTGTAACAATCTTAGCAACTGTAACAGTTTTTTTTGCTTTATCTATAGTAGCATTTTCACCGTTTGAACCAGTTAACCATGAAGTTTGAGCTTCAGCATAAGCAGCTCTAATATTCGATATTGACACTGCATCCCTTGATTTCTCAAGCTGAGAGGTGAAAATCGGAATACTAATTGCAACCAGTACAGCAATAATTGCTACAACAATTAATAACTCTGCTAATGTAAAACCTTTTTTATTTTCTTTCATTTTTCTATGCATTATAATATCCCTCAATTATTTTTATGATGCAACATCTGCACTACAAGTACCATTTGCGGCCCATGTAAATTTAACATTTATAGTACCTGCTGTATCTTTCTTGTCCAACTTCTTACTTAAATTTTCAGTAATAGAAAATGGAAGCTGACTATCACCAAAGTTAGTACTTTCCCCAGACTCCCCCTTGACAACTACATTGTTTACAACAACATATGCTGCCGCAGAGTCAGTTTTTGCGGTATATTTTACATTAGTACCACCATCGCTCTCGGTTAAATATGCACTCGATGCTTCAGCATAAGCTGCTCTAATATTTGATAATGTAACAGCATCTCTACTCTTCTCCAACTGACTAGTAAAAATCGGAATACTAATCGCAACCAGCACGGCGATAATAGCTACAACGATAAGCAGCTCAGCCAGAGTAAAACCTTTTTTGTTCTCTTTCGCTTTTTTTAACATTTTAAAGCCTCCCATTTTTTCCTTTTTAAGATTTCGAAGCGTTTCAGGATTTTCAGTTATCCGGTACGGCAATCTTTATGATTCCCTTATCGCCGTCAAGCTGAAGCTTCAGGTACCCATCAACAGAATTGATTAGCTCACGCATCTTGATGATTCCCTTGTCAAATTCCCGAATCACACGATCTTCACAGGAATACTGAATCTTAATCAGTGTCTGCTCCTGCATATTCCGACAACGGATTCTGATGTAGCGTCCCCGAGGGGGTGTGGTCTCAATACAATTTAACCTCGCTGTATCAAGTGCCAGGCTGACAATCTGGCAAAGCCGATTACCCGATCGATTTTCCTTAAGTTCCTGAACCTCGGCAGATGTCCAGATATCGTCTGCTTCCGCTTCTGCTGCAAACCTGTTTAACACTTCATTCATCTCAGAATACGATGTATAAAAGCATCTGTTCCGTCTCTGATTCATTCCATCGATGGCATCTAACTTTTGCACTGCCACTTTCCGTTCCGCTCCTTTCTCTTAGGATGTTTGTATTATAACAAAATTTTTTTAATTTGTGTACATAATGTCAATAATAGCAACATTTTTGTCGAAAATGGCTATTGGATGTAGTTTTTGACACAATTTCTGTCATTTTTGACAGTACCAGCTTATAGATATATCAAAAAACAGCCTGAGAAAGGACATTTCCCATTCCCTTTCTCAAGCTGCCATATCCGACTTCGCTTTCACATTTTTTCAAACATATAATCATAATACATTTCCCGTGCCGCGCGCTGATATTTCCGGGAAACAGGAATTTCGGCAGACTGGACTATGAACTTGCCGGTATCCATTTTCTCCACAAAATAAAGGCTGATAATATAACTCTGATGGCACCGGAAAAATAATCTGCCTGGAAGCTGCTGTTCCAGCTCGTCCAGCTTGGCGTAGCTCTCTATGGTTTCGCCATTCTCCAGATGCAGGATCACCTTGCGGTTGGCGCTCTCCACATACAGAATATTTCTGCAGTACACACGGCGAAAGCTTCCGCCCACCTCCTTCAGCATAAGGGAGGCACGGCGCTCCATGGTCGGCTTCTGCCAGAAAAAAGTAATGCAGTTATGCAGTTCACTTACATCAAAAGGATAAAGAAGATACCCGGTAGCAAATACGGAAAAAGCTTCCGCATAGTACCTCTGGGAATCTGTGATAAAACAGATCATCACCTTGCGGCTCCGGGCACGTACCTTCGCCGCCAGCTCCAGTCCGTCTCCTTCTCTGTGAATCGTAGTATTCAGCAGCAGAATATCAAAAGAAGACGCATCCTCATTAAGATCGTCCAAATAGTCATATTCATCTGCATATTCGCTCACCTGAATATCCATATTTATACCAGTAAGGCTGGCACGGATATATTCTCTGTGTTCTTTTGACTTTTCCACAATTGCTGCCCGCAGCATAACTGGTTATCCCCCATTTTCCACAATAAACTAAAAGTACCTACATCATTTCCCGCTCTGACTGCTCATCAATAACCGTTGGCAGAAGCCGCACCGGCTGCCGCGGAAGTATCGGCTGGAAGCCCGCTGTCTGCTTTTCCGCCCTGCATGGTCTCATAGAAGGTAGCGGTCACACCTACATTCACACTTCCTGTATTCAGATCGTCTCCGGCGGCAACATAGCGGAGATCACTTACAATACATCTCCACTCGCCTGTGCAGAGACGGTTTACAAGATCTGCGGCCTTGTCATAATCAGACGCTGAAAAAGTCAAGCTGAATGATCTGCGGATCAGGTCGCCGTCCCGTGTCACGTCACTGAAGCTGATATCGTATGTATTGGCATCCTGAAGAAGCTGGTTCAGCTCATCCAGTTCTGCCTTGGAATTATTGTAGTTTCCCATTTTTCCAAGGCTTCCGCTCTGTTCGATGGAATCCAGCTCGCTCTGCATGCGGGACAAAGAAGCGGCCTTGGTCTGAAGAAGCATAAGCTCTGTATTCAGCTCGTCCTGCTGGCTTTTCGCTTCGTTGATCGCCGTTCTGATCGGCTGGTCAATCACTGCGTAATATCCGGCTGCCAGAAGGATCAGGGTAAGCACCAGAAGCATAATTTTTTCTCTTGTAGTAAAATCACGGCTCATGATCTTCATTCCTGTGCTCCTCCCTCTGTGCCTGCCTCAAATCCATCATTTGCTTCAGTCTCGTTTCCATCACCGGTTGCAGCACCATCCACGGCTTCGGCTTCATTTCCACCATCAACCACAGTTCCGTCCACCACTCCAGTCTCATTTCCACCATCAACTACAGTTCCGTCCACCACTCCAGTCTCATTTCCATCATCAACTGCAGCCCCATCTACCGCTCCGGTCATGTTTCCATCACCGTCCGCAGCGACACCATATTCCTCACTTCCATCTCCGCTCTCCACATACAGCGGATCCAGCAGATAAACAATAATCTGTCCTGTAACTGTATCCGATGAAACAGGATTTCCATTTTCATCTGTGGAACTGGAATCTGTAACAGCAGTCATTACATTACAATAATCCACGATCGGAACCTGCTCCAGCTCCTGCACCAGGCTGTTAATGTCTGACAGGTTCTCTCCGGTCACCGGAAGGGTCAGCTGATTCCCGCTTACGCTCCAGCTGCTTACCGTCACCTTCGGGAAAATTACATTTTTCATCAGCTGCAAAACCTCCGGGCGGTTCAGATAACTTAACTCATCTGCATTCAGCCCCTGATAAGTATAGTGGGCATATGTTTCCTGCAGATCTCCGAAGCTATCAATATAAGCAGTAATGTCATCCACCTGCTTCTGCAGCTCAGACGCGGCACTCTGCGCTTCGCTCATTTTCACCAATCTGTCTGCAACTGCAACTTTTCCAATAACTCCGGCAGCTACAACAATTGCCCCAATGGCCGGAATGGCAACGAAATAATGTTTTTTCTTCTGTCCTGCAAGGGCCAGATTGATCTGCTTCTTGGGCGCATGGGCAGTACGTCCAAGAGCGGTACCGGCTGCAAGCATCCAAAGAGATGACGTCTCATCCCCGCTTCCATTCATTCTCTCCAGAAGCTCCCCGGCCTCATGGATCTTCACATCCAGATTTTCCTCAAGGCTCTGGCGCATGGTGGCTATGGAAGCACCACCGCCGCAGATATAAATATCTTCCAGGCGGCTTTCCGGATTACTGAACTGATAGAAGTTCAGAGCCCTCATCAGCTCTACACTGATCTGGGAAAAAGCATCCTGGCACACCTCACTGTGGATACAGTCCTCATGGTTCGCCAGCAGCCAGGTACGAGCCAGATGAATATCAATATGAAAAGTATCTGCAAGCAACTCTTCCACCTGCTCCATCCCTCGCTCGATCACACGGGTAACCTGATGTCTGTCCCCTTTGAAAATAAAAAGGCGGCTGGATGTACTTCCCAGATCCAGGATTCCATATTCCTTATCTTTATCCTGCTCATTTCTAAGCTTATAGTGAAGAAGGTTCTCACAGGCAGACACCTCAGGAGCTGCAAATGTCAGCTTCAGACCTGCCTTTCGCGTCATCAGGCGAAGATCCTCCATTACCTCCAGAGGTGCTGCTGCTGCAAGAAGCTCCATCTCATTGCGCTTCTGGTTCTCCTCTTCCTCTGGCTTTTCCTCTTTCTTTTTCTTTTTGGAAGCCTTCTTCAGCTTCTTGCCTTTGGGCATTTCCTCTCCGGAGCCCCAGGAATAATCAAAAACATACTTCTTTAATTCATCTGTAATATAATCACGGAATTCATAAGGCAGGTTGTAAACCAGCTGCTCCGCAGTCATTTCCGGCATCGTCACATTACGAAGGAAACAGATTCCTGAAGACACCACAACAGCCGCTTCTTTACAGCGGATCTTGTTCTCTTTCATGGTTTTTCGGATCAATTCTCCTGTGGTCTCCACAGAAACAATTCTGCCATCCTTGAGAAGCCCTTCCGGCATCTGCACCGAAGCGGTCTTCACAATATTCTCACCTTTCATCAGAACCAGCTTCATCTGATCCTTGCCTATATCAATTCCAAGACATGATTTTGCCATATATATCCTCTTTCTATGTCTTTTCTTGTTTCAATCCGAACCGCACAGCTCCCAGAACGTGTCTGCGCCGCTTACATAGTTTCCCGGAATATGTCCCGGTTCGTTCTGCTGTGTATTTGAAAAAGTACTTCTACAGCTACCCTTCACAGCAGCGCCATATACCAGTTCACCAGCCCGTCCCCATACAACAGCATGGCATAAAACGCCAGTGCAATGGCAGGTCCGAAAGGAATCTGCGGTCCTTTGTTCTCTTTTCCCCGTTTCTGGATAGCTCCCATAATAAGGCCGAGAATACAGGAAAAAAACAGGGCAAACAGGGATGCTGCCACTCCCAGGTACAATCCCATCACCACAAAAAGCTTCAGATCGCCGCCTCCCATGGTCTCTTTTCCAAGAATTTTATCAAAAAGCAGGACAAGAGCCAGCATAACCGCTCCGTAGCCCACTCCTGAAGCCACATGGTATAAAACGTCCATTCCGCTCATTTCCGTAAAAGGAATTGCCACGAACCAGGCAATTACAGGGATCAGAAGGCATCCGTTTGGAATCTCGAAAATCTCCAGATCCACCAGGGAAAGACAGAACAGACAGCAAGCCAGCACCATATTTCGCACAAACTCCGGGGAAAGATCAAACCGTAGAAGAGTGAGCACGCTCACCAGTGCAAAAAACAGCTCCGTGAGCATGTATCTTGGGCTGATTTTTGTTTTACAGTAACGGCACTTTCCACCCAGAAATATCCAGGAAAAAACCGGGATCAGATCCAGAAAGCCCAGAACATGTCCGCAGCTTGTACAGTGGCTTCTTCCTTTCACAAAGGATTCTCCATGGGCGATCCGCCATGCGGCGCAGTTCAGAAAAGATCCAAGCACCGCACCAAAAACACCTGCTAATACACAACAGTATATCATAAAAAAGGTATCTTCATATATCGACATTTTAAAATTTTACCTATTTTTCCAAATTTTTTGTATTTTTATTTCGTAAGCATCTTTTTTTCGGCACTTTTTTCCACAAACAGCAGGAAGGGCAGCCTTCTTTTACCGGAATTACATAACGCTGTACATCTGGAACATTGCAATATAAACTGCCAGAACAATATATCCGGCAATAACTGCCATACCGATCAGCAAAGTGGGCTCCAGTTTTTTCAGAACGTCCTGTACTGCCATATCCAGTTCAGATTCGTAATAGCCGGAAACTGTGTGCAGAGTACTCTCCAGCTCACCAGTTTCCTCTCCAACAGCGGTCATATCCACCAGAATATCCGGCAGACAGTCAGCCTCCCGCATACACTCGCCAAGGGTGTGGCCCTCTTCCAGACGGGAGGTCATTTTCCCCACACACTGGCTGATGTAATAGTTGTTGATAACCCTCGCAGTAATGCTGACCGCTCTTGTAAGCTGCAGACCAGCTCCGATCAATGTGGTCAGATTTGCGGCAAACTCACTGGCCGCACTGAGAAGGGACACATTTCCAAGCACCGGGATTTTCAATGCAAGCTTCGCCACATTCATCCTGCCCTTTTCCGTATTGGCGTAAAGCTTGAAGATAAGGGCAATGGCAGCGAACACAACTATGATCAGAAAAATATATTTCCGGAAAAAGTTGGATATCAGGATCAGGGACTGTGTGATCAGCGGCAGTTCTGCATCATAGGATGCAAAAATGTCCATAAAGGTAGGTACAACCTTCACCATCAGAACGATTACTACCACTACTGCAAGTGCAAGGACGAAAACCGGATAAATCAAGGCATTTCGCACTTTTGCACGCATTTTCACCTGCTTGTCATAATGCTGGTACATGGTCTCAAAAGCCTTGGACAGGTTACCGGATTCCTCTCCGGCGCGGATGGTCTCGATGAAAACCGCCGGAAGCAGCTTGCCGCCCCGCTCCTGGAAGCTGGTTGCCACGCTTCGACCTGCCTCAACATCCTCTGCCACTTTTTTCAGAATGCCTTTCAGCTTTTTGTCTGTCATTTTGTCTCCGATCAGCCGGACAGTACGGCCGATGGGGATTCCGGACTGGAGGATAATGGAAAACTGGGCGCACATCAGGGAAAAAGCTTTGGCGTTCAGGCGGTTGCCGCCGATTTCCATGCTGAGAAGCCCGGGCTTCTTCTCTTCCACCTCTGTAAGCTTCAGAACAATATCGCAGTCCTGCTTGATGCGGTCAACCGCGTCAAACTCATTGAAGCCCTCTACCACGCCAGAGACCTTTACTCCGTCTTTGGAGATGGCTGTGTATTTGTAGGTTGCCAATTGTTGTCCACCTTTCTTGCGCAGTTTTTATGCCACGCAGCCTTTAAGTCACTTCACAGCTGATCAATATGCAGTGAAGTGCTTTTTTCAAATTCAAATTTTCACTTTAGCTAATCAATATGCAGTAAAGTGCTTTTTCAAATTCAAATTTTCACTTTAGCTAATCAATATGCAGTAAAGTGCTTTTTCAAATTCAAATTTTCACTTTCCGAAACACTGAAAAATAATATATATGCATCTAAAGTCCTTTATGCATTCTTCTTCACATAAGCCTGGTCATGACTATACTCCACAGCTACAGCCTTGTCGATCTGTCTGGAACGTACCAGGCTTACCAGCGACTGGTCCATGGTCTGTCCGCCGATTGCCGCACTTGTGGCAATGGCGTTGGCGATTTGAGGGGTGTTTCCACCGCGGATCATGTTTCGGATACCGTCGGTTACAACCATAACCTCACTTGCCAGCACACGACCGCCTGTTTTTTTCTTCACAAGCTGCTGGGAAATAACAGCCATCAGGGTCATGGAAAGCTGCAGACGGATCTGGTTCTGCATTCCTTCCGGGAAAACCTGTACCATACGGTCAATAGCGTCGGAAGCACTGCCTGTGTGCAGGGTTCCGAATACAAGGTGTCCGGTCTCAGCTGCTGTGATCGCAGTTTCGATGGTATCCTTGTCTCGCATTTCACCGATAAGGATTACGTCAGGGTCCTCTCGCAGACTGGCACGAAGACCTTCTGAAAAGCTTGCAGTGTCTTTGCCAACCTCACGCTGGTTGATGACACAGAGATCCGGGGTGTATACATACTCAATCGGATCTTCCAGAGTTACAATGTGATTTTTTCTGGTGTGATTGATTTCGTCCAGCATGGCTGCCAGAGTGGTGGATTTACCAGAACCAGTCTCACCGGTTACCAGGACGATTCCCTTGTGGAGGCTGGTGAATTCCAGCGCAGAGGGAGGCAGTCCCAGGGAGTCCAGTCTTGGAATGGATTCGCTGAGCAGACGGATGGCTGCGGAAACTTTGCCCTGCTGTTTGAATACATGGCATCTGCAGCGGATTCCTCTTATTTCACGGGAAAAATCAAGTTCTCCGGTATATTCCAGTTTTTCGTACATAGCGTCTTTCGCCAGATCCTGGCAAAGAATATCGCAGTCTTTTTCTGAAAGGCGTTCCTCTGCCATGTTCTCCAGCTGGCCATCCAGACGGTATTTCGGCGGCAGACCGCATACCAGATGGATGTCGGATGCGCCGCTGCGGCGGGCTTGTTCGGTTAGGTCTTCTATGTTGTACATGATTTTGGTCTCCTGACTTTCTGTATTTTAGCAAGATAAAAGTTCTTCAATGCGGACGCATTTGGACAATGTGTATTAACTGAAACTTCAACGCATTAAATAGCAATTTAGTTAACTAAATGGATTACTCCTCTTCTGCTTTCTTCATATCCCCGGTTTCGTAAATGACTCGCTGCACTTCCTCGGCAGTGGTAATTCCCTCTTCCACCAGCTGAATGGCATTTTCACGCAGTGTCTTGAACTCGCTGTGGGCACTGGTCAGTTCCTGTTCGATAGCAGGGCGTCCGGCCTGCTGGGAAATGAGGGGGCGGATTTCCGGGGTGATTTCCAGAATCTCAAATACACCGATTCGTCCGCGGTAGCCTGTATTAAAGCAGTCTGCGCAGCCTTCGCCACGGTAGAAAATATGTTTATGCTCCGTACTGAGTCCAAGGCGTCTTACTTCCTCATCAGTCGCCTCATAGCTCTTTTTACACTTGGGGCAGATCCGGCGGACCAGTCGCTGGGAAATAACGGCGCGGAGAGCAGTGGCGATCAGGTACGGCTCAACGCCGATATCCTCCAGACGTTCGATCGTTCCCACAGCATCGTTGGTATGGATTGTGGAAAGCACAACGTGTCCGGTGATTGCGGCACGCATACTGATCTGGGCGGTCTCACCGTCTCGAATCTCTCCGACGGCAATGATATCCGGGTCCTGACGAAGGATGGCACGAAGACCATTGGCAAAATCCATGCCTGTTTTCTCATTGATCTGCACCTGGTTCACTCCGTCGATGTTGTACTCAACCGGATCCTCCAGAGTTACTACATTGACTTCCTCTGTATTTAACTGGGAAATCATGGTGTTCATGGTGGAAGATTTACCACTTCCGGTAGGACCGGCGATCAGAATAACACCGCTGGTACAGTGGATAGCCCGCTGGTATTTCTTCAGGTTGTCGCCCATAAGACCAATGGAATCCGGGGTAAGATAGCCGGCTCTTTTGTCCAGAAGACGGGCTACGATTTTTTCTCCATATACAGTAGGAAGAGAGTTTACACGGAGGTCAAACTCACGCTTCTTGTTCTTAACATTGAAACGTCCGTCCTGTGGAACACGGCGTTCTGCAATATCCATTCCACTCATGATTTTCAAACGGGAAATAACGGAGTTCTGAAGGTTCTTGGGGATCGTCAGAATCTTACGGAGCACACCGTCAATACGCATGCGCACCTGAAGCTCTTTTTCCTTTGGCTCAATGTGTATATCACTGGCGCGCTCCAGAATGGCACGCTCGATAATGGAGTTTACCAGACGGATGGTCGGCGCATCGTTAATGTTGTCGTTGAGGATGTTTCCTGTAAACTGCGCTTCTTCGCCATTGTCCTCTTCGATCGGAGCCTCACGCTTCATGGCCTCAATAGCCCTTGCGGCGCCTTCGTTTCCGTAAAGGACCAGGATGGCATGCTCCACGCCCTCTGTGGTAGCAATCATCGGAACAATCTTTTTACGGACTGCTTTCTTAACTTCCTCGATCGCATAGAAGTTCATAGGGTCGCTCATGGCCAGATAAAGCTCGTCCCGCTCCATGCGGACCGGCACTACCTGGAACTGTTTCGCAATGTTTTTCGGAACAACCTGTGCCATGGAAATAGGAATAGTGGTTTTCGAAAGATCTATGTATTCAATACCCAGCTGAAGACGAAGTGCCTCGATCAGCTCTGCCTCTGTGATGATTCCCGCTGAAATCAAAGCCGCTCCAAGTCGTTCCTTGGTCTCCTTCTGCCTCTGCAGTCCCATATCCAGTTCTTCCGGTGTAATCGTCCCCGCCGCGATCAGCAGGTCACCAAGACGTTTGTATGCCATGTGGGGGTCTCTCCTTTGCGTTTATATTCAGTATGTGATTCATGTTTAAATCTATCTATAACAAATTTGTTGCAGCTGTTCAGTGCCTTTATAGTTACACGTTTCGTAAAACAGTACCTGCTGAATAGTTGCAATTAGTCTTATTTTCTTTTTTATAATTGGTCTAATTTTATATCGTTTACTGCTATCACATCAAATTTGTTGGTAACAATCTTTTTGCCATCTTTATCTGTGATTTCAAGAATTACATGGAAGGTAGTTCCTTCCATTTTCACGCTTTGAATTGTTGCTTTCAGGTCAAAGGAACTGTAACTGGCAGAAGAAATCAGTTTCTGCCAGTACCGGGAACCATCCTCTGCGGTTAATTGAACCGCTATTTCACCCCCTGCTGTTCCATCAATTTTATTTTCATTTTCATCTATAGCAGCAAAAGCACTTTCTGTTTTTCCGTAAGTCGGACTGAAATACTTAAGTACCGTTCCATCATTGCCTTTATTAACACTTGTTGTATATCGAAGCTCTTTTTCAATTACATTCGTTAAGGTGGAACATAGCTGCTTTGCGTGGGATCTGGTCAAAGATTCCTTATACATCCGAGTGGCAAAAGCCATTCCCTGCGTCATAACCTGACTTGCAAGCAGCAGGATAACGGTCGCCGCCAGCAGCTCCCCAAGAGAAAAGCCTCGTTTGTCAGACAGCAGTTTTCGTATTCGGTTTTTCAATTTGATTTTCGCTGTATTTTTCATGCCTTTCTCCTGTAAATGTGTTTCTGCTTGTCCTGTTTACAGCAACATGCTTCCCAATGCACAGAAATTATACATTCTCATATTTTCGCGCCACAGCTCACGAGTTTTCTGTGAAAGCTTTAAAATTCAATTTATTTTATAATAAATATAACTCTTTTCCAGACTGTTTGCCTGGGACTGATATACCTGCACCGGAATTTCCGCACTTGATGCCCCGCCGGCATCTCCTGTGGCATTCTCTTCTGAAAGGATCACTTTCGTAGAATTGGTTCCTGTGCTTACCTTTGCTCCTGTTTGTCTTGTCTGGAAAGAGGTATCTGTATTGTCCGCCTGCTTGTTTACACGCGCAGTCGTCACAACTGCTCCTGCCAGCATCAGCACTGCAAGGGACAAAATGATCATGGTAACAAGAGTCTCTGCAATTGTTTCACCGGCTTTACTTTGCAGTTTCTTTTTTAATCTTAATCCTGATTCTTTCATTGTGAATCTCCCAAAGTACGTTCTGTGTCACCGTAAAAAATGTCTTTTGCTTCCCAGGTGTATTCATACGTGGTAGCTTCAGTGCTACCATCATTTGTTGTCGTCACTGACTGTCCGGTTTGCTTTACTTTTCCAGTTAAACTAAGTATCACCCGGCTGGAATCACTTCCATTACCAGTACTTAACCTTACAGTAATATCATAGGTAACTTCATTTGCTTTCGTATCGTCAGTGCTTTTCATACGCTTAATGGTAAATTCTGCATTTACGTTTTCCAGGTCATTGAATTGAGTAACCGCCGTTTCAGATCCCGATCCTGAAGTTGATAATGTCAGCTTTTTGGTAAGAGTATCCATTTTTTCTGTTGATGCAACATTTTTATTTTGATCATCCAATTTTTTTAGGTAACCTTGTATCAAATCCGCAAAGTCTGATGGAGTCGCCAAGGAAGAGTTGAGAAATCCAGATGGATTCCATTTTTTGACTGTCTCTGTATTTGCACCCTTTTTATCTTTTTTTACTGTAACAGTTGCGGACAGCTTTATATTGGTAATAGAATCTCTTAACACCTGTGCCGCACTGGTACAGCTCAATTGATTCTGCTCCGACTCCCGATCCGATGCCACTGTTTTCACAGTAGTCACTGCGCCTTCCAGCATTACCACACTCAGAATAGATGCCACCAGGAAAAGTAACAGCCCAAAGAAGATAGAGGTACCCTGTTCTGATTTTAATTTCTTTCTTATTTTTTCTCTCAGCATTTCAGGTACCTCCTTTCTCTTAAAATCCACTGTCTCCGCTTTCCCAGCTGCTATCATCTTCGGAAAAATCATCCGCGGATTCATTTGGTATAATGTCTATTGTATCGTTATTCTGGTCTTCCCAGCCCGATGTAGCATCCGAACTATAGTTCGCACTGTCTGCACTGCTGCCAGACCAGTCAGCTCCTGTTTCTGAGTCAGAAGGATCTGTGGATACCGTCTGCCCACTCTCTAATCCTATCACATTTATCCAAGTGTAGCTGGTATATTCTACGCCTTTATACGTGTAGGTTCCTTTCACAGTAAGTGTTGCCGGAACAAGAGACTCAATGGTTACAGTAAATTGATTGTCTGATATTTCTGATACAGTAACCGCACCAACCGGATCTTCTGTTATAGTCCAGGTCATCATTGACGCAAAGTTCTTTGATGGTGCTGTATCTACATAGACTGCAATTTTCTGGTCACCTGAGGTCTGGACATTCTGACCTTCACTGATTTCCACTTCGAAGCCAGAAGCAGTTTCGGGATCTGACTCAAAATATTCAGCCGCACTGTTTTCCGAATTGGATTCTGGCGCAGATTCAAAATTGCTGCTGCCATAGGAGCCCGCTTCTTCTGATTCCGTAACCATATCTGCGTAGTCTTCGCCAGCTTCAAATCCACCTACATCATCCAGATTTTCTGTGTCCACGTCGGCTTCCAGAGATTCCATTGAAATACCGCTTTCTTCACTTTGTGCCGCATCCTCTTCAATTGCCACTCCACTGCCATCTGATGAAAAACCATCCGCACCCACTTCTGCTGTGCTTCCGGAGGAACCAGCTTCCTTTACACTAAGTGCCTGTGATGTAGGCACTGCATAAAGCGTGATTGAATCTGATGTCTGGTGAAGTTCTCCTTTTATTTCTGCGGAGTCAGAGTATACCGTAAGATCCGCTGTTACTGTCAACGTGAAAGAGGCCTGATATTCCAGTTCTATTTCCTGATTATCTACAGTCTTGCGTACTGTTGCTCTCACAGTAATAACCGTGGTTCCTGTTTTCAGGGCCTCAACTGTAGCAACGTAGCAGTTCTCTGCTTCAGAGTACTCCAACTTTACAATTTGCGCAATATAATCTTTTTGATCAGAGGTCTGGGTTTCAGTCTGTACATTGTCGCCTACTTCACTGGCGGATACAAATGTTTCTGTGCCATCTGAAATCTCAACGCCTTCAGAGAAGCCATCTGACCAGTCGGACTGCTGTGAAACTGCCGCTGTCGCAGTGTCATCTTTATCATCTCCATTACTGTATTCCACTGTGAATCCATTATTCAGAGTCAGCTCTTTACCAAGACTGTCGTCACCAACCAGGTTACTGTCCAGATAGAATGTTTTCAATGCCCTTGGCTGATTGCTGTCATCTGTATGCTCCAAATCCATGTCTTCGAAAATATCCATAGTCGCGCGGCTTTCTCGCCAGAAAATACCCTCCAACGGCCATGCACCGTAGTGAACATTTACGCTGGTTCCACGCTTGGTTTTCTGTGTCAGAATCGTTGGGAACGGATAGTTCTCACCCTCCAGGTCGGTGCGGTTGCCTGGGAAGGAGTATTTACCGTCTACATCCTGATCGTTTTCTTCGGTAGTGACCTTAGCAAATGTACCTCGAATAGCATATTTGTCCTCTGAATCAACTGACTGATTCAAAAGTTCAACAAAACTTCCAGTTACTCTTATTGCATTTTCACCTGTTTTGCCTCCAATTGTGGAATCCACATCTTTCTCTCCGGACATTTCAGCCCAGCTAAGGGGGATTGCCGTGTCGTCAATATTATTCCAGTTCTTACCAGCCATATACTCATGACGTATTACGGGAATGTTATCCTCATAATAATAACAATTAGTTATCTGTATTCTTACATGATAATTACTTTCTCCCCAGTCTTTATATTTTTCATCATGTGTTTCTCCGTTACTTCCAATTGGTTCAATGGATGTAATTCTCTTTGCTTTATCAATTGGCATCTTAATATATGTATAACAATTTTGGATAATCGTTGTCGCGGTCTTACATTGCTCAGCATTTCCTCTTGTATCATCGCTGGCTCCTTCTATACCAAGAATAGAATTACCTAACAGTTCCAACAGGTTTCCTTTGTTTTTGATATAAATACCACCCGATATTCCTGCCAGCATCAGTCTGGTTCCTCGCTTTTGGAGACAGGTATCCGTACAGGTTATTTCTCCTCCTGTATAGCAATTAGAAATCACACCGCGCATACTGCCAACCAGACCGCCAACTCTTACAGATTCTGTTCTGTTATTCTCAGTCATATTAATTATAATCGTATTAACCGCAGTACACTCACGCAAATCCATTGTGCTCATTCCAAACATTCCACCAATACTGGAATCACCATAGGCACCTTTATCACTGTTATCCTGAATTGTATAACCTGATACTGTACAATTTGAAATTTTTACATTTTCAGCAGAATTTCCCTTTCCGACAGCAGCAAGTCCGCATAAACCACCAAGGACATGCCAGCCCCTCTCTTTACCACTGTATCGTTGAATATAATTTCCTTTTTCCGAATACAAAATTACATTGCTGACTTTAGCTCCTATAATACTTCCAAACAATCCAGTAACTGTATTCTTACTGTTTATTTCAATATTTTTAATGGAATATGTATTTCCATTATAAACACCATTAAAATAAGAAATACTTGCATCTGCGTCTACTACATTCGCAGAGCTTTTCGCATCATACATAGAACCAATCTGTGTAAAGAAAACGTTTCCGCCATCTGGTGCAGATGTCATATTCGCGTCTACATCATGACTTTGAATCCAGTTGTAATCTGCACTTACCGGAGCATCATTTCCCGTCATATATCCCAGATACGAATATTTATCAACAAGCTCCACATCATCTGTCGTATCCAATATCTTCGTCGCAGTCCCAGTTTTATAATTCCAGTTCAAATACTGCAGCTGCTCCGCAGAACGAATTTCGTATTCTTTGCCGTTTTCTCCGGGCATTGCTTCCTTGGCATTTACCTGGACTTCGAAGCCGTCTTCCAGAACGGTTACAGTAGCGGACTGAATTCCATCATAATCTGGAGAATTGCTGCCATACTGCATTGCATTTGCAAAAAACGGGTTGATAGTAAAGGTATACAGCTGGCTGTTATAACTAAACTGCCAGATACCGTTTGCAGTTCGGTCGTTAGCTGTCATTTTCATATAACAACTCGTATCTGAGCTGCGGCTTATTCCAATCGCTGGGGCGGTAGTGTATGCCACAACAGTCACTCCGTCCAGCTGATTCGTCAGGTTCTCAGAAGCCTGGGCATTCTCACTATCTCCAGCCTGGAAACAATACATTGTCGGATCAGGTTCGGCACTGCCGGTAGCATAGTAATATCCATATCCGTATTCCGTGATTCTTCCGCCATCATCATGACGAGTACACAAGGTACTGTCTCCTACCTTGTCCAAAACTGAAGTAGGATCCTGACTGCTGGCTTTATAACCGATATAGGAGAAATGGTAGCCGTCATTGGCTCCTCCTTCCTCATGTTCCCAGTAAATGACACCAATGCTTCCCAGGTTAACCGGGATCTGCCAGTTGCCGTAATGAACCTTTTTACCCTCTTGGGTTACTACTGCATTAAAAGGATAATTTTCTTCATCAGTTGCTCCGTTGCACCGGGACTCGTCTGCCATAGTTCCTTTCATTGCCTTTTCCACCATTTCCTGATATGTAACATGGATGCCAGCGCCCTGATCATTGCTAAACGGAAGCATATTATTCAGATACCGGAAAGTACCCCCGCTGAGGTAATAACAGTCAGAAGAAACAACACCGCCGCCTTTTGGTGAAAAGCCATAGGTTTTGGAAGTTCCGGCTGCGCCCAACGCAACCGCACAATAATCGCCTCTTAATACACCTGTATTTTTTGCAGTAAATCCACCGATCGTACAGTTTGCACCTTTTGAATATTCAATTGATACATTTCCAACTGCATAGCTGTTTCGAATCAGACCAGAACCAATATTTTCGCCTGCAAAACCACCCAGATAAGCATTTCCGTAGAGCACACTTGCATTCACTGCCGGAGCATCCACTTCACTGTTATAGATATTTCCCTGGTTACTGCCAGTCAGTCCACCCATGTAAAGAGTTCCGTTTCGCTGGACATACACGATTCCATCACGACCCATACTGTAACCGCAGACTGCACAATTCTGAATGGTTCCCTTGTTGATTCCAGCCAAAGCCCCCATATAAACGTTGCGGTTACTTCCGATTGTTCCAGTATAGCTAAGGTATGGATTACTTACCGCTGTGGTTCCTGTAAAATCGTTATTCTCCCAGTCAGACACAAGGAAAACATTCTGTATGGATCCCTGATTTTCTCCAATAAATCCAACCGCTGTACCTTTTGTGGCAAAGCTGATTCCACGGATTTCATATCCTCCGCCTTTGTAGGTAGATGTAAAAGGTGTGATTGTTCCATCTTCCGCTACCCCCACAGGACTCTGGACAGTTACCGCTTCCTGAACACCTTCATAATTTTTCCAGTCATATGGCGCATAATCAATATCCCGTTCTTGGATAAAGGAAATTCCCTTTAATAAGGATGCATAATCCTGATAGTATAAGCTCATGTGATAAAGCTGTCTAGGTGTGCGGAGATAAATAGCTAAAATATTATTCGGAGCCTGATCTGCAGCTTCTACTGATTTGGCAAAATGGGGATTGAAATAGAATGTCTTTCCAGTCATCACCTCTGTGGTCTCATCACCGTCAGCCTGTGCTGCAGTCCCCTCATCGTTAAGTTCCGCATCTGATGCACCTTTTACTGTCAGCTTCTGGTAGTAAACACCCTTGATTGCCTGAGCATTCATAATTTCTTTTGGCAATGGGAAAATAACGTAAGTTTCCTCTGATTGCGCAGTATCGCCATCATTTACAGAAACTTCGAACTTCTCAGTTTCCGTACTGTTGCAGTCAACCTTCCATTCTTTCAGCTTGTCTGCATCCTCACTGTTCTGATAACTGACAATAAAGCCAGACAATGTCTCAAGCGCACTCTTCGCATATACAATACCGTATCCATCTCCAACGACAGTCAGACTATCTGATAAAGAGGACTGGACATTTCCACCAAAGAAGCCGTATTCTCTGGAATTCGACTCATTTATTGCATATTTCTCATAATATACAAGGCTTCCTGCCTCATAGCTTGCCTGCCAGTCTCCATAATGAGAAATATCTTTCAAAGATGGATAGGAATAGCTTGTGAGACCTTGGTTTCTCAGATTGTAGGCATAGGTTGTGGTTGAAGTGGTAAAGGAATTGTTGCCATTGTTGTTCAGCTTCTCTGCCATTTTAGCTTTATTACTAAAGGTTAAATAATCCACAGCCTCGCCATTGTCATTTTCCACATTTTTTCCCTTATTTAAATAGTAGACATTTTTCAGAGTGCCTGGGCTGACAGCATATATTACAGGATTGTTGTTACTTTCGCTGTTTTCCAGGTAAGTAGCAACTGTATAGCTGTTTTTTATCTTGAGAGCATTACTGTCAACAGAGCTTGCCACAAGGCCACCGCCGTGATTGGCTGGATTCTGATACCCTGCCGTATAGCAGTACTCAACATTTACGCTGCCACTGTTTACACTTCCTATCAAACCACCTGTTACATCTCCGGTCAAGTAAGAATCTGCATAACAGTTTTTTATATTCACTGCACAATCCGCCTGTCCGATCAGACCTCCTACCGTACCGATAAGATCACCTGTTGTACCGTTCTCTCTGCCATCCATAACTGTTGCTGCAAAACTGTTGACTATTGTCACAGAAGAGCCTGATTCTGCCACACTGTTAGTATGTCCGATCAATCCACCCTGAATTCCGGCACCGCTGATCCAGACATCGTTCTCATTCTTTCCTTCTATGTCTTCTGTGTCCAGATATACCTCACAATTGGTTATTTTCGCAGAGCCTGTGGTCTCACCTGCGATTGCACCGACACTTACCTTCTCTTTTCCTTCACCGGTAATTGCTATGGTGGTTCCTGCCAGACGCAGATTCTCCACCGTCATAGAATCCTTCAGCACGGCAAACAGACCGGCACCTTTTCTTTCTGTACCTGCGATTTTCACGCCTTCCTTCACAGTCAGGTGATAGATTATTGCAGTTCTTTCTCCGGAAAATTTCTTAAGATAAGTGTTTGTAATGGGAGTAAATGCCTTATCCCCATAACAACTGTACCAAGAACTGGTGTCCCCTTCTTCTTTATCCTCCTGCTTTTCAAAGTGAACAGGATTTTTCACAACAGCTTCTGTTATGCCCTCTGTTACGCCAGATGCCAGATCAAGATTCTGTAAATGTCTTCCATAGTAAACAACAGCTTGATTGGAAGTACTCTGATCAGCAAAAAGACTATTGGTAGTACATTCTGTAGCTAAGCCATCAATCTTGTAATTGTCACTTCTAACTGTTACTTTGATATGAAGATTTGTTCCTGCATTTAATGGGGTTATCTTTCTGTTTGCTAACTGTTGATTTTTTTCACCATATATTGACACAAATCTGGAAGCCTCATTTTTCAGATCATCCAAAGTAATTTTCAAAGTATAGCTTCTGCCCACAATTGAACTTTCTTCATTGCTATCTGCCTTCTCCTGATCCGCTGGAGATTGATCTGCCAGATAAAGGTCATCCGCAGTATGAACCAATTTATCTCCAACCGCCTTGTATGACAAATTCAGCTTATTCCCCTGATCATCGCTGAGAACTACGTCAAAGCCCAGCTTCTTGTCATCCTGTCCCGGCCGCATACAAGTAATGGTTGCAACCAGTTTTTCCTCATTTGTAACCGTGATCTTCGGGGCAAGCACTGCTGTATTGCTGCCGTCCAGTGCATCTCCGCCGTAATATCCGATTCTTGCGCCATCGCTGAGACGATTGTCTTTATAGCGGAAGCTGTCATATACATTTGGATCATATGGTTTGTTACTATCTGACTCACTATAAAAAACAGCATATACGCTAGCACTTTCCGGGTTATATTCTACCACCCAGTAGTTATTGTAAAGTTCGCCATCTACGGTATCAGTTGTCACCAGTACACTGGCCGCCCTTGTTGTGTCTGCTTTTTCAGTGGAAAGTGCGTAATAAAGCTTCTGTTCCTTGGTGGCATCTGAGGGCGTCCTTCCCATAGCTTTTGCTGTTTTTTCCCCGTCATAAAGGCTGCTGTTACCATTGCTCTGCAGCTTCACCAGATTATTCTGCACCGCCGTATAAATCAGCTCTGCCTTATTATCCAGAGCTTTCTGGCGCAGGTTCTTCCTTATGGAAAAAATCGCAGGCACAGCAATGGCCATGAGGATAAGGAGTATTGCCACCGTGGCCAGAACCTCTGCTAATGTATATCCTTTTTTCTTTTTATTATAAAATGGGTTCATGGTTTCACCTCAATATTTTTATAATATCTTCGAAACTTCCTGTTAATTACTGTTTGCCTGGAAACACTAACCGCTCTGCGGAATGCTCCTTGCGTTCAATAATCAGAAATGGACAGACTTCGACATAGCTCATTATAAATCACGGGTTAGTCTTTCGCAACTGTTAGAATATGAAAAGAGTATGCGAACTACGGCATTTTTGCCATTTATTCCGTGCGAAAAATAAGATAAACAAATTTCTCCATTCCTTTTCCCCTTGAAATCCCCCTGTCGAACTGGTACTATTATAGGTAAAAGATTGACGAAATAACTGCAATTTTGACTTGAAATATCGGAATTAGGAATGGGGTAGAGAGTTTTTGATGAAGTCTTTTAAAGTCAGCATCATTTTACCGGTGTATAACGTGGAAAAATACCTGAGCGCGTGCCTGGACAGCTTATTGGCACAGACACTTGAGGAAATAGAGATCGTAGCTGTCAATGATGGCAGTACAGATGGAAGCCTGCAGATTCTGCAGGCTTATCAGTCGTTAAATCCGGAGAAGCTTTTTATATTTTCCACAGAGAACCACGGCGTCAGCAGGGCACGAAATTACGGTTTTGCCCATTCCCATGGAGAATATGTCTGGTTTGTAGACAGCGATGACTTCGTAGAGCCTGACGCCTGCAGACTTCTTTATGAAAAAGCTACCGCTGACGGAAACGACCTGGTTCTTTTCCGTTACTATAATGTAGACTCTGAGACCGGAGTCCGTAAGGAATACATTGCATCCTGCCATAATCAGAACTTCCACGTTGCAGACAAGCCTTATGAATTACCTGCGATTTCTCCATACCCATGGATCAAGTTCATTCACAGGGACCTGTTTAACGGACTTTGTTTCCCGGAAGGAATCCGGTTTGAAGATCTTCCGGTGGCCTATCTTCTGGCTGTGAAAGCCCGTTCCATCGGATACGTGGATCAGTGCTTCTATAATTACAGAAAAAATGTAGGATTCCTCAGCCGTCTCACGCCTTCCACCCTTCACATCCGGAATGCCATTATTTTTATGAAGGAAGAAATGGAGAAGCTGGGGCTGTTTGAACAATATCAGACAGAGCTGGATTTCATTGCTGTGCGTCATTTTTTCTACCGTTTCTGGAAGCTTCTCACCAACTATGAGACTGACCAGAAAGAACTGAAGCTGCAATTGATCAATGAGCTTTTCGATTATATGGAGTCCAATATTCCGGACTGGGAGAACAATCATTATGTCCGATATTCACTTCCGCCACATATTGGGCGGTTGCTCTGTCTTTATGGTTCCAGACAGGAAATGATTTCTTTCATAGAGGCCTGCAACGGAATGACCGTACAGCAGCAGAAAGCCTGGATAAAGAATTACAAGCTTTCTCACAAAACATCTCCCAGCTATCAGCCTGCCGAGATGATCCACCGGGAAAAAACTTCCTCCCAGTTTTATGGCTTTGCCTATACCGGAAGCCTTGCTCCTGATCCGGAGCAGATTCTTCTGGAAGCCAGCCGTGGAAAAGAAATTCCCACCTGGATATTGAAATTACTTGTGCATCTTCTGAGGAATTTTGGAGAGCACCAGATCATTGTCTCCCTGACTCAGGAGAAGCATGCCTTGTTTCAGGCTCTTCTGAACCGCTATCTTTCTGACAGCACTGCACTGTCTGAGAATATTACTCTGGTGTGCCCGGACAGCGAAGAATACGGCAAGGCACTTGCACTCTCCGGCTACGTGATCACAGACGGACCTTTACCCTACTATTTCCGGAAGGAAGAGGGACAGTTTGTGCTGCTTTACTGCGGACACAATCTGTATCCGGAAACCGTTCTGAACACACCGGATTCCACCGCTGATACAGGGCTTTGGCAGCATACTATGTTTATGGCAGACTGCCTGTATTTTAACAATGTACAGAACCGGGATATTTACCTGCAGGAATGTATGACAGCTAATATCTGCAAAACGCCTTACATTATCGGTTCTTCCACCCACATTCCATTGATTCCCAATGAATCACACAGGGAAAAGCTCCGCCGCAGCTTGCAGATGGATTCCATGCAGACTATTTTGTATGCGCCGCTGCTTCCAGGGTCCTATATTGCGGACACCGAGCAGACATTCCGGAATTTCATGGCAGCCCTCTACATATTTGACTGTGAACTTTCCGATCATCAGGTTTTGTATCTGCATCTGGATCATGAGAGGGAAATTGATTTTTCTGAATTTAGACATATAAAAGAAATGCCAAAAGATTTCGATGTACCGGATTTCGCTGCGGCGTGTGATATTTTTATATCGGATTATCACAATGCACTTTCTGCCAGATTCACCACAGGCACACAGATTCTGCGATTTCTGTGCGGTACATTTCTTCGACACGAAAATGCAACCAGTGACCATCAGACTGTACCAGCTGCTCCTGTCCTGCTGGAAACCACTTCCTGTCTGCCCGAGAGCTCTGGAGCCTGTTTGAAAAATCATTCCTGCAATCTGCACTCCACACTTTGCGATATATTTCACCCGGAATATCCTGCATTTGATAATGTACCGGAGTTAGTACGATATATCGGACAGTTAGAACTGATGTCTGAGAAGATGGCCACAAATGAAGCTTTACATTCAGCACCTTTTGACCAGTTTACTTCTGATACAGACCGTGTGTTCGATTCCCAGGAGCACAATTGGAATTCTTCGAAAAAAAGCTCTCTGCAAATGGAAAATAATCATAATTTACAGGCCACAAAGAATTCCTCCGGAGAAGCCACTACTTTCGAGGAATCCCCACAATATCTTCTCACAGATATTGCAGATTCTCTCTTAAACGGACGACCGCTGCCCTATTATGCTCCAGCTTCTTCCGATGATGTACCGGCACCGCGCACACGCGTCCTGTTCTTTACAGGGCGGAAGCTTTCCCAGAATCTGGTTCGGGATTTTAATGCCCTGGCAGCACAGGCACCAGAAAAAGAATTCTGGCTTGCATACAATGATTTCCGCAATACAGACTCTGCCAAATATCTAGCACAGTTATCACCTGACTGTTCCAGCCTGCCATTGAAGCCGGATCCCGAGAAAGGTAACCGCTGGAAGCTGGCAAGTGTGCTCACCAGCCGGATGGGACTTTTCTCATTTTATCCCTTATCCCATATTTTGGACTTGGGGAAGGAAGAATATAAGAAGTGCATGGGAGAGACAAGATTCGATGAAGTCGTAATCACTTCCACAGATAGTATAAAAACGGTTGCTACGCTTCTGGCTGCTGCGCCAAAAGCGTCCTATACTTTTGACACCTTTAACCCAGAGCGCTACAGTACCTCAAGACCTTACAGGCACCAGATTGCATTTCTTTGCAGAATGTTAAAGGATACAGGAAGTCTGGAATTGCCTGCCGAGCTTACCGGATTGAAGCTGACGCAAAGCTCTGGCAAAAATAAAGATAAGGGAATGCTCTAGAGCGTGTTTGAAAAAGGCTTTCTGCAAGATGTACGTCACAATTTGTGGGAATGCTTTTTTATAACCCATTCCTTACGAAAGGATTTACCTATGAAATTAACCACTATCATCCCGGTTCACAATGCTGAGAAATACATCACAGCCACTTTGGACAGTGTATTGCAGCAGGATCTGGGAAATCCAGAGGAGCTGGAGGTGATCTGTGTGGATGACGCATCCACCGACGCTTCTGTTGCCCTCATAAAAGATTACCAGCAAAAAGACTCCCGCATCCGCCTTTTCCTCAACGAAAAGACCCGGTTTGCAGGAGCCTGTCGAAATAAGGGAATCGAAGAAGCCCATGGTGATTACCTTCACTTTCTTGATGCAGATGACCTTGTAGAAAAAGGCGTCTACCAGAAATTCCTGTCCATTGCTGAACAGGCAGATGCCGACATGGTAAAGGGCTGCGCCGTCTGCTTTGACAATGAAACCGGCGAGCTTTCCGATACCCCGCTTTTTGCACTGTCTGATGTGCCCGCTGAGTGCTTCGACAAGGTTCTGAATTTCCACCAGGCGCCCGAAATTTTCAGCCACATCAGTGTAGTTCCATGGAATGCCATTTACAAACGGAAATTCATTTTGGAAAAGGGGCTTCGCTTTAACAATCTGATCTGTGTCAACGACCGCTCCTTCTACAGCGAAGCCGTATTCACTGCCAACAGGATCTGGCTCACTCACGAGCAGATTGTCCGTTACCGTGTGAATAACAGCGCATCCCTTGTAGGAAACCGTGCCAGAAACTTCCATTGTGAATTTGATTCCTGGCAATTGATCATGAACCAATGTACCAAATACAATATTCAGGGCCGTGAGCTGGCCATCGTAATGGAGCGTGAGCTGATTGACATTTTTATCTGGTATCGCAAATACAAGAAAATTCCGGAAATTTCAGAAGAGATTACTGCGCAGACCCAGGCGTTTGCGCAGAAGCTTGATATTTCGCCTCTTGAAGCATTCCCGCCTTCTTTCAAGTGGTACTACGATTATCTCACTTTTCTTCCAGAATTTGAGAGCCTTACAAAAAATTATAACAATATTACCCAATTCAAAAAACAAGCCAGACTAATCATGCCCCAGTGCACCACCCCGGCTGACTTCCGCCACCGTATACAGGAAGCCCCCGCCACAGATAGTACCTCTAAACGGTCAGGTGTATTAAAAAAACTGCTCTCTCATTTTAAGCATTGACTCATCAGAAGCCACCAGTTCAGCTCAACATCATAAACTTAAGATTAGATATTACACATTTATATTATCCTGCTAAAAAC